>Ga0058704_10000018_pt1 | contig 77825 bp, 87 predicted proteins | sample AgamicMgSfe_FD_71363 | JGI IMG/M metagenome (GOLD analysis project Ga0058704, IMG submission 71363) | Agave microbial communities from Guanajuato, Mexico - Mg.Sf.e | ecosystem: Host-associated > Plants > Phyllosphere > Phylloplane/Leaf | place: Guanajuato, Mexico | collected 2012-05-30
CAGGATAAGAAGGATAAGAGTAGAGCTCCTATCACCGCCAAGCTCATGGCCAACATGCTCCAGACCGCGGGCTGCAACCACGTCATCACGATGGATCTGCACGCGAGCCAGATCCAAGGCTTCTTCAACGTGCCCGTGGACAACCTGTACGCGGAGCCGAGCACGCTCAGGTGGATCCGGGAGAATTTGAACGTGAAGGATTGTGTGATCGTGAGCCCGGACGCCGGAGGCGCGAAGAGGTAAGCTTGTCTGTATGAAGACGGTCAGCGGCGTGCAAGGCTTATGAAAGATGGACAGAGCAACGAGCATAGCGGACGGGCTGGACCTTGGATTCGCGCTCATACACAAGGAGCGCGCGCGACCCAACGAAGTGTCACGCATGGTCCTTGTCGGCGACGTCACGGGCCGCATCGCGATCATCGTCGACGACATGGCGGATACATGCGGCACGCTGGTAAAAGCGGCGGAAGTGGTCATGGAGCACGGGGCACGAGAAGCCATCGCGATCGTGACGCATGGCATTCTGAGCGGCAACGCGGTCGAGAAGCTCAACGAGAGTAAGCTGAAGAAGCTGGTCGTGACCAACACGGTCCCGCATGAGGAGAAGAAGAAGCGGTGTTCGAGGATCGAGACGCTGGATATCAGTCCTACGGTGAGTGACAACCTTCCGTCGTTGATGCAACACCTAGATCGCTAATCGACATTGTGTAGCTGGCCGAGGCGTGCAGGAGAACGCATAATGGCGAGAGTGTGTCGTTCTTGTTCAAGCATGCGCCCGTAGATTAGATGTATGACAATATGAGCCTATGAATGATTTGGAAGCGTTGCTTCGCAAACGGGGCTTCGCGAAGGGGTACGCGCAGTCTTGACACTTCCTGAACGGTCTCGCACTCGCTCACTGACATAGTACGCCGCGTTATTGAGACTTTGAGGAAAGGCGATGGCTCACCAGCAGCCCCCTTGGTTGGCAAGCACTCTGGTAATCAGCAGGTCCATCTACACCCATCGCGATCCTAAATGCTGCTGTAGAAATGACGCTACGCCAGGGTCGCTTCCGGTGGTATCCTGGAATTTTGCCTGTTGTCGCAGTAACTGAAGTCAATGTCAGTTGAGCGAGAAACCACGTGAGATATGAGTGTCATAAGCCCAGAACCAAGAGCTGCTGCTGCCTCCTTAGTGATGAATCATATGGACTGGCAAGCAAGATCTACTCTGAGAGAAGCATCTGTTGAAGAAGGCTAGAGAGATGGTCCACCTCGACGTCCCAAGACGAAGGCACGATGTTTTCTGGCCATCGTTCCACTTCATCACGATCCTTCAGCGTCTGTTGTGGGCGGTAGAAGCTTTCTGCGTTTGTCCTGCTCGACAGAATTCATTTCCAAGCGTAGAGCGGTATTCGTCTCGCATTTGTGCGCAGGCTGCTGCAGGGCGCGCCACACACTCGTCTTTTCCTGGGACTTTCTAGTCATCCTCCCCGGCTTGGTTGACGGACGGTATGTCTGGCACCCGGCTTTCTGCACGCTGGAGACCACAATGCGTCCACCCCACCTAGTCCTCGCGACCCTTCGTCCCTGCCAGCGGCGGGCGCGTTGATTTCCGCGTCATTGAGAGTGACACTGCCTTTGACTGCGATATGGTCGGATTCACCACGACCAACGCGCAGCTTCCAGACCGCGCGCCTGGCACCCCTTGTGCTCTTGCAGGCATCTCACTTCTTCATCTCACAAATCTGCTCCAACTCCTTCCGAACCGCCTCCGCCCCACCCCGATTCGCCTCCTCCGGGAGACGCAAATCCGGCGCCCCGTTCGAGCCCGCCCTGACCTGCTGCATCACCTTGCTCACGGCGTCGTCGTACGTGACCGCCTCCCCGCTCCGGAACAGCTTGACGACATATTCGCGCAGGGCCTGCGACCAGCCGGCTTCGTCGAGTCGTTGCTGCAGCGCCGCTTGGATGCGGGCGACGCCGCCGTTTTGGAGGAGGGCGAGGGTGACTTGGGATTGGAAGTCCGGGCTGTTGCCGGATGTGGTCGAGTCGATTGCGGTTTTCTTGACGCCGTTTGTTGTCGCCATTGCGGGTTTTGGAGTGGCGGGCAATGGTGCTGAGAGGGGTTCAGGATTTTGTTGTCATGATGGGACTTTGGACTGGTAGTGAGATGTCAACAACACATGTATCACAAGAATGGGAGAAAGGGTCGCGCTACTCCAGGTCCCCACGATACTGTGGAGATTGCATGTGACAAGGTCGACGCACGTGACACGCATACATGTATCTACAACAGAATCCCTACGAACAACATGCATCGTTGTCGCACCACCGGCACTGTCAAGGCCTTGACGCCGTTCATAAGCATCACAGTAGCTGGTGGCAAAACCGTCCTATTGATTGTGTGTTGATTCCGCGCACGAAAAGTCGGAGACAAACATTCGTATCAGACACCTGAAGGTCGCGAAGAACATGACAAGTTCCCTCCTCTCAGAGCATGACACCGGTACAGGATCTGAAATCAATGCTGCTGAACAACAATGCCCACAAGACATTGTTCGTTGCAGAGCTGCCGCCTCGCAGGGCGAGAAGGAACCTCGAGCGTGAGTGGACCAGACAGCATGTGCGACCGCAGAAACAGTGAAGCGGTGCCTCGATCTCTCCAGCCCATGCTTGCTTCTGCGGCGCTGAAGTCAAAGAGCTCGACCTGCTACAGGCATGAAGTCCAGGGACTTGTCCAGCATGGCAACAAGTTCGCAAGAGCCCTCGTCCGTTGCGTACATAGAGCCCGAAGATGTTATTAATAAGCCTGACCGAGGGAATCCATCTCCCACGGAGGTACGGAAGTGGGACCTGAACACACACTGACTGACATCGGTAGCGTTAATCGTTATGGAGGTCACAGTAGGTGCTCACCAGATCCTTCGCACATCGTATTCACCAATGGTTGGACGGCGGTGAGTGCTGCGTACGGTATCTCGCCATTGTTGGTGGCGTCCACTCCACCCCGCCGTCGTGTTCTCGGCCACCACTGTGGTCGACCGCAATCGTCCGCCATGTTGACACCGTGCGTACACGACATCTCCAAGCCTGCAGTCCTCCTCACTTTGAGTCCTGACTCTTGACTGTGCAGGAACATAGTAACATACTCACTTTTCTCTCGAGGACTCCATTCGACTCCGCAGTGATCCCCTCCTCCCAATGCATGCGTGGCGTGCTTTCCGCATAGGCGCACACACGGCACGAGTCACGACAATTTCCAGTAGATCCTTTGGAAGTTTGGTGCAGGGTGCTTTTCGATTGCAGATCCTGCGGGCGAGGGGAGACGAATGTTCGGTACACGCCCGATTCCTTGGGAAACTACTGCAGCGTGATGCCCCGAACGGGATAGAGGTAAAAGAAAGCGATCTCAAAAGAAAACGAAGGGAAGACGAAAAAGCAAATGCAAATGCAAATGCAAAGCCAAACTTCCATCCAAGGGACCAGGGACCAGGGACCAGGAGGGTTGTCCCAATGGAGGAAGCATGGCAAGCCGCAAGTGGAAGTTTGGTGCCAGCCAGCAGCTGAGAAGGCGTGCTCGGCCACACGTGCTCAGCTAAAGTGCGGTCGAGGGCACACCATCTCTCTCTTCAAAGATCTGGACCACACCTCGCCGTCCCCAATCGTACAGTATGTCCGTCTCTGCGCTTAAGTACGGGCACACACACTCGCACACCACCACGCATTTTTTCTCCCGCACATCGCTTTTTCCAGGCTCGTTTTCTTTTTTTGCTTTTTCCCACACATGTCATCGATGATCTGAACATACGTATATATATACGTGCTCACGAGGGACACTGAGGCGAGGAAAAAGAACACAATGGCGAAACCGTACAAGATGTTGCCCGGCTCTAACAAGAAGACTCTCAAAAACTCGCTCGCCACCGTGCCCGAAGAACCATCGTTGTTCGGAGGACTGGACATCGAAGCAGCCACCATGAGCCCCAACCACGAGCACTTCGCCCTCTTCGACCCCACTCAATCCCGGATCGCCCCATACGGACGACCGACGAGTGTCCTCAAAGTCGCCCTCTACGCCTCCCTCGCGTGGAACGTGGTGTTGGCTTGCGCGTTGACGGGTTACTACTACCGCGAACCGCCGTCCCAGCACCACAACCTGTCCCGGTACGCGCGCCTCCCTCGGCAGCGCACGGCCTGGAACTTCGGGACCATGTACGGCTCGCGAGCGCTCGAGGACGAGCAGCGCGCCGATCGGCTGTGGGAGGATCAGAGCTCTGCTTCGGGCGTCGTCGCGCTGCGGCATGTCCAGGCCCGGCATTGGCACCTGCCGCAGTCGCAGTCGTTCGATCGCGATCCGGAGTATGGGCTCTATGTCGTCGCGGGCATGCACTCCATGAATTGCTTGCAGAAGCTACGCCGATCCGTGGTCCAGTCCTACCACGGTGGCGAAGTGCATCTTGAGGAATATGCGGACTTGCTGCAGTGCGCGGATGTGCTGAGGCAGGAGATCATGTGTCATGCCGACGATACGCCCATGTATCTTTCGACGTCGCAGTCGAGGACTATCATCGGTGAAGGACAGACGCGGATGTGCCGGAACTGGGCTCGGTTGGAGGAGTGGTATGAGGCGAACTCGGAGTGTGTCGATGACTTGGATCAGACAGCCGATGGCTCGGGTCGGAAGAAGGAATGTCCATCCAGGAACAAATTTGCGTCCGAGATGAGGGAGTATCTCAGTCAGCCCGATCATTTCTGAACGGAGCCAGTCACTCGATAACTACGCAAAAAAACCCTTCGCGACGTCGTGTATCGAGGGGTGTTGGCAATTTACGAGCGCTCTTTGATACATCAGCGTCGTTGGAGCGGACAGAACCATTTGACGACGACACCGCCCTCCTTCGTCCGCCACAGTATCAGTCTGGACCGAAGCCTGCCGACAGATGGCACGACCCATTTCGGCAGCCGCAAGCAAGGTCTTGCCGATGCGAACAGCTTCGCACCCTGCGTCCGGCTACTACGCCGATGGTATGAGCGTGCTTCAACACCTCCATCTCGAACTTCGGACGACTACTCTCGCGAGATCAGCCGGGTCGACTTCGAGCATTGGCTTCGGCCGTGAACGCATGCCTTCCGGGGTAAGGAGTGACGAGCATTGTCAAGAGAGGATGTGTGCTCTCAGCGAAAAGCCATCGTCAGACCGCTCTGTGGTGCCTCTCATGAGATATGTCTGTCACGATGTTTGTGAAGGCGAACGACGAGAGTGCCAGCGATGGGAAGGATGGGAAGCGTGTGCTGAGAGACGAAGAGGAGAGATTGTTCATATGTCGACTTGATAGTGGGCGAAGCAGGCCTCGATCTTGAATATCGTTGTCTCATAACTCTCCGTGGTTGCTCGTGCTTGTACTTTTGTGGCTACATCCTATCGTCAGTATCGTCACCAATGCGGTGCAGGATGTCTGCAGTCCGAGCCAATCTTCCACGTAGACTGTAAGCTTCGACAAGCTTCTGATAAGTGCCTACCTAGGTACATGTACAGATACCTGTATGAAGAGTATGAAGCTCGTACAAGCCTGACTTCATAGTGTTGGTGTATAGAAGTACTCCTGGATAATGGTACCGTGGCGGGAAGGCCGTCAAGTTAACGGTGTCTTGACCTCAACTTGCACCTCATCGAAGGTGTAGTATTCCAAAGCATATATTGTTGGAGGGAGCAAGGCGTTGGTGTGCGACTCGACGTGTACCCTCATGTACATACACGTGCTTGTAGGGAAGAGGAAGATGTGGCGCAGCTGATGACGAGCGCGCCTCCCGCGGCGTCATTCTTGTTGACTTCCAAACAACTTGAACCTGAACCTGGGAGGCGTGACGAAAGCTAACAAAAGGTTTCTACTCAAACCCCACTGGCCTCAAACCTATCGTTCGGGGCTCGTCCTACGGCCCACCATGAGCCTTCTACCGCCCGCCTTGCGACCGCGCTGGAGTGTGAAATCCGTGCTGTGCTCGCTCTTCTTCTCCTACTTCGCCATCTGCATCCTCTTCGACATGCCCTTCTTCAGCAGCAAACTCCCGCCTTACACCGGCCCGTACGATGTCGGCACCATCGACCTCGAGGTGCCTTGCGAGGACAAGAGGCAATTGAGCGAGGCGGTGTTTAGAGACACGGGCAAGCCGGCCTTTGCCCTCGATACCGTGCTCTTCTCCTTGTTCTACCCAACGGTCAAGGGCGCGGTGTCTCAGAAGCCGAAGCATCTGTGGATCCCGAAGCCGTTGTACTTGACGGCGGAAGGCTACGCCCGGTTCGCGCACATCAACAACTTCTTCACTAACAACCTCTTCACCTTCGCCCTGTGGGCATTGGCCGGCAGCACCTCCATCCCCGCGAACGTGGACGTGCCACTACACGGCACGGTCAAAGGCTATTACGACTACGAAACCCAACATCCGATCGACGACTATGGCCTCCCCGCCTTCCCTGTCATCGTCTTCTCCCACGGCATGGCCTCGAGCCGGACCAGCTACACCCAGTACTGCGCCGAGCTGGCTTCGCGAGGCTACATCGTTGCTGCGATCGAACATCGGGATGGCAGCGGGCCTGGGTCGGTGATCATGCATCGTAACGGCACTTCGGTCGATCGCTTCCACTTCGGCCCGGAACACATCGATCCCACACCCGAGATGGCCGAGTTCAAAGCGCTACAGCTCGCCATGCGACAGGCGGAAGTCGAGGAGACGGTGCGCGTGCTTCGACTGATCAACCAGGGACACGGGACCGAACTGTTCGGCATGAACCCCAGAGGAGAAGGCACGGACCTGGCGTCGTGGAGAGAAAGGCTGATGCTCGACCGCGTCCTCATCAGCGGCCACTCCTACGGCGCCACGCTCGCCCTGCAAACCCTCAAAGACGGACCCACCGAGGCCCGCCCCTTCGTCGGCGCCATCATCCTCGACCCAGGCAAGCAATCCGGGCCCCTGAACGACGACATCCACGTCCCGACCCTGCTCATCCACTCGGACTCCTGGTCCAAACGCCTGACCATCTTCCACGGCCGGCCGCACTTCGACGTGGTCAAAGACCTCGCGCTCAAGATCCTCGACCAACAACACCAATACGCCTGGTTCCTGACCTCGAAGGGCACCACCCACCCCTCCGTCACCGACGCCCCGCTCATCGAACCCCTCCTCCTCTCCTGGACGACAGGCGCCACCATCGACGTGCGCCAGGGCGTGCTGCAGTACGTGAAAGTCACGGCCGAGTTCATGGATTATCTCGCCACGGGCCGCCGGCACGGCGTGTTGAGCGAGGAGGTCACGCATCCGCGGTACGACGAGGACACGCGCTCGGAGGAGAGGAGGAAGAGAATGAGTCGGGAGATTGATAAGTATTGGCAGGTGCACGTCAGTCCGACGACGTACTGTCCCGCGCCGAAGCTGTGTGGGGTCGATGATGAGAATAACGGGGTGTATGCGTATGTGGTGGGGTGGAGGGAGGATGGGAGGGCGCCGGGGTGAAGAAGAGATCTTCGTGGTCGGACGGGAGGTCTTCCGTCACGAGATGGACATGAGATGATCATTTGCAGAGGTGCGCCGGGCCCGGTCTCGCATGCCGTACGTGAGGTGGAGCTGGCCGAGAACGGTGAAGTCTAACCACCGGTGTATAAGCTCGTCGCTTCGGTTCATGGTGAGGTTTGCAGCCTGATTCAAGGCTGGTTCGCGAGCTGGACTGTGTAAGCGCCGAGGCAAAGCGACACGAAACCAGCATTCGTATCTCGCTAAGACAGACTGCGGATGGGATCTCCCGCCTTGGAGATGCGATGAGGAAGAGGAAGAAGAATGAGAGACGAAGATGAAGGTTGAGAATACTCATAGATAGGTTCTCAGCGCCGCATTCACATCTGGTGATGGGGTTAGAACGAAAAATCCAACAAGTTCCATACGCCTATCCATAACACCTCGCGAGATTCAGTCGATACATGTAGCTAGCCCACCTTCTCCGAGTGCTCCGCCGCCAACCCATCCTTGACATTGTTCACCACGCTCCCATCGACCGTCTCGTCGAACACATCCACCTCGGTCTTGGCGAACTTCCTCGCGCTGACCTTGCGCTCGAATAAGAGATCCAGCTCGGCAAAGGTCCGGCCCTTGGGCTCCGGGACGCGGAAGTAGGTGTACACGATACAGCAGAACGCGAGGCCGGCCCAAAAAAAGCCCGTGAAATTGCCCCAGTTCCAGGCGGTGGGGTTCAGCATGTAGGGCGTGAAGACAGAGGTGATGATGCCCACGCAATTGTAGAGGTTCCTTCCCAGAACGACGGTCTTGATCTGCAGGCGACGGGTGGACATTTCGGCCACGAGGGAGTAGCACACCGTGCCGACGGTGAGTTGGTAGAAGAGGGCCCAGACGATCATGAGGCTGCCGGTGGCGAGCCCGGCCTCGGCGCGGTGCGAGGCCGGGACGAGGCCGAGGAAGCCCATGATGAAGAGCATGGCGAAGAGGCCGCAGAGGCCGTAGAGGTAAAGGGAGCGGCGGCCGATGCCGATGGTCATGAGGCCCCAGGCGCCGAAGACGCCGATCATGTTGATCGAGTACTGCCCCATTGCGAAGGAGTACGAGGCCGAGGAGGAGACGCCGGCTTGCTCGAGAAAGTAGGTGCTGTAGTTGCTGAAGGCGTTGCCCGACAGGTTCTGGATCGCCCAGACCATGCAGACGATCTCCGTGCGGCGCAGGTCCGTGCCGCGGAAGCAGTCGAAGTAGCTGGCGCCTTTCGTGATCTTCTCCTCGAGCGCGGTCGTGTGCACCATCATGGAGATGGTCTCGTCGGCGTCGAAGTCGGTTTCGCGGTTGGTGGATGTGAGGCGGAGGAGGGATTTTTTCGCGTCTTCCAAGCGGCCGCGTCTATAGATCTTACAGTCAGCATGTGATGTTGCCAGTGAGAGGGGAGGTGGAATTGCGATGTGAAAGATCTTTTGCAGCAAGGGGATACTAACCTGACCAACCACCACGGAGATTCTGGTGCGAGTGCGATACCGACGATCAAGAACGGAGGCCACATCCACTGCAGCGCGTACGGGATGCGGTACGCCCACTCATCAGTTCGCCCAAGCATAGCCTTGATAACGCCGATGCCGATCAGCTGTCCGAGACCCCAGCACAAGTTGACGTATGTCGTGAGGTACCCTCGGAGTGCCACGGGGCAGACTTCCGAGGCGTAGGTGACGGTGAGGGTTTGGAAGACACCCCACGGGATACCGCAGAGGATCTCGGCGGCCAGAAGCGCGCCGACGCTTTGGGCCGTGAAGAAGATGGTGGTGAAGGCGGCGATCATGACGAGGCAGACGATGACCGTGTAGCGGTACCCGAACCGCTCCGAGACGTAGCCATTGATGAGCAAGCCCAGGATCTCACCCACGTTGGCACCGTTGGAGAGACCGGCCTGCCAGCGGGCGGGCACCTGGTAGGTCCCGTCGGCCGTCAGGACGCCGTACTTCCGGTTGAACTGGGGGAAGGCGTAGAAGTTGTTGATCAGGCAGACGTCGTAGCCCTCCATGGCGATGCAGGTGGAGATGAGCAGACTCCAGGCGATGGCCTTGGGGTAGAGGCGGATGCCCTGCATCAGGGTCATGTTGTGCTCCTTCTCCGTCGCCGAGCGGGCGTTCAGGATGGTCTCGTTCATGGTGTCGGTCTGCTTGAGCTCGTCGCCGGCGGGGAAGTGCAGGGGCGCGCCATGCTGCTCGGCGGCGTCTTTGGCGGCGCTGTCGGTGCCGGTGTGGGCATAGTCGACGGAGCTTTGTCTCGCCATGCTGCTGGTGAGGATGGGCTGTGCCTAGTGAAGCGAGAAAAGGTGTGGATGCAGGACGGCAGGATGATAAGAAAGAAGGAGAGTGGGTGAGAGATGGTTGGTCTAGGAATATATATACACATACACGGACCCGACTGCATCTGTGGCCTGGCCACCCGGGGCCGTTGCTGTGAGGGTGGCCGGCGTGGTGGAAGAGGGTTTGCGCAGTCAGATGCCGATGGAAGTTTCACCACCACCTCCGCTCCCTCTCCACGGGGCAGATTGCGGAGTAAAGTGACCCCGCCGCGGCGCTAGGAGGTCAGGTTGTTCCAGTTTCGGAGACTAGCGACGGTCTAGCCTAGGTCTAAACCGTATCCAGCTAGCATAACCCCACAGTCGGCCTCTGGCAATCGAATGGGCTTCATCTCCCCACAAAACACTGGCTACCTCGGTCAATCTCTTTCGCCGACACTTGCTCAAAGCAGTCAACGTTTCCGGTGGCTTGCACGCAGCACGAGGGCGAAGTGCCATGTGATGCGACTGGCCTGGTCCGCGTGACTCTCGTACCAACCATGTCGTGCATGTCCAACAACTCGTGGGGACTGGAGGGCTGTCGAGGGGAGGGAGATGGCGCTGTTCAGATGTAGGATTCGCGAGAACTCTGCCATCGGCCACTGTAGGAGTGTAGTATGTACCGACTTCGGGAAGAGGCTGCGAGATAATCACACGACCGAGAGCGAACCCCACGCTATACCGTAAAACATACATAGGTAGCTCCTAATAACCGCCGTAACATTGTCGGTAGCGAAAGGTCCAGTCTGCCAGTCCGCACCCGAGGCCATCCGATTGGATCCGAGAGGACGTGGTGAGCTCTAGGGCCAAGGTGTTTACTACCTTCTCCGTGTTCTCGCAGTGTTGTTAGTCCTCCTCGTTGTTCTCAAGGTGATCGAAAGGTTTCCTATGCATGTCTTACGCTCGGTCGGAAGGAGTGATGGTCCTCTTCGCGGAGAAAGATGAAAGGCCACACACGGCAAGAAGTTCCATCACGTGCAGACACCAACAGCGATGGCAGGGGTGGAGGTGGAGGAACTGGGAAAAGGTGACACGCCACGCCTTCGATGACCGCACGACACTTGTGTGTACATTGCAACAACACAACAACGACGAACATAACAATGCATTTGAATGTGTATCTTCATTGATGGGATTATGAAGCTTTCTTAAGAACGCCGCTTGGATATCTGCCTTCTTGTCGTGCCTTCATGACCCTGTTGCGCTTTGGCGTTCGAGCGGTGGCAGTCGTCGCAGCTGTCACTAGCCTCTTCACCCTCGCACGGCTCACCAACCTCTCCCCTCTGCCAAACTGGAGCGTCCCGTTACAGCTCCATCAACCAGACAATGATCATCATCGCGAGAATCACGACGGACCACGGTGTCGGAAACTCACCGGCGGCGAAGACGTCGTGGTGGTGATGCGCACCGGCGCCACGGAGATCAAAGACAAGCTGCCCATTCACCTCGCCACCACCTTCCAATGCTATCCCGACACCCTCATCTTCTCCGACCTGGCCGAAGTCTTCCAGGGCCACCAGGTGCACGATGTCCTGGCCGCCGTCGACGACCGCGTGAAGGAAACCAACGGCGATTTCGCGCACTACCTGCGTTTGCAGCGCCTCGGCCGCGAAGGGTTCGATCAGTCGGAGCTCAGCGATTCCAGCTACGAGAGCGGACCCGTGGGCAAGAACGACAATGCCGGCTGGCGTCTCGATAAATGGAAATTCCTCCCCATGATGGTCCGTACGTTGGAATTCCGGCCGGATAAGAAATGGTATGTCTTTGTCGAACCAGACACCTACCTGGTGTGGAGCAACCTCTTGCAGTGGCTTCAGAAGCTCGACCCCTCCAAGCCTTTCTATTCCGGAAGTGAGGTGCAGATCGGCGAAGACATCTTCGCCCACGGCGGCTCGGCGTTCGTCATGTCCAGATCCGCCATCCAGAAGGGCGCGGAGCTGTACACGAGCGAGCCGGACGAATGGCACACGCGGACCTCACAGCACTGGGCGGGCGACTGCATCCTGGGCACGGCGCTTCAGAAGGCCGGCGTGGGCATGGCGTGGGGCTGGCCGATGTTCCAGGGTGGCAACCCGGCCGACATGAACTGGGCGGACGCCAAAGTCGACCGCATCAAGCTCCTGTGGTGCGGGCCGGCCATTTCCTACCATCACTTCGACCCCGACCAGGTGCAGGACATGTGGGAGTTCGAACAGCGCTGGATCCGCAACAGTACGGCGCCGCGCAGCCGGTTCTGGCAGCGGAGGAAGACCGTCCTCTACCATTCGGACACCTTCCTCCGCTACGTCATGCCGAACCTCACTTCCGAGCGCGCGGACTGGAGTAACTCGTCCCCGGAACTGATCCCCAACAGTCGAGGGCTGACGGCGGCCGACTGCCGCGCCAGCTGCGAAGCCAAGACGTCGCCCGCTAATGAGACGTGCGTGCAGTATGCGCTCAGCGAGATCGGTTGCTCGTTGAGCTCGGACGTGAAGATGGGGAAAGCGGCTAAAGGCGTCCGCAGCGGCTGGATCATGGACAGGGTTGAGGCGTGGTTGGATGGGCTTGAGGAGTGCGGGAGCCGGGCTGGCTGGACGGTGACGTGAAGTGTTACTACTCTTGATCGCCGTCGATGAGCGGAGACCGTCACGCGATTGGGATCTATCCCTATCGAGTGCGGTCGAAATAAGCCTTGGTATCGCTCACGGATGACCAAATTAAAGCTCCGTTCCGCAGAGAGGCCAAACGACCAGACCATGACCTTTCAAATGCATGACGGCGACTGCTTGGGCTCTCACTGTCATGTGGGACTACACGAGCTATCTACGCACAGGACGGGGCGAGAGAAACGGCACAATGCACACGGAGCGACGTCTCCTCTCGCCCCAGAGCGATCGAAGACCAATGTAAGGCCAAGACTGAACAAAAGTACATATTCTTCCAGGAAATGCCCGGGTGAAGAAAGACCTTTTGCAGTGTATACCAGTCGCAGACAGCTGGCGTTTCATTGGGATCCAGGGGTGGTGACGGTGGTGTGGATGGTGGTGATCAAACAGGTAGCCCAGCGCTCTCAAGTACCCTCACTCGGGGTTGCTGATGAACAAAATGAGTGGATCAAATATCTGTCTTGCCGTAGAAAGGGCCTACTGGAGATTCCATATGTACATAGGTACAGTCAAGTGTATACATATATACGCGTGGGCCAGGCTTTACTAGTTGATACTGGGAACGAATTGTGGTTGACGCGTGCCGATGAACTATCGTTTGCTTTGTTGTGCGCTATGCGCGATAGGTCAGGTGAGAAATATATGTGTTTTTGGCAATCGGAGGCGAAAAAGGCGAGGAGTCTTCCAAGCTGTTGTTTGTCCTGATGGCGTTAACCTGGCATAGAATGTGCTTCACGGCGCGCAATGAGGTACTTCTTGAGTGCACAGTTGTTTGGACCTACGTCGTAGGAAGGGGATGCATGAATGGGTACGGGAAGAGGAATTGCTACTGCAAAGCTGGCAACGCATATGTCGCCGAAGATCGGTTGAAAGCTTGTAGGCAAAAAAAGCGTTGTGACTTCCACCAGAGCGTTTAATGATAACTACCTATACATATTTCCCCGAATCCCCTCTCTTCACGAGCAAGGTCCACAGGAAAATCACTCCGGAAGCCCCCAGAATCATGACCAAGCCGCTGAACAGCTGCAAGCCCAGGTAGCCGCCCCCCGCGACTCCCACCAGCGCCCCAGCGATGGGACTTCCGATCAAGCTCGCCACGGATCCGATCCCCTGTGCCATCCCCAGCCGTGCTCCCAAGACTCGTGGATCGGTGCATACGCGAGGGAATGCCGAAGGCGGCAGCGGGATCAACCCACCGCTGGAAAAGCCGTATAATGTCATGAGCGCGATGAACGACGCCTCGCTATGCACGCCATTCCACGCCAGACACATGATCCCACTGATGAGCCCACACAGCGACCACGGCAGCATGACGCCGACCTTGGAAGCAGTGTATCCTGTGACGAGCCGGCCGAGGACCGAAGCCGCCTGCGCGATGATGATGACGTTCAGGCTCATGCTCTGGCTCATCCCGAGCTGCGTCTGCCCGTACACGGCCATGTACGTAAAGGGGACCATGTAGCCCACGAACAGGAAGAAATTGCTCATGCTGTACGCCCAGAATGGAAGGTCTGTGAACGCGGTGCGGTCGAAGAGTTTCCGCGCTGTGCCTGAGGCTAGGTCGCCGAGGTTGTGGGCACGCCAGAGTAACAGTGGGAAGGCTAGAAGGTAGGCGCCCAACATGAGAAAGGCCTGGGCACGAACCGTCCATGCGAAACCGAGCGTGTCGATGAGCTGTTGGAACATGACCGTGAACACGATCCCGCCGACCGGCGCGCCACAGGTGACGAATGACATGGCGATGGACCGGTGCTTCTTGAACGACCTCCCCACCAGAGCCAAGCCGGGCAGGTACAGCAACCCGTTGCCGAGCCCGATCATGACGCCCTGGGTGAGCAGGATCTGGTAATAACTACTGCTCAGGCTCAGGAGGAAGACGCCCAGGGTCTCCACGCAGGCGCCGGTCAGCAGCATCACCTGGAAGTACCCGAGGTCGAATAGCGGGCCGCTGATGATGCCGACGCAGATGAGCAGGAAGGCGGAGAGGGTGCCGATCCAGGAGATGTCCGACGGCGATTCGTCGCGGAGATACGTGAGCTCGTAGTAGGACTGGAAGGATCCGAAGGCGAACGTGAAGCCCCACAGGTTGCAGAAGACGAGGAACGAGCCGAGCACCTGGAGCCATGCTCGGGTGCCTCCATCTTGCACCGGGGGTGGAATTGTCACGAGCGTGACCGGCGGTGTAGTCTTGTCGATGGAGCAGTCGGAAGGCGAGGGTGGCGCGCCTTCGAGCTTGTCGAAAGCCTCGTGCTTCTCATCGCTGTTGCCATTTGGGTGCATGGTTTATCGTATGTTTGTCCGGGCTGGGAAGGTGTTCCTGAGCATCCGTCCGTGGTATCATCGCGCCATGCTCAGGTTGTAATAGATGATCCGACTGAGACGAAGAGGGCATCATCCGCGAAATCGAATCGTGAGGGATTGCGAGAGCGGCGAATGTTCAATACCTACCTAGGTACGTACCTGTACACGCATTCTGCCGCGGACATGCACCGCTTTAACCGCAGAGGGCGGGCGGACGGAAAAGATTCCGGTTGAGAAAATAGCTGCACTTACAAGAACAGTCCTGACTCCATCACAATCTCACCTTCCTGCTCTACTTTCATCAGATTGGGCAGTGCATCCATTGGGATACACGCCTGGCAAGCCTCCGAAGAAGTGATCGTGGCTCTGTTCAGTGGATGTTCCATTGGCAGATGTACTTATGGCTGATATAAGTCGCGGGAAGGGTGCCGGCTGCGGCGGTGGGGTCGCGCGTTTTCCAAGTCCTGTATACTGTATACTGTAGTGTCATGGACAAAGACATCCGAGGGGCGCGTTGCTCGCCTGCTCAGATACGGTCGAGTCGGTCAATAATTGAGCGTCTTGTCACGGCCAGGCTGATGGAACAGACGCTGCTGTCCCTGGTACGTCCGCGGCAACTCTGGCGGGCATTCCAACTTTCGAGCAGCAACAACGAGACGTAGGGCATGACGTACATCCATGGATCGGTTGAGTAGGTGGGCGCGCGGACATCCCAGACAAACCGGTTTCTCTCATCAATCTTTGACGTGGTCTGCTGTTCTTGTTCTGGTCAAGTATTTATCTGCGATCTTCCCATCTGTTCGGATACATTCGCCAAGGCTTGGCCCCTTGGCATTGCCGTTTGAATACAAACGGATGATGTCTAACAATACCCACACCGCCAACGGCGATACACCGGACCGTCACCGGAAAGTCGAGCAATTGTGCCAGTCGCACAACACAATCAGCACGGAATATGCGAAGGATCCTTCCAAATCCCCGGGCGACATCGCAAAGCATCTGTATGGAGTGCACCACACAAAGAATCCCAGCACCAAGATTCCGGAGACCCGAAAGACAGCAACAGCAGAGGACCTGGAATGGGCGCGATCATGCGGCAACTTTGGGAACAGCAACCCCAGCGAGCTATTCCTGCGTGCGTACTATGACCTGCTGCAGTGCTTAGACGACGACCCTCTCGCCAATGTCGTATCACCACCACTGTGCGGGTCAACGGGTTTCGTGCCTCTGACTATAGTCGCACCACTCAACGATCAGCTACGGCACATGTCAAATCTGATTGTCCGAGCCAAGAAGGAGGTGCTTCTAGCGACGAATTTCTGGAAAGCGAGTGGAGCGACTACTTTCGTCAACGACGCCATGATTGAATTGTCAAAACGAGCCGGCGAGCGCGGCGAACGGATTGTGTTCAAGTTGATGTATGACCGAGGTGACGCCAAGCAGGTTGTGGAAAACCATCAACAGGTGCCACCCAAGACATGGACGTCAAAGGAGGTCAATCTGCCCGCGCCAGAAACGATACCAAATATCGACCTGGCAGTGGTCAACTTTCATCGTCCGCCACTTGGCACTTTCCACAGCAAATTCATGATCGTGGACAGGCAGATTGCCACCGTCTCCAGCAACAACATCATGGACAACGACAACGTGGAGATGATGAGTCACGTCGAAGGGCCGATTGTCGACAGCATCTGGGAAACGTTTCTGATCTCCTGGCACCTCGCATTGGATCCTCCCGCACCCTGCCGCGACGTAACAGCCGCCTCTGCGCCGCCGCCCACATTTCAAGACGAAACCTTTCGACAGCTCTTCGATGGCAACGGTGCCTTCGGAAAACCGGAGCAGCCCAGCACGCAGGACCTTCCGGAGCACATGCCCAACGAACCCCATTACGACGACACCATCGCTGCCGAGATTGACCGCATGCAATCGGTCCTCACCCCTCGCGACGGCACATCTCACGCCGATGCCGTCGCACACCACCTCAACAAGCCCACCGGTCTATCGCTCAAAGCCACGGCGCCGGCTCGCGAACCGAACCTCCACTTCTCACCGTTCGTACCAGCACCGCCGACCGATCCCGTCCCCATGGCCATGGCATCACGCAAGCCCTATCCGAACCTGAACAACGAATCCGAATTCGTGCCCCAAAACGAAGTCTTCCTCTCTCTCGTCCGCAACGCGAAACGCACCATTTTCATCCAGACTCCCGACCTCAACGCCAAGCACCTCCTCCCCACGCTCGTGGACGCGTGCAAGCGCGGGGTGGACGTGACCTACTACGTCTGCCTGGGCTACAACGACATGGGCGAGCTGCTGCCAGGCCAAGGCGGCACGAACGAGATGGCGGCCAACAGCATGCTCACGCAACTCGACGAGAAGGAGAAGGCCTTGCTCAACGTCTACTTCTACACCGCCGCCGACCAAGACCACCCGATCCACAACAGCTTCAAACAGCGGAGCTGCCATATCAAGCTCCTCATCGTCGACGAGCAAGTCACCGTGCAGGGGTCCGGGAACCAGGACACGCAGAGCTGGTATCACAGCCAGGAGGTTAATATCATGATCGATTCGCCGGTCGTGTGCCGAGCGTGGCGGGAAGGGATCGAGCGGAATCAGAATACGAAGATGTTTGGGCGGGCGGCGGATGATGGGTGTTGGTATGATAAGAACGGGAAGCTGGCGGAAGGAAGTCATGGGCCGCATCCGAGTCGGATGGATCGATTGAAAGGGTTTGGAGGCATTATTCAGAAGGCGAGGGGCAAGTAAGGAGGCTTGATGTGAAGCTTATTCCCATCAACGTTGTTCTGGAGAGCTCCGTTCATGAGTAAGAGGAAAGCACCGTCTTCGACAATTCATCGTGCGCAGCTTATAGGAAAGGATTCCAAGGCGGTGAATGTACAGCCAAATGAGTTCGCATAACCACCTCTTTTCTGGTATCGACCATTCTCCTCACCGCCCCACGTTTCCCGCAGCGAACACGCCTACGCCCCAATATTCCGATCCATATCCTTCCCACCTCCATACCCCTCCGCCCTCCTTTCCTGCTTCCCATCACTACCCTGCTCCCCATCGTCCTTCAACCGCCCATACCCCTCCTCACTCGCCGTCCCCGTCGACCCATCCGTCATCCCACTCATCCCGCCCTCACTGATCGTCTGTCCATAGCGGATATTCTCCGACGTTTGCGCGCCCCGTGCCGCCTGCTGCTGCTGGTGTTCCGTCGTCTGGGCGGGGTCGGTGGTGGTTTCGACGTCGCCGAGTTGGCCGCCGGATTTCTTGTGCGCGTCGACGAGGCCGAGGTTGCCCTCGTACTGTCCTGACTCGCCTGTGCGCATCAGTGGCGTCAGTGAATGGCGTTGATGGTGGAGTGGGTGCAATTTACCACCGGCCTCTGTCTCCATCATGTTGGACGTCATTGTGGATTAAATGGTGTGGTTCGCGTAGCGGTCAGTCCTGATTGTTAGGGTATTGTCTTTTGTTGGTCTGATGCAACGCAAGTACATGAATGGTCTCGGCCTGGAATAATTGTTGGATGTGGTAAGATTTGGGCTTGTGACAGCGAGCAGCATTGAGACTCGGTGTTTCGCTGACGGTTTGACCTATGATGCAAGCGGGGAACGCTCTCGCATGACTAAACGCCGCGCTAATCGCCGAGCACAAACAGACACAACATTGAAACAAAAAACGACCTTCGAAGCTTTCGCTGGGGGCATACAAACAAAATCAATCGTCGAAGTCGACGTCCATACCCACGAGGTTCCTGGCAAGCGGTCAGCATACACATCTTGCCGTCGGGTCGGGCGAAATAGAAGCATACCCTTCGTAGATGCGCATAACCTTGGCGACAAAAGCCTCGAGATGGAAAATGACCTTACTGCCCATGCGGATGCGATGCTCGTAGAAAGCGCTCCACTTCACGACGTCGGCTTTCAAGATGTCGTCGATCTTGGGCATGAGTTTGAAGGTGAGAGTCTGCGATGAATGACCGCGTCAGTCATCGTGCGCACGCGTTTCCTCAATGCGATCAGATACGCTCACCTTGAGAATGGTCGTGGCGGGTATGCAGTGCGTGAGGAGATCGTAAAGTTTCGCCCTGACTTGCAAGATGCGCGCCGGCGTTCGCTCTTCGATCATCTCTTTCGCAATGACCTCAATCAGCGCCTCCCAATCGGGCGGTGGTATGGGCGTCTTCTCGCTGACGTTATCGCTGCGCTACCGTAAGCTGCTGCACAAAGGCATGGAGAGAGGCGCGCTTTGCTGCGCTCACTCACTTCTGCGCATGTACCGCCTCAAACATCAACAGCGCCCTCCTCAGGTTGCGTACGCTCTCTCTCGCGATTCGCTTCTCCAGTACCTCATTACTCCTATAGCCCTCCTTCTTGCCAACCTTGGATAGCACGTCGCAGATCTCGTCTTCCGTCGGCGCTGCGACTCGCACAAGGAGACATCTCGACCGGATGGGCGCGATGATGTTGCTCGTGCTGTTGGCGAGTAATATCAGGCGTAGGTTGGGACTGTATTTCTCCATCGTCCGTCGTAGCGCAGCCTGCGCATCGCGCGTCAGGTGGTCGGCTTCATTGATCACGACGACCTTGAAGCGCTGTTTCGCCGCTAGATCGACCTGCTGCGTCTGCGCCACCTCCTTCAACAGATCCTGGATCACGACTCGATCGTAGTTCCCGACATCGCTCGGCGTGATCTCGAGGTGGTAGTTGCTGCTGACGATGTTGAACTCGAGCTTGCGATTACTGCTGGTCTGAAAAACCCGACTGTCGATCTTGATCTTCTCAACACCTGGACCGTAGAGTGCTCGTAACGTTGCGGTGATGCGCGTCTTCTTGCCGGCGCCTGATGGCCCGTAAATGAGCAGGTGTGGAAAGTCGCCGCTGGCCGCCAGTGATCGCAGTCGGTCGGAGAGCTCTGGGTGATAGGAGAGCGTTTCGAGAGTACGCGGGCGGTGCTTGTCGACGAGTAGCGCCATGATGGGTTGTCGTTGTCTCGGGCAAGTTTGCTTGGTGATATGCGTAATGAACCAGAAGACCGCGATTCTTTACGCGTTTTAGCGGATGCGCGAAGTCACGTGTCATACAATCCCAATTTACATAGTAGGCAAACCCTGACTTTGCTCACTACACGTCTATCGCTATGGGGCGAACGACCTCCAGCCAATTCTTGACAGCGACATACGTGGCTCAAGTGGTACCTTGTGGTCGTCTGCCTTCCTGGACATGTTTACTACGACTTTTGGGTACAATCGCATCAAGGCGTAGTGGACCGGTCAGGCTCCGGCCAACGTAGAGACTCTGGACGATGATGCAACAAAGGTGCGAGGAAGACAGAAGAATTGCAGGTAGGTATAAATTACACGACACTCATCTGAATTGGTATTTCCTGAAGCAAACTCAACAGCAGTGGAATGAACGTGTTTATGGTTGATCATGTCTGCTGACATTGTTGATGCTATTCAAGAAGCGCAGCTGCAGCGTCTTTTGCATCCAGTAGAGCGGCTCTCTCTGCCATGGACCCAGACAACAGGGCTACAAACGGCCCTGCCCCTGTCCAGCGGTCCAACTACCAGCAGCACGTGGTTTTTGCCGTGGATCAGACGATCGGGGTTACAAGACCCCGAACATCCAACCCAGAGCCTTCCTGACCGGGCGACTGCTGCCGGACCCGCCCTTTGTCTCTTGACGTACATCGGGATCACTGCCCTCGGTGTCTGTCTCTGTCTCTGTCTCTGGCTCTGGCGCTGTCCTTGTCTCTGGCTCAGGCTCTGGCGCTGTCCTTGTCTCTGGCTCAGGCTCTGGCGCTGGCTCCGGCGCTGTCTCTGCCTCTGTCTCCGTCGGGGTGGATGGCGGCTCCTCTTGCTGGGAGAGCGAGCCAGCACCATCCCGACGTCTTGACTTAGGGATCAAGATCTTGCGCTGTGGCTGCGCCGGGGTCTCTGCCGGGACATCTGTCAGGGGCGTCGTCGCTGGTGGAGCAGACCCCAATGCGACGGGGCCCGGAGCCGGCGGTTGGGGCCCGTCCCTCAGAGATTCGTCGTTACAGATGTCGTCGAGCCAACTGAGGTCCTCTTTGGTCTCACCGGTAAGAGCTGCATCGATCGCGAAATTTTGTGCATTGACATCAGTGTCGCCAGTGTTGCCAGTAAGAGCTGGGTCGGTTGCCCAATTTTGTGCATTGACAACGGCGTTCCTAGTAAGAGCTGGGTCGATTGCCCAGTTTTGTGCATTGGGACCAGTCCCGCCGGTAAGAGCTGGGTCAATCGCCCAGTCTTGTGTATTGACACCATTCCCGCCAGCAATAGACGGGTCCGTCGCCCACTGCTGTGCAATGGCACCACTCACGCCGGTAAAAGCTGGGTTGATTGCCCAGTCTTGTGCGCTGGTACCTGTCTCTCCGGCAAAAGCTGGGTATCCTGCGAAAGCCGATGCATCGACGGACTGGTTCTCGGTGGCTTGGTCGGTCCCGAAAGTGGCGTCCATGTCGTTCCGCATGCCGCCGCTGTAGGACAGGTCCATAGGATCGACCGTCCCGTCATCACCTGACCGCTCGTATGCACTCGGCCGCTCGTAGGCACCCGACGGCTCGTATGCACCCGGCGGCTCGTACGCACCCGGCCACTGGCTGATATCTGGTCCATTGTCCCCGATTGCCATATTTTGGAAGTTAGTGGTGGCATCGGCGGAGTCCGCTGGGAGTAGGCAGGACATGCAGACGCCACCCCGGGTCTGTATGCTGTGGACCGTGCATACTCCGTAAGGACAGCACATGACACACAACTCTTCCCAGATACAGCCTCGCTGGCAAAACGCGCAGATCTCCGGCGTCTGCGGGGCCGCTGGTGGTGGTAGTGGTGGTGCTGCTGCCGCACTCTCGTCGCCGCTAGTTGTGGGTTGAGGCGCGGCACAGACCTCCATCTCATCAGCGACGCCGCTGGGACTCATGGGATCAGTGCCTTGATCCATGGTGGGCCAGACGATCGGATCAGTACCAGCGTCCACAGTGGTCCCAACGCCAGCAGTCGTCGGTTGTGCCACCGCAGGGTCCTCCAGGGGGATGGTCTGGGTGCCACTGTCCACCATGGTCTTGACGACTGGAGACGGAAGCGCCTGCGCCGCCGTCTCTTCCGCCGGAACGTCGCCGCCGCTGGGGATGATGATCGGGTCATTGGCGGCATCCCGATAATTGCGGCTTGGAGGCGTGGGAAGCGCTCCGACGGCAGGGCCCTTTTCTGCGACTGTAGCCGAGGTGGGCGTATGAGCGCCACGCTCGGCCTTCTGCGCCTGGGCATGGCGTCTTGTCCTCCTGAGGATGTCACGCCTCGAATCTTTGACGTACACCTGGCGAGCGGTGTCGTGCAGCGATTCGAGAAAGTCGATGCCGAGATCCTCCGCCGCGAGAGATCTCTTGCTCCTCTTGGGTTCGGGACGTGGTGGCTCATGACGGGGCTCGTCGGTCTGACAGCCCATGTCTCTGGTGCTGCGCTTCTGAAGTAGTGCTGCCTGGGCTTCCAGGTCTTTCTCCATCTTTTTCACCAGGCTATTGGCCTTCGCAAGGTCCAAGAGGGCGCTCCGGGTCTGAGCTGCCAGCTGTCTATCCAGATCTTCGATGATGCGACGGGCTCTGGCGAGGTCCGCCTTGGCGGTCCGGAGTTCCATGCTCACGCGCTCGTTGCTGCTAAACAGCACCTGAAGTCTCAGACGCTGCGCCTCGAGGTCGCCGGAAGTCATGTCGGTTTGGACAGCACTGTCGACCGTCGCGGACGAGCTCCCGACGGTTGGCGCGCTGCCCTCAGCAGCTGGAGTCCGACCTGGCTGGTCAACCGCGGCAGGCACGGCCGGGTGACAGCTGGTCGTACCGGCGTCAGTCTGCGTGCCGCTCGAGACCATCGCGGGCTTGCTGACGTCGACCTGTGCGGTCGTAGCGCCGCTCGCCACCTTGTCGTCGAGTGGTGTGCTGGAGACTGATCGCCTCCTTGTCGGTCCAGTCGGCCTGCCTTCCGGGCCCGTCTCCGCCTCATCGACTTCACCTTGCGCAGCGGTATCTTGGCTTGGCTGCTCGTCGTCTCCAGTCTCAAAGGAGAGATTTGGCGGTAGCTCATCGTCTGGCAGGATGTACCAGACGCAGGAGGTGAGGGCGAGAAAGAAGAAGAGCAGGCACAGGGCGGCGAAGCAGACGTGGTTGAAGCCGTCGCTCTCCATGGCGACGTTTCGGATGGTGATGATGGTGTGCCTTGTGTGCGCGTGTGCGTGTGTGTATATGTGAGAGAAGGAGTGATACAAGGAGAATGAGCGTGGTGTGCGTGTGTCTTTGTGTGTGTCTGTGTGTGTCTTATGTGTGTCTCCAGGACGTGTTGTTGCGATGTAAAAGTTGTTTGTGGTGAAACATTGCGGGTGACCTTATAAAGAGGGAAGGCGCGGTGATCTTTAGCGGGGGTCCTGTATGCAATGTAAAGTCAACTTCACTTTCATAACGGAACCACTTTCCTATTATGCCCGCATTGTCCGAAACATCCTCTTTGTCCGGAATTATCTTTCGAGTCTGTCAATGATTGAGATTATCCCAACCACCTCAATCAATCGTCTTTGTCCCGTATGCATCTCGACAATCGCCTCATCGATCGCCCCTTGAGTAGTCACGTGACGCTGCCGTCATCTACCAATGGAATACTATTGACACACCTGAAGCTGTCCAGGCCACCCAACACGTTGTATGGACAAGACGTGGCCGCACCACAATCCAGCTGAAAGTTGCCGGACGTCGCATACCTCGTGGGCGCTAAGGGTGACCAATAGACACTTCTTGGCAAGCGGCCATTCCACAGACTGTCTTGCTGCCAGAAGAAGCGCGGTGTCATGCCGGTGTAAGGCATCTCATCGATATAACCATTCGAGAGCTTGACCAACTTGCGGCCGGGAGGCTCCCAAGAAGAAAGAGTCGCGTTCGGCAATGGAAGCGGGTCGCTCGTGGCGGTGATGCGTGCCTGATCGTTTACTATAAGAGTCAAAACGTTGTCGATTTCCTGCAATGAGGTCTGGCGCTGTCAGCAATCAGGCGAGCGGTTGTCTGCAGGACGCATGGAACTCACTCTCGCTATATGAGATATGTCAGAGGGTAGAGTATATGGCGGCTCCTTGTACTGCATTGATCTGCGTAAAATCATCGCTCGCATGTCACATCCCGTATACACAAGCAACATTGACGGTTATACTGGGCATAGAAGTGGACTGAAGCGCTTTTTCTTTAGGTAGTCAAGGAAATAATTCAGACGAGGTTACAGACGTTAGCGACAAAGGTGAAATGTTCTTACAGTGTCTTGTTGGAAAGAATGGCTTTCAGATTCGCCTCAAACCGAACACGCAACAAAGAAAACACGAAAGGAAGCGAGAATTGGGCAGAGAGGAGTGGGAAAGGTCTCACTGGAGGTCAGATCAGGGTAAGATCAAGGATCTGACCGGACCGAACGATGCTGTCTGAATTCGAGCAGGTGGATCGGACGATGATTGTAGCAGAGCGAGGTTAGGTGGAGGAGGACAAATGAGGAGCCTTAGTCGATGCACAACAAATACGAGTGGTGACAATGTTGCATGTTCTCGCTGGATGAACATGATGAATGGAGTATCGAACGCCTGAAGTCTGAAAGGTTCTGGAGACGGCCGGACGGCTGGTCTGTGCGCTTTTCCTCTCGTTGCCGCCTTTGACCTCAGTCCCTCCGCAATAGTGAACATGGTAGACGGAGCCGACCGCCATCATCACGCACAGAATAGAATCGGCGTGAGCTTCAAGTGCAGCCGGCCTGCTCTGCATTCCAGTGCTGGTCGAAGATTCGACGTCGTGAACCGCGGGCAGAAGAAAAGTCGAACCGCTTCCCAAAAACATCTTCCGCTCCAACAGATCACATGTCTTCTGGTACAGTAGTTCATCCTCTTCCTCGCCGTATGATGATGATCTCCTTGTAGCCCTCGTTGGTGACAGCACCCACAATAATCAAAATGGTAGGTAAGGTACGTAGGGTTTCCCCTCCATGCGGGAAGACGCTTGGGGGGAGGGCGGGGAAACTCTGCTGGGCGCAAGCGTGAGCGCAGGCCTGTGCTGGAGCTACAATGAGCGAACCTGCGAGCATTTCCTAACCGTCTCAACTACACACCACGGCACCTACTGTATCAAGCGACTCGTTACGACCGGGTGTGTCTTACTGACCTGGATGGCGTTGCAATACTCTGGCTCTTCGTGAGGCTCTTGCGGAACGATGCGACGCTGTATACACCGGTAGCAACACCGTCTCCCAAACCGAGGAACAGACTTCCTTGAATACTCGGCCAGTCGTCGACCACTGTGAAACCGTCCCAAGATGGGGATCGGCGAGGATGTGTACTGCACGGTCAGCTCACTCAAGTTCAGTTCTACATGGACCTCCAAACTGACTTGTCGTTAGCTGGTCATGAGCGATGCCTACCTCCCAGGAGCCGCCGTACTCGCCCACTCGCTGCGCGACAGCGGCGCCACGAAGAAGCTGGCCTGTCTGATCACGCAAGACACATTACGAGCATCCACCATCTCCGAGCTACAATCGCTGTACAACCACGTCATCCCCATCGATCGCATCGGCAACCCCAACCCGGCGAACCTCTACCTCATGAACCGACCCGACCTGCTCTACACCTTCACGAAGATCCACTTGTGGCACCTGACGCAGTTCCGGAAGGTGCTGTACATCGACAGCGACGTGGTAGCCCTGCGAGCTCCCGACGAGCTGTTCAACCTCCACGAGGATTTCGCCGCGGCGCCGGACGTCGGTTGGCCGGATGCGTTCAACACGGGTGTCATGGTCCTGACGCCGCACATGGGGGACTATTGGGCGCTGCGGACGTTGGCGAGCGCGGGCGACAGCTTCGACGGGGCGGACCAAGGGCTGCTCAATCAGTACTTCGAGCACAAGCCGTGGAAGAGGTTGAGCTTCACGTACAATTGCACGCCATCGGCCAATTACCAGTATGAGCCTGCCTACCGATATTACAAGCGGGACATCAGCATGGTGCACTTCATCGGTGGGGACAAGCCATGGCAGCGGGGACGAGCATCGCAAGGCGCGCCGAATGCATATCAAGAGCTGTTGAGTCGATGGTGGGCGGTGTACGATCGGCACTTCAGAGTTTCGACGCACGAGTATGCCGCTACGGGCCAGAGGGAGCATCAGGCTGTACACCAAGAGGTTAAGGAGCATCCAGATAGGAGAGAAGAGGCATATTACGCGACTGGATACCCCATCGATTCGATCCAACCAGCTGCCCCGCCTGAGATGCCTTTCACAGAGCCTGGTGAACAGGGCGAGTTGATCGGCCAAGGCATCGTCGAGCCTACGCCGACGATTGAACAGCGCAGGTTCTCGGCTCCTCATATGGAATGGGATGCCACTCGCACCGCGCCACCGGCGGAATCGAAACCCGAAGCCGCCAACTTTCCAACCACCATCTATCAATTCAACACGGACCCCGCTCCTTTCCGACCACCGCATTCGTACCCGGAGCCGCCGAGAGACATGTGGTTCGAAGTGCCGAGGGAGAAGCCGAGGCAGGAACAAGGTCCACCGCCAATATTTCCGTGGGAGGAGCGGCGGTCAATTCCGACACGAAAGTTTATCGAAGACGAACCATTACCCGCCGCACCACCAGATCCGGAAGAGGACTTTGGAGGCATGGATGAGCTGGCGGTGAGCGCGGAGGACAAGCCACTCGATCCCCAGACGGCGACTTCCGACGTGATCGAGGCCGCGCCATGGCAGTCCTTTGGATCCGCGAACAAGAACGCTTGGGATGACGTCGGTGGGATCAACGAGTACGTGCACGCGTTCATGAAATGGCAACGAACTCGCGGCAAATCAGAGGATCACACGTCTACCGGGCAGCAGCAACAGCAGCAGCAGCAGGTCACGTCGCCCCCGACACGCTCGACCAACGCCGACGACTTAATCCACGTGGTCGAGCGAAAGCGCAGAGAGAGCCTGATCGTCACGGACTTCCCCACCGCCAGCGCACGCCCGAGTCTCCCCGTCACACCCGCCCCGCGACGACGATCGACTTTCTGGGGCCAGAAACGAGGCGACGACGAAGGCGATTTGCCCGGCGCCGAAGGCGTGCCCGATCAAGCCGACTGGGACCCGAGCGTGCAGCTCGAAGAGCTACGAAGGAATTCGCTCATGGACGCTGTGAATCTCACGTTACCTGTGACGACGAAGAAGAATCTTCCGGCGAGGAATATGCCGGCGACGGCGGCGCCGATCCCGGAGGAAGTGCACGGGCATGCGGTGCCGGCTGTGGCTGTTGCTGCTGCTGCTGTGAGTGGGGGCAGCTCGCCGCATGGGTTGGATCAGCCTTTCCAATCTGCAGCGAGGAATGCGAGGAAGCCGGCTCCGACGTTCAGCGAGCCCGTGTTCGACGCGCCGGCGTCTTCTGCTTCGAGGACGGAAGATGTGTTGAGTCCGAGTGAACGGGTGGAGGGTGGTGGTTTGTCTTGAGGTGGTGGATGCGAAGATGAGAGAGGGAGGGATTATGGTGCATTTGTACACAGGTTCATATTGTATCTACAGTATGTAATGAGTATGGCTGTTGATGTATGACGATGCCCCGTTCAGTCTGCCTACCTAATTGTAGCAGTAAAGACCTCTCGGCTCGGCCATACGTGCTCACGGTTGTCGATCTCAAGATGTGAGTACGGAAGCGTCCTTGTCTTACGTTTCGAGTTCAAAGGTTCAGTTGGGACGAGTTTCCGCATCTGTTGTACACCAACTACTTCGTCGCACATGCGGATACCGTCGTGCTGCAGCCGTCCGCGGTGGCGATCTGAACCCGTACGTGGTCCGGGCGGGTGGTGAGCCTGTTTGCCATTTCCAGCGGTCGATTGTCTCGTTCACCCCCATCGCCAATCTCACGATCTTCCGTGCCTGCCCTGTGACTTCATGAACGGCGGATGTACGAAGTCGTCGAGGTTGGTGGTCTGCCACTTGCGGGATCAGGGCACGGGCAGGGCCGTAGCCCGGCGCCATCCAATCGATCCCCCGGGCCCCAGCCACCAAGCCGCTTCCAGCTGCCAGCGCGACTTCAGCTTCACTTTGCGCGCGTTTCTTGACCATGAGCGTGGTGAAGACCGGAGACTAGGTGCGCTGCCTTCTCCCCGCGACATAAGTGCTGCCTCTACCGACGGCATTCAGGTGGTCGGCAGTGTCCTTGATGGACCTGTATTCGTACCTGCAGCTCCCAGTCAACCGTACGACCCCGAAGAGCGGCAGGTGGTCGCGCATGAAACCGGGCACAAAGCTGCACGAACCCTGGCCACGTACAGCAAGAGACGCCCAGAGCCATTGGATAGGTACAGGTAGGTACATAGGTACTACGTACTGAGGTAGGCAGCGCCGTCGATTGAGCCGAACACAGAAGGGACATTCGGCGCAGTACTACAAGCGACATGCCGCACATGCAAGCAAGTAATGGTAGAGGTGCGTGCCGTCGTGCGACTGCAATTGCTCCTTCGTGTGAATGAAGTCATGTTGCCGCGTGAAGTTTGCAAACAAGGAAGGAGCGAGGCAACACAACAACAAGCACGCCCCGCCCCCCACCCAGCCTCCCTATATAAATCTTTTTTCTTCCCCTGCCAACCATCTTCTTTCCGCTTCCACCACCAACAACAACAACAATCACCATCTCCAGGACCGAGCAGAGCTTCTTGTCACGCATTCTTCACAACGTGCATCTTCAGAATAACCACTTCTCACCATCAATCCAGACTGCAGATTAATCCTCTCACACCTTCACCCGCGATCAAGATGCGTAACATTATCGCCTTCGGCGCCGCCGCGCTCTTCGCCTTCACGGCTGCTGATATGACGACTGGTGGTGAGTGTCGAGCGTCCATGCTGTCTGTCACCTCACATCGTGATCCCTTGCTGACCCGACCCGCAGAGCTTGTGGCCAACACCACTGAACCAAACCCTTCGCCTGTGCCGGTAGTAACATCAGGAGCAGTGACCACCACCGTCACCGTCTCGGACTGCGGTACCGCGAGTGAGTGCCCAGATGCTTCCCTGTCAAATCCTACAAGCACTGGCAACTCGGCAACCACAAATGCCCTCACTGTCCTCTCATGCGCGCTCACTCCCTGCATTACTACCCTCACACCGAGCACTTTGGTTTCAGCGGGGTCGGCAAACGCCTTGAGCGTCTTGTCGGCCGCCGAGGCCACATTCTCACCCTTCTCGTCATTCAGCCCCCTTCCCTCCTCTCACTCGAGCCACGCTCCGAGTTCGGTTGGCTCACAAACCCCTTCTTCATCAGGTCCAAGCAGCCTCGTGCCGTACCCCGTTCCGGCCACGAGCGCGAGCGCCACCCAGAGCATCGTCGCAACCACCACCGTCGCCACGACCGTGCCGTCTTCCTCCACTCCGCAGGTCGTCCCCGTCACCACCTCGACCAGCGTCGTTCAGAGCAGCGCCTCCGCCCCGATCTCGGAGACCACGTCCTACAGCTCCTCCGGCACCACCGTCATCCCAGTCCCGGTCCCATACACGCCAGGCAGCTCGCCCGCTGAGTCTGCTCCGGCCTCGGCTCCGGCCTCCGAGTCCTCGGCCGCCGGCGCTCCGCCAAGCTCAGGCGCCGTTGCCACCACTCTCGCGACCACCACAGCCGCCGAGAGCGGCCCAGCTTCAGCTTCTGCCTCAGCCTCTGCCTCTGGCAGCTCTGCGGCTCCATCTGAATCGAGCGCTGGTGCCTCAGCTTCCAACGCCGGCCCGCCACCAGCCTCAACCACCGCAGCGCCGCCGGAGAGCGCCGCAACCAACGCCGCCACTTCCAAGGACCTCCCCGCCGCCTTGGGTGGTCTGGCCGCCGCCATGGCAGCCTTGCTCTTCATCTGAGGCTGCCCCAACACTGCAATTCAGCGACTTTCGTAACGACTTTACACGGGCGCATACGGAAGGAGGGCAACAAACGGGTGCAAGGGGCGTTCGTTGGGTGGGCGTTGGGACCGAGCACAAAACCCCCGTTAGCATGACTTAGTGATTCACGACACGAGGAGGATTGACTTTGATGAGGCATTGAGGATATGCGGTACTCATGGGTGGTCCAGCTTTTGCGGCCTCGATGTGTTTGTAGCTTCATGTTTTCCATGACAGCACATAATGTATCCAGCATTCAGCCTGCTCTGTCGTTCTGCTCCTGTCGGTCTGCAGCCCGTATTTGCGTAGGACTGCACCTATGGTACTCGAATGTTCATGTAAACATGAATGAGGATTGCGTGCTGTCGGTTATGTACCTTCGTACGTCTGACGAACCCGTATACCTGTATCGCCTTCGGTCAGTCGTGCACGTGGCAGGCCTTGGCGGCTTTGACGTCGCTCCAAGCTTCGGTGGAGCTCCCCGGGGCAGCGACTTACCACGTCCATCAAGCTCTCGCTCTACCAAAAGAACACCCAAATACTGTTTATCCCGGGCTTCTCACATTTCCGTCTACTTCGTACTCAACCGCCGCAGCCTTGAGCGGTTCACTTGCGCCGGTCTACATCGTCTCAGGGGAACGGGAGACGCGGTGCAGCGACCATGGCGAAGGACGAGGCGACCGTAGATCCACGGATGATGTCCGTACATCCCAGGATACGATACAACACCATCGGCGGTGTCAACGGCCCTCTGGTCATCCTCGAGAATGTATGTGGCTGTTGGTCAGGCTCGGGGCGTTTGAGGGTCGGTGTTGACTGACGTGAAATACTAGGTCAAATTCCCCCGATTCAACGAGATTGTGTCCTTAACGCTGCCCGATGGCTCGGAAAGATCTGGGCAGGTGCTCGAGGCGAGAGGTATGGTGGTCTGATGGAGATGGGTGCGCAGGGTGTCTGGGACGATGGCTGATTAATGGAGCGTAGGCAACCGTGCGGTCGTACAGGTGTTCGAGGGCACGTCTGGCATCGATGTCAAGAAGGTCAGATATGAGGCGTGCTCCGGCAGATATCCTCACGGCAGAAGGACTGACGGATGGTAGACCAAAGTCGAGTTCACCGGTCACAACCTCAAGCTTGGTGTCTCGGAGGACATGCTGGGTCGTGTCTTCGACGGCTCCGGCCGCGCCATCGACAAGGGCCCGAAAGTGCTCGCCGAGGACTACCTCGACATCAACGGCTCGCCCATCAACCCTTACTCCCGCGTCTACCCCGAGGAGATGATCTCGACCGGCATCTCCGCCATCGACACGATGAACTCGATCGCCCGTGGGCAGAAGATCCCCATTTTCTCCGCCGCCGGCCTGCCGCACAACGAGATCGCCGCGCAGATTTGCCGACAGGCGGGACTGGTGAACCAGCCGAATAAGGGCGTGCACGACGGGCATGAGGAGAACTTCTCCATCGTGTTCGGGGCGATGGGTGTCAATTTGGAGACGAGTCGGTTCTTCACGAGGGATTTCGAGGAGAACGGCAGTATGGAGCGGGTCACGCTGTTCCTGAACTTGGCCAATGACCCCACGTGAGCGACATGGAAAAGAGTCATCCTGTGAATGCACCCGCTGACTGTCGCCCAGCATCGAGCGTATCATCACCCCTCGTCTCGCTCTGACGACCGCCGAGTACTACGCCTACCAGCTCGAGAAGCACGTCCTGGTCATTCTCACCGATCTATCATCGTACTGCGACGCCTTGCGCGAGGTCTCGGCTGCGCGGGAAGAAGTGCCCGGTCGCCGCGGTTACCCGGGTTACATGTATACCGACTTGTCCACCATCTACGAGCGTGCCGGCCGTGTCGAAGGCCGCAACGGCTCGATCACGCAAATTCCCATCCTGACTATGCCCAACGACGGTTCGTATAATGACCTCTGCACTGATAGAGATGGCAGTTCTGACACTACATGACACAGACATCACCCACCCGATCCCCGATCTCACCGGCTACATCACCGAAGGCCAGATATTCGTCGACCGCCAGCTCCACAACAAGGGCATCTACCCGCCCATCAACGTCCTCCCGTCCCTCTCGCGGCTCATGAAGTCCGCCATCGGCGAAGGTCACACCCGGAAAGACCACTCGGACGTCTCGAACCAGCTGTACGCCAAGTACGCGATCGGGCGCGACGCGGCGTCGATGAAGGCGGTCGTGGGCGAGGAGGCGCTGAGCAACGAGGACAAGCTGTCGCTCGAGTTCCTGGAGAAGTTCGAGAAGGGGTACATCGCGCAGGGCGCGTACGAGAAGCGGTCCATCTTCGACGGCTTGGACCAGGCGTGGGAGCTGCTGCGCATTTACCCCAAGGAGTTGCTCAACCGCATCCCCAAGAAGGTGCTCGATCAGTTTTATCAGAGGCAGGGGAAGAAGGATACGAGGGACAATGGGGTGGATGGCGAGGGAGAGGAGACGCCGGCGGCGCGGTCGAATGAGGAGGCGGAGAACTTGATTGATGCGTGAGTGGGTGGGGTCGGGTTGTTGTTTGTTGTTTGTTGCAATACATTTCTTGCGGGAATTTGTAGATACAAGTTGGCGCAGACAGCGGTGATTGAGCGTGGCAACTGCATTAGGAAACACTTTCATTGGAGATGTATAGAAGCTGTATATGAGGGTAGGAGGGAAGTTTCACAGCAAGGATATCGACCTACGGGTCACGTGACATCAAACCATCAATCGCACGTACCACGGAACTGGCCAAAAGAAGACCTGCTCAACACCATCGTCAGCAAAGCTGTATCTGCAAGCAGTATATGATCTGAAGGACGAAGAAGTGTGTATGTTTTTCGGCTGAAAAGTCAGACATCCAAGGAAGATTATTCGCTCATCGGCTCCTCTGTTTAGGTTCTAAGGCGAGGGCTCACGTGGAAACTGCGAATGTGGAAAAGATTTTCATCAGGGTAGGCCGGTGTGAAAGATTGAGGAGGAAGAAGGAGAAGGTATGGTACTGACCTTGTGTAAAAGATGTGTGATGGTGGGAGGATCCTAGGTGATGGGGTGCTGTTGTGTCCTCGTCAGTGAATCAACTCTTCTCGATGGTAAGATGAGAGTGGTGGATTGTTCGTTCGGTCAGACAAAGGTTACTGGCAAGTATACATCCACCTGCGAAAGTGGACGGAAAAGACTGATTTCTTCAAGGGCGACTCAGCTGGGAAAAGAAGACAATTTTGTGCGTTGTCATCACGTTGGGTGATGTTGAGTGCTCGTCGTTGTAGGATAGTGTGTCTCTTGACGTACCTAATAATTGTCACGAGCCTGCTGGCGCGGTCTGTAGGTTGTCAGTGGTGGTGGTGATGGTGTTGGTGAATTTTGGTGAACGAAAATTGAGGTTCGAAGGTCGAAAGATTTTTTGTATAGAAGCCGAAGCGGGAAATCATGTGAGTTCCACCATCCGCGGGCCATTCCGCTCCGCTTCTCGGGGACCGGCCACTAAGAACCTCTCGCGCTCCACTCTCGCTCGTCTTGCCAGCCCACCCCGACCTGAACTTCACTCCAGTTGTGTGCCCTCGCCCGTTGCCCATTAATCCCCTTTCCTATCTCTTGTCGCTTTGGCTTTGATCTCGCGACCTCTGATTGTCGATTTGGAACGAACGTGTGGAGAGAGAGTGGTGAACACCTTGAGGTCGCCGATTCGCTTGTCCATACCGTGATCCCCGACCGTCTACAACTACAGCGAATGCGCGTGCACGACCCAACACCACCTGCGCACGGTGACTTGACCAATCAACACTACGACGAGTCTACGCGAAGAAGCTTGGAAATATACGTGGTCTGGGTCTGATCCGACCTCATCTTGGACTCCGTCCGGCCCTTCCCATCCCGAGCACGCGAGGCGCACATACTGAGCGCGGACGACGTGGATGCGCTGGTCTCTCTATGCATCGCAGCTTCTGCCTTGCCCCAGCTACGCGACCGCTGCACGGCCCGTGGCTTGGACTGGCAACGACGGCGAGCAATCACCTGACCTCAATACTCGCCGCCGCCGCCGCCGACGGCATACCTCCCATCCCGACTAGCGAGCGATCGTGAGCAAGATGATGGCCGCATACCAACCGCAACCTGGCGGCATGCACCCGGGCATGCCCACTCACGGCCACCCAGGCATGGCGCCGACTCCAGGTCCGCACATGGGGCAGCCGATGATGCACCCGGGTGTCTCTGGCCCAGGACAACCGCACGTCGGCCAGGCCGCGGTCATGGGCATGCAGCAAAACGGTCATATGGGCGTGATGCCGGGCGGACATCATCCTGGAGCCGCGGGCGCGCTGGGCATGCCTGGGCAACCGGGTCAACCGGGTCAAGGGATGGGTGGGCAGAGTATGGCTGGGGGTGCGCCGAACGCGCATGCATTGAGCCACTTGACGCCTCAACAGATGATGCAGCAGCAGCATATGCAACAGCAAAGTAAGTCCAACCTTTCGTGTAAAGTCGCGCATTCCCTGGTTGGAGCTCTGCGCTACACGGAAAGAGGGGCGAGGCAATTATAGTTTATTTGCCTTTCTGCTTCGCATGTCGATGATCTTCAGAGAACGAGACTTTAACGCGGACGGAGTCACCACCGAGGAGCTTTCGGCAGTCACTCAAATGACTTTATCAATGCAACACATCTTCGAAAAGCTGCGCGCTCTTCTGTGTACACAGTTTGATCTTCGACTGAGTCCGCAGAGATGTCACTCAGCAAAAGCGATGTGCAATCTCGGTTTCGCGTCAACAAAGCCCATCAAAACTTTGCGCAGCGCATTCGCCTCCTATTTACACGTTTGCCCTGGAAGGATGCTAACTACTATCGCAGTGCAAGCGAATCCCCATCAAGTAATGGCGATGCATCAGCACATGATGCGACAGCGACACATGCAGATGCAAGCTCAGGCGCAAGCGAACGGCCAGATGAATATGCAGCAGGGCGGAATGCAAGGCATGACCCAACAGCAACTCATGCAACTTCAGCAGCAGAACAACCTTGGAGTCAACGCTGGGCCGGGCGGCGTGCAGCTCACTCCAAACCTGCAATCACTCTTGAGGATGCAGCAACAACATCAAGCCCAAGCACAGCAGCAGCATCAGCAAGCTCAAGTGGCTCAGCATCTAGCTATGCAGCATGTCAATTCTCAGCAGAGCAATCAAGGACAGCCAGGAGCCCCGAATCAGCAAGGTCCACCTGGACCGCCACAGATGCGACCCCAATCGCGGATGGCCAACCCAAACGAGCATAACCAAGGTCCACCAGCACCAGGGCAGCAGCAAGGTCTCCAGGCGCAACAGGGCGCCCCTCAACAGGGTCAGCAGCCGAACCAGCAGCAAGGTCAACCTCAGCAGGGTATGAATCAGATGCAGCAACAACATGCGTTGCAACAGCGACAAAATATGATGGCATTACGCAGCCAACAACAACAACAATATCAGGCGCAGCGGTTCCAGGCAGCCCAGGCTCAAGCCCAAGCGCAACAACAGCAGAATTCTGGAGCCTTCATGCTGAGGATCATGCTGTTCGCCGATGACCTGAGTAACTTCAACATCGGTAACGGGAAAGATGTGGCACACTGGCATAACTTTGTCGATAAGCACTTTGCACATGACGGACGGCTCTTGCACAAATTTGACGACGGCACACCTAAACCCAAGGTGTACGAAGTCTTGCGACCTACCATCCCGCAGTACTTCTCATCTTATTTCGAATCCGGCGCTCAATCTCTTCGACTACATACAGAGCATGCGCGAGAGACCCCATTGCCGAATGGTAGATATCAAGTCACTTGCCAGAATGTCACGCTCACGGTATCCTATCCGAGTGGGGCCCGACTCGAGATGAATGGGCGCCTGAGTGCACTCTTTGCGCCGGGAAGCGACATCATCGAGTGTCTCGAGATCCAGCAGACCAGCACCGAGGAGATCCTCTCCCGGACGGAAATAGAGAAAGTACTGAGCAACTTTTCACCCCCGATAACGAATAAGAGTCCGAAGATGGCCAAGAACAAGCTGCCGAAAGCGCAGCAGAAGCTTCAGCAGCAGCTCGACGGCCTCACGATCGATCACTTCCCAAAGGCACCGAAGGGTACTATGGGCGTAGCTTCGAGGGTGCAGCAGTTTCTCGAGGTGTGTCAATAAGCGTTCAGTGAGAGTGTTGTGGCACTGACCAGGAAATAGATTGGTGAGACGATGAATGTCATGGCGGAGCTCATGCACTTTTCCCACGAGAAGAAGATGCGGCCCGAGCAAGCCCTCGAAGCTTGGGTGACGCAGTACGATGCACAAGGCGCCAATGACTTCCAACAGCACGGTCAGCCAGGCACTCCGCAGATCAACCTCCCGCCTAATGGCGTTCCGACGGGTAACAGGACGCCTAGCATGCAGCACATGCAAATGCCGAACCAAGCCGTCCCTAACACCTTTTCCTCTCCTTCGGTGTCAAACCTCAACTTGCCTATGCAGCCCAATGGTATCAATGGCTCTCCGCACATCCCCAACCACCCTGGCCTTGCACCGAACATGAGCATGCAACCGAACTCCCACACCCCCTCCCCCCGCGTGGCCCACATGGCCGCACCGCCCATGGTCCCTCAGCACTCGCAACAGGGCACGAACAGCAGTGCCGCGAGCGCGACCACCAGCCCCAACGTGCACAACAAGCGAAGGCGAAGCACCGTCAAGCTCGAAGAAGAAGGTGGTGGACCCGGCGGTGGCGCCGACGGCGTTCAGGGCGGCAATCAGCCGAGAGTCAAGCCCAGTCCACGGGTGCCTAAGAAACCAAAGCCGGGAGGTTGATGAACAGTTCACCCCGACTGGTTGGCTAACGGCGCGAACACGGAAGAGGGTGGATCATCACGGACTTTTTACCTCGTTCTCAGTATTATACCTCTTTCTCTTATTTCCTTCTTTTGGGTTCAGCGCGGAGTTCTGCCACTGCCTCCTGGAGACAAAACGCCCAGGGTTGGGTAATTTGCGTTGCTTTTGATGTTTGCTCCATCGCGCGCCCTGCAGCCGGCTGGCTTGTCTGTGCAGCGCGCAACGGGGGAGTATAGGAAGGTGTTTTGCGGAAGGGAGGGCGACGCACAGAGAGACAGATAGGGCTCCCATGTTTTTTTGGCTCTTGTCCCCGTGGATATCGTATAGACAAGGAAGATCATGTATGATAGATATCTGGAGAACACGGTGATTGTGGAGAATGAAGTCAATACGATCTTGTTTACTTGTTTACGTGTTTCAAGTGAAGGTGAAGGAGTCGGCCTATCGCTTTGCGAGAATGGGGAAGATTATGGAAGCAAGCAACTGAAGTCTACAGTACAAACCCACGGCAAGATCAAGTTCCGACAACGCCTTGCTAACCCGTGCACATTGCTCCATCACGTCCTCACTGCTGTCGAGGGCCAGCCAAATCCAACCCCTCCAGCCCTTGCATCGGATCCTCAGGCTTGTCGTCTGCAGCTGGATCATCTCCAGCATCGTCCGTGACATTGAATTTCGCCGCATAGCCCTCCTGTTACCCCAAATCAGCGCACGTTCTGCATGCGCAGAAGGCCGAACGAGGGGGAGATCTCTAGCATACCTGCTCCCAAACGGCGGTCCTACTACCAAGACCTTCATTCGCAGCCTTCTGTGGTTTCGCCTGGTTGACTTTGATCACCCGGCCGTACAACTCGGCCTGGTCCATGTTGTCGATCGCTTCGCGGGCGTCCTCGGGCAGGGAGAATTCGACGTAGCCGAATCCTCGGTGAGGGTCGGTCGATGATGGTCTGGGGATCGGTTAGTGGTTGGGTTTGGATTGAGAGTAATGGAATGTGTTGGTTTTCAGTTCGACGTACAGTTCGGGCTTGGGTAAAGAGACGTCCACGATTTCGCCAAAGGGGATGAAGGCGTCGTGCAGCGTTTGCGTATCGACTCGGTGGTCGAGGCCGCCGACGAATACTGTTGCTTTTTGTCTCGATTGATCGGACATTTTTGTATTGCTGTATTCACGGAAAGACGTCGCGATTATGGGGTTTGATGTCGTTCCGTGGTGTTGATTTATCACGTGCAAAGTATTGCGTTTCGATTCCAAGGGTCCGAGTTTGCCAAGCCTGTTGTTGACGTCTGGGGAACAATTGTGGGCAACTGTTGAGAAAGGACAGATCACACGAAACCAATCCAACATCCACCACTCCGACTACTCCTGCCCCGATCCAACAGTCTTCCGTTGCCGTATGTGTACTGTTGGACCTTGAAACCGCATTCGCGCGCACCGTTTGAGCCACAATGGTCGGCTTACGAGAAATCCCACGCACCGCCGTCTTCGCCTGGTCGCCTGGGACGGCTGCACCACTGCTCGTCACTGGAACGCGGACGGGTGCTGTGAGCGATGACTTCTCCAGCGAGACCAAATTGGAGCTGTGGGACCTTCGTCTCGACCAATTGCATCAGGATGGGGAGCTGCAGCCTGCAGGGAGTATCACCACCGACTCCGGCTTCAACGACATCGCCTGCAGCGAGCCCGACGAGCAGCACCCGCTGGGTGTGATTGCTGGCGCTCTCGACAATGGCTCCATAGATCTGTGGGACGCGGAGAAGCTTCGACAGGGAGGCTCGGACGCTCACATCTCACGGACGACGAAGCACTCTGGAGCGGCGAAGGCACTGGCATGGAATCCTTATCGACACAACCTGCTCGCTTCCGTGGGCGCAAAGGGCGAGATCTTCATCTACGACCTCAACAACATGGAAAACCCTTTCCGGCTAGGTGCTACGGTTGCAAGAGCGGACGACATCGAGTGCTTGGATTGGAACAAGCAAGAGAAGACTGCGCACATCTTGGCGACAGGAAGCAGTGGCGGATTCGTGACGATTTGGGATGTAAAGCAAAAGCGGGATATCTTGACGCTGAACAACCAAGGTCGCAAAGCTGTCAGCGCCGTGGCATGGGATCCGGAGGAGAGCACCAAGCTCGCAACTGCTACGTCCAGCGATCAAGATCCACTGATATTTCTCTGGAGCCTGAGGAATAGCAGCACGCCAGAGCGGACATTAAAGGGACACGAGTTGGGCGTTCTGGGTCTGTCATGGTGCTTCCAAGATCCGGAGCTGCTCCTATCTTGCGGCAAGGATAACCGAACGATCTGCTGGAACCCAAAGACCGGCGAGCGATACGGTGATTTTGCGGCAGGTTCGAATTGGGCGTTTCAGACCAAATGGAATCCGCATAACCCTAGTTTGATCGCGAGCGCGTCGTTTGATGGCAAGATCCTGGTCACGTCAACCCAAGCCACCAACTCAAAGTCTGAAGATCCAACGGCGACTGTCCAGGCGCTGGATGGCGAGGATTTTTTTGCGAAAGCGCAGAGTCAACCGCAAAGTATCTCCTTTTCGCTCGCGAGGACGCCGAAGTGGGCAGCGAGACCCTCGAGCGTTTCATTTGGCTTTGGCGGCAAGCTAGTGAAGGTGGGGTTGGATTCTGCCAAAAAGAGTAATGTTTCTATCCAGGCATTTTCGATCGACTCCACGATCGGAGAGGCGGCGGTCGACTTCCAACAAAAGCTGAAAGCAGGCGACATGAGCAGCCTATGTGAGAGTAAGATCGCCGACGCCAAGACGGATGGTGAGAAGGCGGACTGGCAGGTCATCCAAACGCTGAACGCTGGCAAGTCACGGAAGAAGCTCTGTGAGTACATGGGCTTCTCGGACGATTCAATGAGTGAACTTGCGGACGAGACGGAAAAGCTTGGTATGAGCGGTGGGAAAGCAAATGCCACCGGTGACAAGGACGACTTCTTCGGAAATGGCGAGGACGATGACAGCTTTCTCACCAACCTCGCCGCGACGAAGGGTACCAAGACCAACAATCCCTTCCACATTTACACCGACTCGGAGTCCGAAGCGGACAAGAGCATCACGCGGGCGTTGATGCTCGGTCAATTCGAAAAGGCGCTCGATCTCTGCCTTCGCGAGGACCGCATGTCGGATGCATTCATGATTGCCGTGTGCGGAGGCCAGAAGTGCATTGACAAGGCGCAGACTGCGTACCTGAAGAAGAAGGGAAAGGGTCCCAACTACTTGCGCTTGCTGGCGAGTATCGTGGGCAAGAACCTTTGGGATGTGGTCCATAACGCAGACTTGCATGACTGGAAGGAAGTCATGGCCACGTTATGCACGTACGCCGATGAGACGGAGTTCTCCGATCTTTGCGAGGCGTTGGGTGACAGGCTCGAGGAGGCGTATCAAGTGTCGGACGGGCCGCAGTCACTGCGTAGGGATGCCTCCTTCTGTTACTTGACAGGCTCGAAACTGGAAAAGGTCGTCATCAATTGGGTGCAAGAACTTCAGGAACAGGAAAAGGCTTCGCTTGAAGCTTCGGAGAATGATAATGATTTCTCGGTGCACGCGAGGTGTCTTCAAGACTTCATCGAAAAGGTCTCCGTATTCCGCAAGGTCACAAACTTTGCAGACGCGGAGCTACAGTCAGTCGAGGAGTGGAAACTCGCTCCCCTCTACTCATTGTATGCCGAATACGCCGACCTTTTGGCAGCCCACGGTCAATTAGCAGCCGCGGAGCAGTACCTCTCACTCCTCCCAGGTAAATTCAATGGCGCAGACTCTGCACAACAAAGAGTGCGACAGGCGACAAGGAAGGCCGCCGCCGCACCTACAGCACAGAGACAGCCCGTTCCGAGTCAGCGCGCTCCGTCCATGGTACAACAACCCGCGCGACAAGCCTTCACGTCCAGCCAGCCTCTCATCAATCAAGCTCGGAATGCCCCTGCGCCAACTCCTTACGCGCCAGCTGGCTCAAGCCTTGCTGCGTCCACACCAGTAGGCCCATACGGGCCGGCGGCGAGCAGCTACAACCCATCTGGGTATCAGCCGCAGCAGCAACAGCCTGGGCCGTATGGACAGCCTGCTGCATATGGTGGGTACCAGCCGCCACAGCAGCAAGCGGCTATGCCTCCTCCGCCTCGCCTAAGCACTGCCTCTCCGTCAGTGCCTCCTGCCTCTGCCGCAAAGAACATGACCAACTGGAATGACATGCCAGACAATTTCTTCAAAGACCGCCAACCAAATTCACGGCGTGGTACACCTGCACCCGCGCAACCTATCAGCTCACCGTTCCCGAACGCGCAGCCAGGTATGATGTCTCCACCTCCCCCAACCGGACCACCTCAATATGGTCAGCAAAAGCCGACCACTCCTCTCCCACCTCCGCCAAAAGTAGGCCAGACACCCCCAAGGATCATGTCACCACCAACAGCCCCACCGCCAACGCAACGTGCGCTCTCCTCTACGTATACACCAGCCCAATCGCCACAGCAAACAGCCGGGTCGACCTTACCGAAAACCTCGGCTCCTCCATTGCCTCGAGGCGCCTCGCCGTACCAACCACCTCCATCGGTATCGAATGCTGCGCCGTCAAACCGATATGCGCCCGCGCCAGGGACACAACCCTCGCCCGGTCCTGGGGCCATGCCTTTGCAGAGACAAGTCGCACCCAATCCGTACGCCGCGCAGCAACCGGCGCCGTATGCGCCGTCGTCAGCAGCTCAGTCACCCTACGGACAGTCGCAACAAGCGCCTCCACCTAGCGCTGGGCTACCTCCAAGAGGTCCACCTAGAGGACCGCCTCAATCGACCGGACCTCCACCGGGGGGACCCGTCCGCGGTGGTCCTGCGCCTCCCGTCCAGCCTCTACCGCAAACGGCCGCTGACCCCAACCCGAACTCCACCGAACTGGCCGCACGCCCGTCGTCATCAGCATCCGCCCGACCGAAACATCCGCGCGGCGACCGCTCCCACGTCCCTGCCTCCGCCCAGCCCATCATCGACATCCTGACTCCGGAAGTCGCCCGCATCAAGTCTGTGGCCCCGCAGGCTTTCAAGCCTCAAGTTGACGACATGGAGAAGCGCATCAACATCCTGTTCGATCACCTCAACAACGAGGATCTCCTGAAGCCCGACACGGTGCAGACGATGGTGGTGATCAGCCAGTGCGTCCAGAGCAAGGACTGGGATCAGGCGCAGGCGATGTTCACGGAGATGCAGAGGGTGAAGGGGGAGAGTGAGGGTGGGGTGTGGATGGTGAGTTGCTGACCTTGAGAGAAGATGAGTGGCATGCTAACTTTCTCTAACAGGTCGGCGTCAAACGCGTCATTGCTATCGGCAGGGCTACAAAGGGTTAGATGAGTATCGGTATGGGCTCTGTTAGAGCGTGAAGTCGCATATATCATGAGTGGTATGTGTAGACTGAGTACGATTACACTTTGCTTGGCCACGGTGAGAGCGGACATTCTAACCAACCGCGCAGGTCCTGTTGGTCGGGTGTGTGTTTCGGGAATCTGCTACTTCTGTGTGATGTCGATTGTCATATCGGCGGAACGGCTCCCGACTCGATGGTCTTATGTATGACCTGTTTGCACCCTCACTGGTCCGTTTGCGGAGAGTTCATGCCGCGTTGGCTGGGTTGTTAATGACAACAGCCTCTCGCGTCTGGTAGGAGATATGTTTACCACTTGGCTCGTTACGAAGATGGTGATTTATTGGGGAGTGTCTGTTGTACAACAACTACTCACGTAAGGTGTGGTCGGAAGAAGCGTTCCGGTTGGCCGTCTCGGCCCGGTACGCGAACTCTCCGCCATCAGGCCACCGAGGCGATGACATGTGACGATCGGTCAGATGTCGAGTGTTTGTATGAACGACTTGAACCTTTGATTTCCACTCGTTCCAACGAAACCATCAACCTCCTCGCCCACTGCCATGCAACATCACGTCTTCCGATAGTCCTTCCAAAGCACGCAAACGGACATCTGACAATCCGCCCATCATGCCAGGCTCAAGCCGCCTTCCCACCACGCTACCTAAGCTCCGCAAGCAATACAACCTCTGGCATCCCTCCGTCCGTCGTCAACTCCTCCTCCAGTCCCTAGACGTCTTCCGTAATCTACTGCTCGCACTGTTTATCCTACGGCTCACGCGCAAGACGCTGCTTCAGTTTCGCGGATACGGCGTACTGGGATCCTTGCAGAAGCTGTACAAAGACACCTACCGACGTCTCTACGCTCTTTTCCTCCGTCTCCCATTCGTGCAGTCCAAAGTACGCAGCGACGTCGCCAAAGCCATTTGCGAGCTGGAGGCGAAGCTAGTGCTGTCCGGACCGGGCGTGACAAGCTACACGAGTCTCCCGGCTTCGGGATGGACACCAGAGCAGGTGCGAGCGGAGCTCGAGAAGCTGGCGGAGATGAAGCACACGCGGTGGGAGGACGGGAGGGTCAGTGGAGCGGTGTATCACGGTGGAGACGAAGTGCTGGATCTACAGGCGGAGGCGTTCAGGAAGTTTGGCGTCAGCAATCCCATCCATCCGGACGTCTTCCCCGGCGTGCGGAAGATGGAGGCGGAGGTCGTCGCGATGGTGCTAGGACTCTTCCACGCTCCTGACACGGGCGCCGGGGTTACAACATCGGGTGGGACTGAAAGCATCATCATGGCCGTACTCGCGGCACGCCAGAAAGCATACCACGAGCGTGGCGTCCGTCAACCGGAGATGATCCTGCCGGAAACAGCACATGCAGCCTTCCGCAAAGCAGCCGAATACTTCAAGATCCGCGTCCACCTCGTCCCGTGCCCGGAGCCCTCCTACCGCGTCCACACGCCTACCGTCAACCGCCTGATCAACGGCAACACCATCCTCCTCGTCGGCAGCGCGCCCAATTTTCCCCACGGCATCGTCGACGACATCCCCGCGCTCTCCCACCTGGCCACCAAGCGCAAATTGCCCCTCCACGTCGACTGCTGCCTGGGCTCCTTCATCATCCCTTTCCTCGAGCGCGCCGGCTTCCCCGCCCCGGACTTCGACTTCCGCGTCCCCGGCGTGACGAGCATCAGCGTCGACACGCACAAGTACGGCTTCGCGCCCAAAGGCAACAGCGTCGTGCTCTACCGCACCGCCGACCTGCGCCGGTACCAGTACTACGTCTGCCCGGACTGGAGCGGCGGCGTCTACGCCTCGCCCTCCATCGCCGGCTCGCGGCCGGGCGCGCTGATCGCCGGGTGCTGGGCGAGCCTGATGCGCGTGGGCGAAGACGGGTACCTGGACACCTGTCTCCGGATCGTCGGGGCCGCGAAGAAAATCGAGACCGCCGTCCGCGAGAGCCCAAAACTCAAGCACAGCCTGCGCATCATCGGCAAACCAATGGCATCCGTCGTCGCGTTCCGCGCCCCACCACCGTCCGCACACACCCCGCCCGAGTACAAAACGGACATCTACGACGTCGCCGACGGCATGTCCTCGCGGGGCTGGCATTTGAACGCGCTGCAGGATCCGCCGGCCATGCACGTCGCCGTCACGCTGCCCATCGTCGGCGCCGTGGACGCGTTGATCCGGGACTTGGAGGACGTGGTCGAGGCGTGTCGGGGCAAGGTGACGGAGACGAAGGGCGATGCGGCGGCGTTGTATGGGGTTGCCGGCGCGTTGCCGGATAAGAGCGTGGTGGAGGAGTTGGCGAGTGGGTTTTTGGATACGCTGTATAAGACTTAGGTGAGAATCTAGCTGGTTGGGTGGTGTGGGACCATCGGACAGAGCGACGAGATTGCAAGGTTACGTATGATTAACGGGTTTGTTTCGGCGTTCGTAGCGTGCATAGGGAAATGATGATTTCTGATCTTGTCCCGTCACGTAAATTCCTGGCCTCGCCACGGCTACTTTCAAGTGTACTCGAGCCAATTCCGGCGAATGAACAACCCCACCGGCTTTCAAAATGCTGCGAGGCGTGGCGGCTGATGGAGCGGATAAACAAACGAATGCATAAAACCAAGCTCAATACACCCACGAAGTCAGTTTTTCGAACAGGAACTTCGCTGCCATCGGACGTCAAGATAAGGACACTGCCGTGGAAAGTGCGTGAAGCCGACAGGTATCATATCAGAATCCGAACAAGCTGTTGCTCTTCAGCTACACACATGCCCAAGCTCTATGCCTTAAGCTAGTATTTTGCCGAACAAACAACTCCTCCGCTTCCTCCCCCCTCTTCACATGATGGTTCAATCCCGTCTACTGATCCAATCGAGTCGGGAACGTGCCGTTCTCGCGCTGGTCGTCCCATCGCTGGCACCAGGCGCTCGGGCACAGGGAGCGGTAGGCGAGGTAGAACTGCGAGTTCTTCAGCATCAATCGCTGTCGTCTCGTGCCTGCCAGCGGAGTGGAGGGTGATATGAGAGTATGGATGTTCCGGAACATACCTGGCGGCAGGGTTTAAAGTCTTCGCCCTTGGCGAGGATGCACTTGTGGTAGTCGACGTAGTTTTGCCAGCAGTGCTTGGTCTGGTTTTGGTTCGGGAAACGGGCGTCAAAGCCTGTTTGTAGGAGGGAAGGTGGTTAAGCTGGGTGTTTATGCGCTTTGGGGGGTGGTGCGAGGGTGTGGAGGAGGGCCATAGAGAACGAGGTTGACATACCCGCTGCGAGATGTATTAGCTACATGTATGGTTTACCCCCATTGCCGGCGGAGAGTGGGAGGGAGGGGGAAAGGACACACCTGTGACGAACTTGAATGGCATGGTAACGCGCTCCTCGTCGTCGGACATGATGGCGGTGTTGACTTGGTGAGAGGAGGAGGTGGTGGCTGTGGGTGGTGGTGTTATAATGTACCTATGCCGGAGTCACTCGGAGTGGTGAAGTCACGAGGTGATGTGAACATGAAGGGGGACGGTCGTCTTCGCTAGAGCTTGCCGACCGGCTACACCCGAGCGATGCGGCATGCTGATTCGCTGCGGAGGACGTCGAGCTTCCAACGGGGTAGCTTGCGACTTCACTTCCTAGTGCTCCGATCTGCCATTGCTTCCACCCTCTCCACTCGTCACCAAGCCAAACACCATGCAGTCCACGCGCTTCCTCACCAGCTCCATGCTGCGAACCCAGCCCTCCGCGGCCACGATGCTGCGCGCCCCGCAAATGACCCGCGCCTTCAGGACCACGGCGCAGATGAGGATGCCAGTGCCGGTATGCCTTTCCCACATACCTACTGCTCCAGTAATGTCACCAGCTAAACAACTTCGCACAGAAAGAAGAGCATGCCGGTACGGCACCTACGACTCCCGCACGTAAAGGAACAATCAGTCCACTAACGCACCGCGAACAGCACACACCATCTCCCAACGTATCCGCAGCCTGAAGCGCATCCCGCCGGAGTTGATCCCCCTCGGTATCGTCCTGGCCGCGGCCGTCGGCGCCGCTGCCTACAGCTTGGGCCGCAAACTCTACACCGACAAAACTCTGCGTTTGACCCGCTCGGGACCTCAGAAGGCCGCTCCGAGAGAGTCATAGAGGAGGAGGAGGAGGGGTGCGGGTAGGATGTAAAGAGTGTACAGGCGCGACTGGAAATGAGTTCCAGTATGGCAGAGGGGTCGGTGGGAGACGAGGATGCACACGGATTGATGGCTGCGTGGGTATCCGACGTAGCTTCTTTGTAGAGACATATCTGAACGTCGTGGGATTTTACTACAGTTTTCGAGGTTTCGCGCTGTTGTCGTACTGTCCATGCTGGTTCTTGAGGCGTGATTACAAAACGCAAGGGTAGAGCTAGCATTTGCAGTGCCGATGTGGCCGAACCAGTGTGTTGAGGATCTCGAGCGAAGCGAGCGTATTACATGCATTCACACTTCAAGCGGTATCGATGTGCGACGGGTACTCATGTGGCTCAGCAACTATACCGCCAGCCACGCTTCAGTATTATCAAAATACTCCCGCTATCACATAGTCACTCGTTTACATCATCCCATCTCACGACCCCACCATCACCGATCCCATCCCTTCGCCTTCGCCACACAGGCAAACACCATCGACCCTCCCGTCAGCACCCACCCCCCAACAAAATACAGAGAGGCGAACCGACCCGCCTAAGCCCGGAACCGCTCCGCATACGGCGTCGCCGTCGGCGGCGGCACCTCCACATCCAGCGAGCTATAGCTCAGCACCAGACTCGAACTCCACGCCGCATGACCCGCCGAGCTCGTCGGCGGGAGGGCGGGCGCGGAAGCCGTGTGCGTCGCGTTGGCCGAGCCCGAGGAACTCAGGTCCGACGTGATGACTTCCGTGCCGTCTGCCATGTTCACGAGGTTGATGCTGCGGTTGAAGAGGGCCAGGGCGGCTTGAGGTTGGTAGTAGGGTACTTCGTGGCCGGCTTCGTACACGCGGAGGAAGCTGAAGTTGCCGTGTTGTCGCACTTCGCCATACTCAACGCCCGCGTACACGAACGGTTGGTAGCCGGCTGCGGCAAACTCGGCGCTGTGGGTGTAGTTGAGCGCGAGGGAGATGGCTTGTCCGCCGAACCAGTTGCAAATGTAGTCCGCGTCGCCATAGAAGAGGCTGACGCGGACGCCGCGGTCCAAGATCATTTCGAGGTCCGTGAGGAAGTTCGTGTAGACGAAGTCGCCGGTGGACTGAGATGAGTAAGCTTAGCGAGGGGCTGAGGAAGGGCGATCGAGGGTGCACTCCATACCTGGAATGCAAAATAAATGTCACTGTTGGATTCAGTGTAGTTCAGATTGACGCCGAGCGCATTCTGCACGGGGGCCAAGTTAAGATACCGTTCGAAGTACGTGGGTGGTGTGGGATCGTTGCGCTTGCACACAAAGTCAGCGAAATGTCAAGCGTGAAGTCAGACAGAACGGCTTACCGGATGTCTGATGTCGTATATGCCTCTGCCACCATAGTTATAGTAAGGGCCCTCGACGTTGTCACCTGGATTGGGGCCACTCATTAGCCCTCCCTTACACCGACGTTACGCTTCACCCAATACTCACGGCACATATCCGCCGCCTCGGAACACAGAGTCGCCACTGCCAGATTGCTCGATGCAGCCCCCGTGATCGTGGTTCCATTGTCCACCACTCCGCCCTTGATTCCGGCGGCGGCGCGTCGGCACTGCCTGATGAGATCCTGGCATCCACCTATCATGCTGTTGGCAAACCGGGCGTAATTGTAGACAGTGTCGTTGTAGGCTCTGATGCCGTAGGTGTTGTTCACCGCGAATTCCGGATACCATTCGGCTTGGATCACCTCGTCGATGATGCCGTTACCGACCCCTAGGGTGTTGAATTTGAGAGGGTAACCCGGGATGCTGCCACTCTGGATGGCGGCATTCTGCTCATAGAAGTAGTTGTAGAAAGCCGGGCCGTAATGGCCGCCGTAGGATTCAGTCCAGAGATTGAACTCCTTCGACTTGCCAATCTCGGCTCCGAGGCAATCGACACCGCTCAGGAAGCCTTGCAGTACATGCCAGGCCGCCTGCGGTTGAGAGCACACAGGTCAGCTGATGTCTCCCGTGTTGTTCACAGATAGTATGCTTACCACCGCTGCCAGATCAGTGGTATCAATCGTACCCTCCCCTATCGGATCCAGGATAGGGTATCGGCCGGTCGGTGCAGCCTGCGAAGTGTTTTCAAAGCCTCCCGTGGCATTATTCAAGCTACCGATGGCTTCGTCCTGGTACGAGAAACCGGTGCCGACCGGCTGGGAGAGGAACAGCAAGTTGCTGACGTTGTTCCAGGAGTACGGGTTGAGCACAGTGGTGAGGTTCTCGGTGACTCTGCAGGGACCTAACTCTTGAAACAGCCCGATTAGTGAGTCGGATCCAGGTCCCCCGTTTAACCATAGGGTAAGGGGATCCTCTGCTGGGTTAGAGCGAGATTCGAAGAACCAGAAGAAGACGTGAGCGTTTGGAGCGACGTCGATGTATCCGGCGTAGCTGTTCACGCCGGGGGTGGTCTCGCAAACGCCGGCCTCGCCTGGGTTCTTGTACCGGATCGTGACGTTGGTGGGAGTCGTGATGGTCTTGACGTCGGTTGCGTTTGCGGGATAGTACTGGCGCTTCTCGAATTGCTGCACTGTCGGCTTATCGAAGTCACGCCTTGCGCCGGGCCATCGTAGAGCCGAGGTCGAGCCGACGAGTAACGCTACGCTGAGCGAACACACTGGCTTGAACAACATTGCTGCGATATTAGATATGTATACCGGATGATAGAGACAACGCGAGCGCGGTGAGGAGAGCACACTGTGAGGAGAGAAGCGCGCCACTTAACTTATGTCTACATCAGAGATGAGATCAAGTCGACCCGGGCACACGAATGCCATGATGGCATCGTAGCTTCCGGTTTGGCCTTGAGGAGGTACCAGCACCGTTGCACGCAGCTGCCTTCCCCTCTCGTACAAGGGTTGCGCAGGAAGTAGTATCGTCGTGCTCTAGTGTCGGATGCCGCGCAACTTCTGCACTCGTGGAGCTCTTTGACAGATTGGAGGTGAATGACCGATTGGAGGTACGCGGTCTCGGCCAGGCATTCGAGGGAAAACGCTGACCGAGCATGTATCCATCTCATCATTGCGCAGTGGGGTCGATTGAGATGACGTGCTGTCGATGGAGCTTAAGTCGTCTATGGGCCAAGGTATCGCGAAGGATGGAGGGGGTGTGATAAGATTCATGCCAGGCCCATACCGCTTGAGGAAGGTCGTTGGCTCCTTCGACATGGTTGCGGGTGCACGGCAGAACTGTCAATGCCGTCCTCCCAAGCTCACTGCAGCACGCAGCACGCAGCACGCATAGAGGAGAGCTTGTTTGTCTGTGATTATGTTCGATCGATCGGCTCAACCCGTTGTGAACTTGTGATCATACATGCATATGTATGTACTTCAGAATGTCGGCAGAGGAAGGCGAAAGTGGGCGGAAGTTCTGCAGAGCGAAGGTGACGGGACTTTTGGCCGTGCACGTGCCTCTCTGCGGTCCCCGGCTCAATCGGGGCGGTCAAACCATGCGGCAGTCACCACGACGCCTTCGATGCACTCTGGCAGTGTGAGGAGCACTAATGAGCGTCTCTTTTCCAGGTTCGCCGCACGAGGATATCATACCGTTCGAGTGCAGGCCAGCGACACCTTGTCCGCCAAAGTGGAGACCCGGTATCGCCAGTCGTCGATGTAAGGTTGAACCACCTGCCATTCACGAGATGAACACATCATCGCGTGCCACTTCGCCCGTGGACGCACGAAGAGGAGACGCAGGCTACTGGAACGCTTGTCCATGTGGCACATCCCAATGCTGCCTTCGCTGTTTTGAGCGAGCTTGGACGAAGAGATACACCATGTCAGCCAAGATGCGTATGGCAGCGGAGTGAATTGCGTTGTGTTCGAAGGGATGCCTCTCGCCATCTACGGATCGGAAAGGGAAGTCGGAGAGCGACGCAATTCGGTCTGTACGCGCTGCTGAACGTTCGGAAACGCGACCCTCGTCGATATCATGTAGGCGAAGCGGTGAGCGTAGGTCCACGTCGCCAATCCGAGGCGCTGATATTTATGACTGATGTCCAAATTGTGTACATGTACTGAAGCATCTATATGTACCTACCTAGGTAGGTAGGTAGTTTGGATCTGAGGATCATACCGCAATCACGTGAACGCGTGACGGCCATCGCCTCGCGTCTGCCTGGACTCGAACGTTATTGCATCCTCTACCTACTTCCCGTCACCTTCGTCCTCCCTTCTTCGCACCACACTTTTTAATAATACATACAGCACGCCCTGGATGCGCTACAGACCTGCAGCGAAATGGTGGCAACGCTCGTGGCTGGCCTGGCATGGTTCGTTCGCCCACATCCTGCAATGGCCTTTCATGCCTTCTGACCCCGAACAATTTGGTAGGGCCGTGCCCGTAGAGCCCGACAAGCTGGGTACGCGACTGCTGGCGTTCTCCAACGTACTGCCGAAGCTTCACGTTTTCAGGTTGTGCCATCGGTTCGGAAAGGGGGACAGCGTCTACATCACTAAGCTACCGGCCGAGGTTGAGCTCATCATCGAGGGGATGTTGATAAGGGACGAAAAGCACAAACTTCACTGGGACGTGAAGTACGAGTGGGAGTCTGACTACCGCTGCTTCCAGTCAATCTGTTCTCCTGCGGGTCATTTCGAGGACTTGTCTCCAATTTGGGACGCAGCTCACGACGACTTGGATGAGTGCGCGCCATGTGCAGAGAGCTCTATCTACGACGCGGAATGCGCCAACCGCTGTACTGAACGGACCGAGTCCAGGTGCGGAGAATGCAAGATGCAATTGTCGGCAGATTGTGAGAACACTTGCCTTGCGCAGTACGACGTCTCCGTCAACGAAATGTGTTGGGAGAGCGATTACGGCCTCGAAACCCACTGGACTCGTGGTGACAACTGGGAACGGCGTGTCAACCAAAAGGAGGGCGGTGCCTTCGGCCCACTCGAGAAGGCAAGCTCACTCATCAAGGAGACACACGTTCAATCCCGAGCGAGAGAGACTGACGCTCGGGTAGGTTCTGCAGCAGCACTTCGGCCTCGAGGTCTTCTTCGCTCACACCCGCGTCGACAGCAACAACAAGGAACGCTGGCCGAAGCACCGCAACCATCGCTGGCACCAAGACCATGGACGCCAGACCACTCTGTGCTATCTGACGCTTCCCAAGCGTCTGGGTCCAGTAGCTCGCCATCTCGCGACGGACATGGAAGCTGAAAGCTTTGACGGAAGTGTATCGTGTGCTCAAGCGATCCCTGTCGAAATGCCCACTGCGGTTGATATGGAGACGAACCGGCAGCGGTTTCACAAGGCTTTGAGAACTCTGACGTTGAAGCCAAGCCTGCATCCAAGCCAGAAAATCGGAAGCAAAGCAACGGCCTATCTTGACGCGTCTGAGAAGAATCCCGGTGGGGACGAAACTGGCAATATGGACGGTGCAAAGGAGAAGACTGAGAAGGATGAGGAGAAAGACAGTCAGTCTTCGAGGAAGTGTTTTGACACGTTGAAGAGGCTGACATCACGCAGTGAACTCAATGACCGAGTGGCCACAACTTCTACTACTCGTCAAGAGTGAATAAGGACCTGTGGCCGCGCTGGTGGGAAAGTGGAAATGGTGGGAACTATACTGCTGCAGCAACTTGGAATGGCGAATATGGATGCTTCCACGCGGATGGACTGCGACCATGTATGAAGCTCGATTTAACCGACGATTGTTACTTCCATGGCGTGTATGCTCGCCACAAGCGAACAGTAGTGCATGTCAATATTGTCTCTGACACTCTCTGTACCCTCATGCGTTCATCGTCGCGTTCGTTGTAATTTCCCTGCCGTCTTTGGCTTGAGAGACAGCAAGGCATGTGTCTTGATCTGCTGCAAGACATCATCAACCGTCGTCAACTTTCAACGTCGTGATTTTTACAGGGAATGTGAAGGCCCGATCCGACACATACCCGTCCGCTGCCTTCCCGCCGCGATGTTTACGTCGGCGAAACGGCCGAGATCTAGAGGGACGGGGACCGCTCCAGACCTCCGGCATGGAAGGACCCGTTTGCCACCCTTTCCACCCTGGCCATGCGTACTGTACCACTCCTACCGCACTCACAGTAATATACCCAGACCTATTGTACTGCTGCTCGATTCTCGTGGGCGACACAATGACTGGTAGTCACATGCATTCCAACATATTGACGCCCCTCTGGTAGGCTCAATGTCTGCTTCTCCTACAGAGGCCGCGCGCCCAAGCGGCCATACGTCGACGACTGCTTTCCAGAGGAGACGTGAGAGGGAGACCTTCCGGTACCGCAACTACGACCACCACCCGAGCCATGAGCATTGCTGACCGTGGATGTCAGCTATGCTGAAGCGTTACTCGACGTGCAGCCCCATCAGCACGGACAGGTGGCGGTTTCGTCGCGTGATCCAACATTAACGGCGTACGCACAATTGGTAGCGCTGCGACTCAATGCCAAGCGGGCACTCGTGTCCTTGATAGACGAGAGTAACCACTACTTTGTCGCGGAAGCCACGCAAACATTGAGTCTTCAGGCCGACGACGTCCATCACCTGGCTGACGGCCTACGGTTCGGTGCTACGGTTGTCCCACGCAAAGGCGATTTTTTCTGTGCCACACTGGTTCTCCAGGAGAACCTACCAGGACCTGGGAATTGTGCTCCATTTGTTGTTCCCGACCTGCATGCGGACGAGCAATACTCGCAGCACGAGCTGGTTGTTGACGGTTCACATTCCTCCTACGCTGGTGTACCGCTCGTGGCGCCCTCCGGGTACGCCATTGGCGTCTTATCGTTCCTCGATAACAAGCCCAGACCCGGCGGACTCCCAGAAGATCAAATCACATTCATGCACGATGTCGCGACCACGATTGTCTCTCACCTGGAGCTTGCCAGGACGAAGAAGGCTTATGGGAGAGGTCTAAGGATGGCCCAAGGACTCGGGCGCTTCATTGAAGGCAAGGAGACGCTGAATGACGATGAATTGGCGCCGTACCGAAACATTCAAGACATGCAAACCCGACAAGCCACTCAGACTTCCGGTTTGGGCGGTTCGACGAGGACTCACGCCATGAATGATGCCACGAATACTGAAAGGGTCGACGACGTGTTGAGGAGGCAGTTCGGGTCCGATGCCGATTCTCAAACATCCGCCATATCCGCCTCATCGGCTCGCCATGCTGCGCACAGGAGATCGGAAAGTACGCATAAGAGCCCCACCAGGCGAAAGATTTCCGCCGACGCCGCCATTCAGGTACCCTCACCTGATATGTCGGATCTGTCCACCAACCTCAATGATCATCTTCAGGAGGATCTATTATCTAAAGATGTCAGGGCGTCATTCGAGCGTGCGGCCATGATTGTCAAGGATGCTTTGGACCTGTCGGGCGTTGTATTTTTGGACGCTTCAATCGGCGAGTTCGGTCGACTACACAGCACGGACGCGACGTCGTCAGCCCCCGAGGCCTCCGAGGCCACGACGAGCGCCGCAAGTGACACGGAGCCTACTAAAACCACTACTTCTGGCCAGGACAAAGGGGAAGAGACGAAGCCGTGTCGCCTGTTGGGCTCTGCGTATGACAAAGCAAGCATCCCAGGGAAGGTTGCACACAACGGTGTCCCAGAGCGACTGCTCAAATCGCTCATGCGCCGCTTTCCGTTTGGCAAGATCTGGAATTTTGATGCCGAAGGCAATGCTTCATCCTCTGGCGGTGAGACTTCGGATGGTAACATGTCGAAGGACCGCTCCCTCAACGCAGCAGCCAGCGGCGAGAAGAAGAAGCGCCGGATGAAAAGTAGCCATGCTCCAGTTCTCCGAGACCTGTTTCCGGGCGTTCGCACGCTGGGTCTCATGCCGATGTGGGACTCGAAGCGTGAGCGGTTCTTCGCCGGCGCCGTTGTCTGGTCATATCAACAGACTCGCATCCTGTCTTTCCAGGAAGATCTCAACTACTTGGGCGCCTTTTCCGACGTGATCATGGCAGAAGTGGGGCGGCTGGACGCGCAGGGCGAAGCGTCGACCAAGAAAACCTTCATGTCGTCCATCTCGCACGAATTGAAAACACCGCTGCACGGCATCCTCGGGGCGGTGGAGTGTCTGCAGGACAAGGAGAATGCTATGCTGCAAGAGGAAATGCTTCAGATGATCGATGCGTCTGCTCGCTCTCTGCTCGACATTGTTCACAATCTGATTGCGCATGCGGACGCGCGATCAATGCCATCGAAAAACGAGCTGAAGCATAGCTCCACGCCGGCTTCTCGGAAAGGTTCACCACCGCCGCGCAATCGGCGCAAAAAAGCCTCCGCGCCTTTGAGAGAAGAACCCACCAGCGATATTGTGGCATTGACGGAAGAGGTGTTGGACATAGCCTGTTGGACGAACCCGCAGCCTTCACCACACTCTTACTCTTCACATTCAGATGTTGAGCGCACGTTTGATCCGAGTGATGAGACTGGACGACGCAACGCTCCGCTCAAAGTCATCCTTAATGTGGAGGGCCATGAGAGCAACTGGAACTTCCACGCCAACCCTGGCGGGTTTCGACGCATCTTGCTCAACCTCATATCCAACTCCATCAAGTACACCGACAAAGGCGGGTTCGTGAAGATCTCCTTGACTCTACAAAAACGTGATCCCTCAGACACCCAGGGGACCACCATGGTCCATCTGGCTTGCGCGGATTCGGGGAGAGGTATGAGTCAGCACTATCTCGATCATGGGCTGTGGAAGGCTTTCTCGCAGGAAGACAGTCATTCTCAGGGGACCGGCTTGGGCCTTAGCCTCGTTCGCGATCTTGTGCGTGACATGAGAGGCAATATCGAGGTACAGAGTACCAAGGATGTGGGCACGGAGATCAAGATATCGCTGCCGCTCGTGCCCGGCCCTTCATCAGGAACCCTTCCGGAAAATGTTGTTTCGACTGCAACATCAGAGCGGCTGCAATCCTCAACGTACAGCATTCTTGGGTTTGATGGTTGGAGCAACGCACCAGAACGAGAAGCACAAGCTACCGGTGCCCTGAGACAGTCAATCGAAAAAGGTTGTTCTAGTCTGGGACTACAAGTTGCCGAGCACACGTCAGAAGCTACAGTGTTTATCCTAAGCGAGTGGAAAGCCGTCGAGCTCATCGAAGGCAACAACACTTCATCATTAACAGAGCAGGCTGCCAACAAGCCCGTGATTGTGTTATGTTACTCGGCTGCCTCGGCCCGAAGTCTTTCGGCGTTGATGTCGACCAACTTCCCTTTTGCAAAGGCCGTCTCGCAGCCACTCGGCCCGCGGAAACTGTCAAGAGCACTTGCTGCATGCCTGGAGATGCAGATACCCTTGTCGCCGGAGCAACCGGACGCGTCTCCCAGCCGCAAGCGACGCTTTGCAGGCGTGGATAGTTCGACGCCAGGCATGATGCCTCAGGCCGGATCGGAATCCGATGAGATATCGCCAACGTCAACGGTCACGACGTCTCGGGCGGCGAAACAGAAGGAAGCAAAACCGGAATCGCCCCCGGACAGCGCTCGACGTGATCCTGCGGGGTCTTCTGAATTATGTGTACTACTCGTCGACGACAACAAGCTGAACCTCAAGCTACTGGAAACATTCATGAAGAAGCACGGCCACAGCTACCGGACCGCGTGCAACGGGCAGGAGGCGGTCAACATCCTCAAAGACATGTATCAGAAGAGCGAATCGCCTCTCCCTCCACCGATGATTATCTTAATGGACATCACGATGCCCGTCATGGACGGTTTCGAGGCGACGAGACAGATCCGCAAATACGAACGCACGCGGGCCCTCGAGCCCGCCACCATCATCGCTCTCACAGCCATGGGCTCGGCGGACGCCAGACAGGAGGCTTTCAGCAGCGGGTTGAACATGTTCATGACGAAGCCCATCCGGTTGAGGGATGTCAGCTCGATTTTGGCGGAGCATCAGGATAGGATAAAGAGGTTGAAGGAGGTTGATGAAGGATGAGGATTTTTGTTGTTGCGCCTAATGTTTCATTCGTACAGATGGGAGGTGTTTTGGTGTTTCTTGGAAGCGCAAGAGGAGACTCTACGTAATGTGAAACTTGGTGCTTCCCACTGTTGCAGGATCTTGAGCAGCCACCGAAAAGGACTTCGGGAGGTGTTGTGGCGAAGAGAAGCAATGGTAAGGAAAGCAGCACGCGACCTCGCTCCGCATCGGGTCGGGAAGATCCGCTTGCGACGGAACCTGACCTCAGTCTGTGCTCCGTCTAGGAAATTGTAGACTCGCCATCGAAGCTACGAGAGACTCTACCAGATCATTATATAGACATTTCTTCCGTGTGAGAACGCTCGCTGTCTTCCACTCCCACCAACTGCCTGCAACATTTACATATACCAAGGGCCAACATGATCCAACGAACACTCTTCCGATCACTCCAATCCGCCACGCGACAGCCATTAGCGTTCACAGCCCGTCGAGCACACATCCCTCATCCGATCTCGCGAACACCAGTCTCCCCCTCATCAACAACACAGCGTCTCCAAAGTCGAAGATCATATTCCCAGGCCGCCGAATCCGAAGCCAGAAAGGAAGAAACGCTCGAAAACCAAGCCGCAGCCCAAGGCCAAGCCGAACCCCCCAAACCCTCCTCCTCCTCCTCCCCCGCCGACGCGACCGCCACCGAGCTCGAAGCGAAAAAGAAAGAGAACCTCGAGCTCACTGACCGACTCAAGCGCCAAGTCGCCGAATTCCGCAACCTGCAAGAACAAACCAAACGCGAGGTGCAAGCCTCACGGGACTTCGCCCTGCAGCGCTTTGCCAAAGACCTGCTTGACTCGGTCGACAATCTCGACCGCGCGCTGACCAACGTGCCCGCGGACAAACTCACCGACGGAGGGAATCAGGATCTGGTGAACTTGCACTCGGGGCTAAAGATGACGGAGGAGATTCTCATGACGACGTTGAAGAAGCATGGGATGGAGCGGTTTGACCCCAGCGTGACGGGGGACAAGTTCGATCCTAATAAGATGGAGGCGACGTTTCAGGCGCCGCAGCAGGGGAAGGAGGACGGGACGGTGTTTTATACGCAGTCTAAAGGGTTTTTGTACAATGGGCGGGTGCTGAGGGCGGCGAAGGTGGGGGTGGTGAGGAATTCATGAGAAGGAAGTGTGTGGTTTGGGGGGCGATTTATTTTGGTGGAGCAGTGGGATTTGTCGCATGAGGAGACTGGGGGGTGAGGCGTGCGTTTGGAAGACGGGACGTCGGATTGTACATTCTCCTCTTTCCTGCGCGGCCATTGAGCGCGTTTCGTGTAGCAATAAGTGTACATTACGGAGCGTGTGGAGACGCTTGAGTTTGGTACGGAAGAGGGGGTGTCACATCATGTTGGGTATTTGTGATCGCCTTGGGCTTGAGTTTCTTGCCAATTGGCAGGCCGCTGATACTCACAGCTTGCGCGATTGCGCAGACAATCTGGGTATCGCATGCGCGCTCTTGCAAGAAGTCTTTCTCAACGTGTTGAACACCATCGTTTTCCGAACAGCAGTTGCCAAGGAACACGAGACACGATATGAGAAGTATAAGTCGAATGATGTGAAGATGACAAAAACGGAGGAATCCATACTAATATTCATACACCCAATAGAAAAGAAACGCTATGCTTAATCCTTCTCGCTCCGTCTCGATAGCCTGGGTGAACATCCAGCCTTTTCCCCAAAAGACTTTCGCATGATCCTCCCTACGAGGGTCTGCGGCAGGCGACTGGGAGCGGACAAGGCTCGTTTCTGTCCACTCTACCACGGCCCAATCCATTGATCTTCACGCACACTTCCCTCTCCTTCTCCCCCTTATCCCACGCAATGCATCTTCCCTACGACCCTTCATCCCGATAAAACCGCCGTAACGCAATCTCCACCTCCTTGAACTCCGCCTTCGCCTGCTCGATCGTCGTCTTGCAGTGCCGCAGACACGTCTCGTCGTCGGGTTCATCTTTGGTGCCCGTCTCGTCCTTGTGCGCGCCGAAGTGCTGGATCTTCTCGCAGCTGTCCTTGACTTTGGTCAGGCCGAGGGTGGCGCTCGAGCCCTTGAGGAAGTGGCCGAGGGCGGAGAGTTTGGCGAGGTCTTTCTTTTCGCTGGGCGGGAGTTAGTGCGTGGGTGAGAGTTACGGAGATGTTCTGATGTTTACAGGTTCGCGTCCAATTCTTGAAAAGTGCCTTCGGCTTGCGTGAAGAAGTCGTAGACTATACTCTTGCTGAATTCCCGCTCGTCTTCGTCGTCGTCCATTTCGAGGATCTGGGAAGTCCGTCAATCTCTCGCATTGTCCCTGCCGTTACGCTGAGCGGCCCACCTGCTCAAACGTCGTCGAATCGATGTTCTCGCCAAACTCGGGGAAGCCACTGGCGGAACCATCTTCGGACTGCGACACCGATCTGTCAGTGTCGGTACCGTTCACATCATCAACAAAGGGAGGGCTGCGAGTGCGCGGGTTTGCGCACGAGCGGCGGGCTGTGCGTGGGCGAGGCGCATCAGGCGGCCAGACAGCGGGTGTCTTCGTCTTCTTCTTCTGCTGCTGCTCGTGGCATGTATCCGCTCTCGAGTGGTGGTCAGGGATAGGATGGGAGCGCATACCCTCACGTCTTGCGGCTGTATCGTCGCCGGCATCCTTGTATATTTCTCCGCAGTACAGGATTTCACCTGTTGATGCGATATCGGATGGCTGAGTGTGGGTGGTTCTTGACGGGGGTTCCGGATGTGATCGGGTTGAAGTCGGGTTGCAGAAGCAGGTTGGTCGGTCGTGTGCGCCGAATCCTGTCTAGGTCCCAATCTACTAGGTGCGAAAGGCGTGACTTGGATGCAGGCTAGGAATTCAGTGAAAGCAATGATGTCAGAGGTCTAGATAAAAGATTCGAAAGGGTCGACTCGTTGGCCCTGCGTCTGACCGAGGCGACCCGAGCATTGTGTTACTGTGTATGAGGTCGGCTCCTTTCACTTTACTTCACCTCCAAGAATGCGGCTACGGTGCATTGGTAACAGCGGAACAGGAGCGAAGTGTCACAGGTGAAAGCGAATAGGACTGTTCTAGCTCTGCTGCTGCGGAGAGAGGCCCACGACCACGAACTTCCGTCTCATCAACAAGCAAAACGTCACATAGACCCCTATTAATAATATAGTACGGTCTAGAATCGCATGGTCCTCCTTCACCACTCCCCCAATCAACTCGCGAGGCCGACAAGACGACTCACCGGTATCTTCCGACATTGGAATGCAGGTTTGACCGGTTTGATGCCGGACATGCAACATAGAACGCGGGAATAGTGGCTATAAATACACGTAGGATCGTGAAGGAAAACGAAAGAACACACGAAGAACATACCACGACTGGATGGAGAGATATGTCCATCGTTAATGCTACGCCGAACGCTTTTTCGAATGCCGCTGTTGTTGCATACCTAGGTACAGATCATCTCCGCTGCCCAACCACATCATGTCCACGACTGATCTGGCCTCTCTGTGCAGCCAGTATAATACCGAATGCGTCGCAGTGTCAAAAGCCCATTCCATCCCGCACTCTTCATGTCCGTCGATCAGCATTCCATTCAACCGACAACCTTGTAGATACTCTCGGCAAGTCGCTCGACATTCCCAGTCGTGATGCCGGCGACCGATATCCGTCCATCCTTTGTCGCGTACACCGAGTGCTCCTCCGCCAGCTTCGACATTTGCTCCGCCGTCAGACCGGTGTACGCGAACATCCCGATCTGGTCGGTGATGTGATCCCACTTGTGCTTGCTGCCCAACTTCTCGAGGTTCTCCTTCAGAAGGGCACGCATTTGGATGATGCGGTCCGCCATGCCCTTGACCTCACCCAGCCACTGCTCGTTGAGCGATGCGTCGTTGAGGATCGTACTGGCGATGCGTGCGCCGTGCACGGGGGGGTTCGAGTAGAGCGGGCGCACGATGATCTTGATCTGCGAGTCGACGCGGGCTTTCTCCTCGGGGGATGCGGTCACGATCGAAAAGGCACCGACGCGCTCGCCGTAAAGACCCATGTTCTTCGCGAAAGACTGCGCCAGACAGGGGAGGTGACCTTGCTCGAGGAAGTGTCGGAGAGCGAAGGCGTCCTTGTCTGTGTCACCCGACGCGAAACCTTGGTAAGCCATGTCGAAAAATGGGTAGTGCTCGCCCTCCTTGACCGCGTCGCTGATGGCGCGCCACTGGCTTGCGGTCGGGTCGACACCGGTGGGGTTGTGCGCACAAGCGTGCAGCAAGAGCATGCTACCTTTCGGCATCTTCTTGATGTCCGCAATCATGCCATCGAAATCGAGACCGATGGTGTCCTTGTTGTAGTATCGGTATTGCTTGACCTCCAAGCCACTGTCGGAGAAGACGGCCTTGTGGTTTGCCCATGATGGGGTGGGGATATAGATGGTTTTGGCATTTGGGAAGAAGCGGTGCAGGAACGCGCCGCCTATCCTGAGCGCACCGGTGCCGGAGATTGACTGGGTGATGGCGATACGGTCTTCCTTCAGTGGCGTGCTGTCCGGTCCGTATGCGAGGAGGGCTGCAGCTTTCGTGAAGTCCGGGACACCGGTGATGCCTGCGTATTCCTTGTCGAGATTCTTCTGCACGACTGTTTGCTCCGCCTGCTGCACTGATGGCAGTACATACGGCTTGCCCTTGTCATCACGGTATGCGCCGACGCCGAGGTTGATTTTCTTTGGGTGCGAGTCCTTCTTGAACGCCTCGGTGATCCCAAGGATGGCGTCAGGGGGACCTTGTGGGATCTGTGGAGGTGCATCAGACGGCGAATCGAGGTGGATAGCTCAGAGATCCTACCTGTGACCATACGGAAGAGGCGCGGACGCTTTGCTGAGTGTAGGTGATCGAACGAGCAGAAGCTCGCTGCAGGACGGTCTTTGAGAGCATGTCGTAGTGATTTGACCAACGGCCGTACAGTGCGAAGAGCGAATGTGAACAGGCGATAATTGCTTCAATTGATGCAATGGGTCAGAAACAGATGGTGGTCTGGGGCTCCGCGAAATTGAAACGTCCATCCACAACCACGAGGGGCTCGGTCAGGGTCTGTAGTTGAGGGTCGGCCCGTGAGGCTCCCTCACGCTATACCGAAGAAGGTCTGCCGAGCGGATTGAGTATTTTCTGCGAACGACAATGTGCAAGCTTGAGACAGGGCAGCAACCATGGCATACTAGGTTATTGGTTTCCAGAGCACGCGATGGAGGTTGCGGTGGTCAACGAAGCTTCCCGTGTTGACGGTGAGGCTAAGCAGCCGCGAAAGAAAGGCCCACCAACTGCACAACTCAGCGCGGACGATGCTGCAGCGAAGAAAAGACAGTCGGAAGCGAACCTGCAATATGGGCGAGGAAAAGGCATTCAAACGAAGAGCATCAAGGACAGAAAACTTCGCGGCAACTTGAGAGCACTAGAGGAACGATACAAGGATGCTGCGCTCAAGGCCAAGGATGCAGAAATCCTTCTGGAACACCAGTCTGGTTTCCTGGAGCCGGAGGGGGAATTGGAGCGGACGTACAAGGTGCGACAAGGCGAAATCAAGACGGATGTCGGTGTCGAGACTGCGAAGAAAGGGTTTGAGCTGAAGATGGACGCTCTTGGGCCGTATACGTGCGACTACACCAGAAATGGCCGCGATCTGCTCCTCGCTGGTCGCAAAGGTCATGTCGCCACGATGGATTGGAGGGGTGGGAAGTTGGGGTGTGAGCTGCAGCTGGGCGAGACTGTACGGGACGCCAAGTGGCTGCACAACAACCAGTATTTCGCCGTGGCGCAGAAGCGAAACGTCTACATCTACGATCATCACGGTGTCGAGATCCACAATCTTGACCAGCATGTCGAGGTCAGCCATCTGGAGTTTCTCCCGTATCATTTCTTACTCGCGACGATCGGAAATGCAGGCTGGCTGAAATGGCAAGACACGAGTACCGGCAAGCTCGTCATGCAGATGGGTACCAAGCAGGGTACGCCGACTGCCCTCGGCCAGAATCCATACAATGCCATCCTCCATGTCGGTCACCAGAACGGAACCGTCTCGCTATGGTCGCCAAACAGCACCACGCCACTGGTCAAGCTACTGTGCCACCGCGGACCCGTGCGCTCGTTAGCCATGGACAGAGAAGGCCGGTACATGGTCTCGACCGGTCAAGATATGAAGATGGCAGTATGGGATGTTCGCAACTTCAAGCCCGTGCACGAGTACTTCCTGCGCCAGCCGGGGTCTAGTGTGGCGATCAGTGACCGGAACCTTACAGCTGTGGGTTGGGGTACGCAAGCTACAGTCTGGAAAGACCTGTTCTCCAAGCATCGATCGGATGTCGACCAAGTCAAAGTACAATCTCCATATATGGCTTGGGGTGGTGAGGGGCAGCGGGTAGAGCGCGTCCGCTGGTGTCCGTTTGAAGACGTGTTGGGCATCGGGCACGACCAGGGCTTCACCTCTATTATTGTCCCTGGAGCTGGCGAAGCGAACTTCGACGCTCTCGAGCAGAATCCGTTCGAGAATGTCAAGCAGCGGCAGGAAGCAGAGGTCAAGTCCCTGCTCAACAAGTTACAGCCCGAGATGATCAGTCTGAACCCGGACTTTGTCGGCACGCTGGACTCCGCGTCGAATCAACAAAGGCAGCTCGAGAAGGATCTGGACCGCAAGACTGGTGCAGAGGCGGAGAAGGAGAGGATCGAGAAGTTGAAGAACCGGGGCAGAGGGAAGAACAGCAGTCTCAGGAAGTATATTCGGAAGAAAGGCAATAAGAACGTGATTGACGAGCACAAGATGCGAGTGCTGGAGATGAGGGAGGAGCAGAGGAAGAGGGCCAAGGAGGCGAAGGAAGGGAAGAAAGCGGAGGAGCTTGGGCCGGCGCTCGCGAGGTTCGCTAGGAAGGGTGGGTGAGAAGGCGAGCAGGGACCGATATGTTGGACATCGACCAGCGAGCGGCGGCGCTGCCCTCAATTGCGAAAGCTGCGAAGAATGTCGCACTCGGCCGTTTGGCGCGGCGGCAAAAGGTTGTTGGATGCAACTAGGGAGCTGTGAAGCGGTCACGATCGCTTTTGCCTGCCAGCTTGCACGCATGAAGTTCTCCAAAGCTCAATCCGGGTACAGGACCAGCAGGCATCAGCAGCGTGCATGTTATTGAGGTCACCTCGAGGGTGGAGTGGAATGGACCACGTTACAGATCACCCATCTCCGAAATTGCGAACGGCCATCGAGCGATTCACAACAGTCGTCGCAACCTCATGGACCTCTCTCACTACGCGTTCCAGTGGCACGCTGATATGCAGCAGTATGAGATTCGAAAGAAGAGCTTATATCGGAGTTGGGAGGGCGCGCCAATGACCAAGGGTTTGAGCACACGTCACGGAAGGAGATGACACTGTCCGTATTTCAGTTGACGTCGCAGTCACTGAATAGAATGGCGATAATTGCAAGAAATTATCACCTCTACCTCCTGTTTCAGCAATGTCTTCCCAGCGCTTGACGTTTAAATTACCCAACGCTTGACCCTCGAAAACTTCCTGTCTATCCAGCCCACCACCTGCCGCTCACGAACCTATGACCGCAGACGACTGAAAGCCCTACTCCTGCGGCGGTAGTCCAAAGTCTTCCGGCGTCCCAACAATCACCCTCGCTGCACGATTATCCCTCCGAATTTCGTCCATGACGCGCTTGGCGCTTCCATACTCCTCGGACGCGTGGATGACGCGCCAATAGCCAGGGCCCTTGGAGGTTTCTTCATCGTCGTCGTCGTCGTCATCGCCATTGTCATCGCCATCTTCGTCGCCTTCTTCTCCTCCGTCGTCCTCGTCCTCGTCTGCGTCTGTTGCCTCAAGGGCATCGTCGTCGCCTGCAGCTCCCTCACATCCCTCATCGCCATGTTCACAATGAGATTGACTGGGGTTGGAAGAATCGGCCAGATAGATCCGGAGTTCATGCGTGCAGGGCCGGTGGTCGGGGTTGACGTAGCCGCATTGATGGGTATGCGACGAAGTCACGCCACACACTTGGCGTCTGGCGAAAGCTTCTCGTGCTGCCTCTCTTCGTTCAGTCTGCGTCGAGGCGGCGGGCTGCTGCTCCCACGAGGCGGGGGTGAAGTGCCATTTCCCATCGGAGTGTTGACGGGCGTTGTGTGGGACGTGGTAGTCGTGGTCTTCGTCCGCCGCGTCCGCCGCTTGCTTTGCTGCTTTCTTCCTCGCTTCGTACGCTTTCTTCTTCGCCTTCAGCTTCTCCTTCTTCGCCTGCGCTTTTTGCTCTTCCTCGTCGTTATCGACCTTTTCCACCTCGCGCAGCATACCTTCCATCGCCGCCTCACTAACAATGTCTGTCGCAGCTGCAGGGGCTTCTGTCGCTGAGGATGTTGCAACGAGCTGACGGCGATGCTTCTTCGCCTCCTTCTTGTCCTTCCTCTCCTTCTCCAGAGCAAGCTGAGCCTTGCGCTTGACGTTGTCGAAAAAGGTGACATCGACTTCCTCGCCTTTCTTCTCGAGATTGAAATAGGACTCCACCTCCTGGTCGTCGCATTCGAACTGAACGTGATCATCACTGTAATGACCCAGAAGCTTGTACTCCACGCCGTTGACGTTGTACGTCTTGGGCATGTTCTCCTCACCGCTGTCGTAGATGACGGCATCCCAGTCCTCAAAGTCAGTAGTGATGACAAGCAAGCGCTTTCTGATGCTCTTGCCTTTGCCACGCGCAGTTCCGGCGTCGGCGATCAGCGCATGTCCGATACTAGTACCATTGTCCGTGTCCACCTCGTGCTTCTGGATCACATGGTGCAGCACCTCCTTGCACCTCGTGAGAATCGACTTTTGCTTCTTGAAGGTCTTACTACGACGGGAAGGGAACCGGGTTTTGGGCGCTTCCGCCACGTAGTTCCTGACGGTCAAGCCCATGGCTTCCATGTCGGCGCGGATGCCTTTAGTTTCCTAGACGTAATAGTCAGCGCTGCTTCCTGACCTCACCGTCCTTCACGCCCGTCGAAGTGTGAGGAGTGACTCACTTTGCCATCCGGTCCAGCGAACAGCTCGACCTCGTCGTTCATGCGTCTTCCATGCGGCCGGTCAAACAAGATGTCGTAAACACCAAATTTGGTGAAATTCTCGTGCGTTCTTGGTGCATCTCGCCAATCCGCGTAGCTGCACTGCCTGGCGTAGAGGACTTGATACTTCTCAGGGACGCCGTGCGGCACGATGAGGAAAAAGCGGTCGTCCTGCATGATGCGCTGTACAGGTTAGCTTGTTCTCCGTGTGGACGAGATACGAAGTGGTTAGCGGAAGCGAGCTCTCGTGGGTCCGGCGTGTATGTTGATTGTGAAGAGGATGTAAGTTGAAAATGAAGGTTAGTAGGTGGCGGCTTGGTGAGAGTGAACGTCACTTCACTTCACTTTGACCCGTGCGTCATTTTTTGGCACCAAGATCCCGGGACTGTGCCATCGCATCGCCTTTCAGATCATCACCTGGCGCTGTTGCTCAGGAATCGGCCGTAATGGATCGGTATGTCCAAGACCTGGATAAGCCTGCAGATGTAGCCTCCTTCTGTTCGGCGCCACCCAAAACTCAAGTGGTCCATCCCAAGATCATTACAGCAAACGCATGCCATCGTAGCGTCTTACAACCTTTCGAACCAGCGTCCAGCCTTGGAGATCGCGCAGTGCGTGCTGTAGCCACCGACTCCGTCTAACGTACGCATCGCCGAGCACGTTACAACGGCCAGTCATGCAAAGGAGAACTTGGCACCTCAGCCAACGCAGCCTTAGCCAGAGACAATCGCGCGGGACATGTTCGCTGGGCAGCTCAGCTCGATCAAGTTGGTACGAATGATGACTTACACGTGAGGAGCGGTATTGCGTTTCCACCGGCCTGTCTTGGATGGTTTTCGAACACAGCATGGTCATCGTTCCAACAGATCAGGGTATGCCGAGCTCAGCCAGAGGGAAGGGTGTAAGCTTTACAAGAACGGGGGTTTTCTTCGGCTATCTGCTTATACAATGAACGATACACGGTCGCAGTCGAACACATTGACCGGAACCTGTGGGCGCAGTACGGTCAAAAACCCGTCCAATCGCCCAATCTTTGCTTTCTCCCGTAAAGCAACGCCGGACGCTCGTACCTGGATAACAGCGAACGGCAGTCTAGCCCATGACCATGCCTTTCAAACCTGCCATGTCGCCTTCTCTCGCGGCGATCTCGAAGTATTGGTAGATGATGCTGCGGCGGAAGTCAGTATGCTGTGCTCTTGTGCGAGTCGTGATGTAAACTTACGTGACGGCCATGAGGATTCCAGTTCCACTCCCCAACGCACCCATCAAGTCACTCGTGATCGACAAGGCACCGATACAGGCACCACCGAACGCGGCAGCAGTCGGGATGACGCGCTTGAGCTCACGGTACATGGACTCATCGCGGTGTCCAGCCATGACCAAGCCCTGCTCTTTCAGCTGCTTGGCAACATCTCTTGGGGCAGATCCAGAAACTTCGATCCATGTCTTGCTGAAGGCAGCGCAGGCGACGAGCATGTAAGCGGTGAAAACGGCCGTGTGCAATGGGTCCATGAGGGCATCCGTGAGGTTGAGAGGTGGGCTCATGTAGTACACCAAACCGCTGGCTGGGAGAACTTGCGCCGAACCTTCGCGGGCCTCCCACACACCGATCATGCGGACGAGGAGGTTTTCCGGAAGACGGTTGTAGAGCGCTTGGCTGATGAGGAAGACCTGAGAGGAGAGGGCCGACTGGAGCATGATGGGCATGTTGGAGGTGTAGAAGAGGCGGACCGGGTAGGAGCCGCGCATGCCGCGTTGACGGGAAGACTTGACAGGTATCTCGACACGGAAGCCTGGACACTGAGGTCAGCAGAGTGGTATCTAGACTTGATTGAGGCATTCTTACCCTGCAGATAAATCACGACGGAAAAGACAATGATAGTCGAGATCAAGTTCATGATGTTGGGCAGGTTCTGCCTGTAAAAGGCCTCACGGAGAGCCAATTGCTTGTTGGGCCAAGTGACGAGCAGGTGCACGAGTGCAATGATCGCACCCTCGAATTCAGGGCCACGACCGGTGTTGACTGTGGTAGGCGAGAAAGCCCTCCAGACAATCGACTCGCAGATGTTGGTGGCGATGAAAAGTGAGATACCACTGCCGAGACCGTAACCCTTTTGTAGCAACTCATCGAGTAGGATGACGATCAGAGCAGCAGTCAGGAGCTGAACGACGAGGAGAACGCAGATACCGGCACCTAGGTCGGCTGGTGGGCCGTAGAGGCCAGTCAAGACGTAGACACAGGCTTGACCGAAGGACAGGATGATGGCGAGGAGCTTCTGCGCGGTCTGGTAAAGCTCGCGGTCGGACTTGAGGTCGAGGTTGACATCGATGAGGTGGGTGCCGGCCAGCAATTGGAAGACCATTCCGGATGAGATGATCGGGGTGATACCCAGCTCCATCAACGTGCCGCGGTTACTGGCCATCATCATGCGCAGCCAGTAGAGTGGGTCGGAGGTGTCTGCGTGTGTGTCAGAGGCGACCTTCTCTTTACTCCGTGTGGTTGCTCCAAGCTAACCTGACGAGACGATGCCGTACAGTGGCATCTGGCTCATGACCAAAAAGATGACCAAAGTCACGCTCGTCCATATTATCCGCTGGTTGAAGGGGACCTTGGTCTCTGGGACTTGGACTTCGGGGATGAGAGGGGTGAAGGGCTTCACGAGGTCGAGGAAGCGGACTGTCGAAAGGAGTAAGTTAGCTCGTGACCAGCCATTGCGTGTGTCCAAGTATGCGTAAGGAATCCCAGCGCTCGCTGTGTGCTCGCACGAGGTAATATCATGTGCGGAACATCATTCAGCTATTCAAGGCACGCAAAGGATGTACGTACGGCCAGACATGATTGCGGTTGTGACGGGGAGCTACTGTGCGCTCCTCGGTGATCTCTCCAAACGGGGGTGAAGGTCAGAACACCAGAAAGGCAGGTCAGTCAACCAGTGTGCGATGAAGAGAGAGGGAATGGAAAGGAGGAACAACCAGTGTGCGATGAGGTGAGGGTGGGCGCAAGAGAGTTGATGTGCTAGCGACAACAACTGGAGGTGTTCACCCGGGCGAATTTCTGTCGGTAACAGCTGTCTTCCCGCACACGTGACGTCTCACAGGGGGAAGCAAGTCGGTTCCTGCCTTAGGCCCCCACACTCTTGGCTCGGCGCACTGGATTTTCCGGCGCCATTTGCGAACGTGAACTTCGATATTCTGATTTCTGACCTTCACGACAACCACCCACCCACCTCACACCCACCATGTCGCACAGGAAGTTCGAGGCGCCTCGTCACGGCTCGTTGGCGTTCTTGCCACGCAAGAGGGCAGCCCGTCACCGGGGTAAGGTCAAGAGGTGTGTACTGATATCTCTCACAAACCTGGTGAAAAGACATACACTGACCGAATTGATGTGAAGCTTCCCCAAGGATGACCCCAAAAAGGCCGTCCACCTCACCGCCGCCATGGGCTACAAGGCCGGCATGACCACCATCGTCCGCGACCTCGACCGTCCCGGCGCGAAGCTGCACAAGAAGGAGATCGTCGAAGCCTGCACGGTCATCGAAACTCCTCCGGTACGAGACTTGGCGCCAATACCATACATGGCATGCGCTGATCCGTACGTTTTGAACACAGATGATGGTTGTCGGTCTGGTTGGCTACATCGAAACCCCGCGTGGCCTGCGCTCATTGACGACTGTCTGGGCTGAGCACTTGTCCGACGAGCTCAAGCGCCGCTTCTACAAGAACTGGTACAAGAGCAAGAAGAAGGCCTTCACCAAGTACGCGAAGAAGCACGCCGACGAGAGCGGCAAGAACATCACCCGCGACCTCGAGCGAATCAAGAAGTACTGCACCGTCGTCCGTGTTCTCGCCCACACTCAGATCGGCAAGACTCCGCTCAAGCAGAAGAAGGCCCATCTGATGGAGATCCAAGTCAACGGCGGCGCTGTTTCTGACAAGGTCGACTACGCACACGGTCTCTTCGAGAAGCCGGTCGAGATCGACAGCATCTTCGAGCAGGACGAGATGATTGACTGCATTGCCGTCACCAAGGGTCACGGTTTCCAGGGTGTGACGAGTCGATGGGGTACCAAGAAGTTGCCGCGTAAGACTCACAAGGGTCTGCGGAAGGTGGCTTGTATCGGTGCCTGGCATCCGTCTCACGTGCAGTGGACGGTCGCCCGTGCCGGTCAGATGGGTTACCACCACCGTACGTCGGTCAACCACAAGGTCTACCGTATCGGCAAGGGTACCGACGAGGGCAATGCCACCACCGAGTTCGACCACTCGAAGAAGCAGATCACCCCGTGAGTATTATAACCTTTCACAGATCGCACGATTTACTGACTTATCGCAGTATGGGTGGTTTCGTGCGGTACGGCGAGGTCAAGAACGACTTCGTCCTGCTCAAGGGCTCTGTGCCAGGTGTCAAGAAGCGTGTCATGACCCTGCGCAAGTCCATGTTCGTGCACACCTCGCGCCGTGCGCTCGAGAAGGTCGAGCTCAAATGGATCGACACATCCAGCAAGTTCGGCCACGGTGCTTACCAGACGCCAGCGGAGAAGAGGCAATTCGTCGGTACGCTCAAGAAGGATTTGGCCGTGGCGTCATAAGCGTTTGTATGCATTGCGTGATGGTGCTGGCGTTCTATAGTCTGCGAACCTGACTGCGGGAAGAGACGGTCGGACTGCTGGGGGTGCTCAATATTCATGTCTGCCAATTCCGACCTGCTCCACCCCACGCTCGTCCGAGTAGTCAGTGTATGGTTGATCTGTCTCCCACCATTTGCGAAACCTCGATTTGAGTTGGTCCTGCTTGAGTGAGACCGACAACGCAAAGCAGTTGTGATTGTGTAGAAGCGGATGACACGTACTGGCTATGTACGCTCCGAGTGAGACCAGATTCCTCAATAAAGAACGACGGGAAACCATGCTGGAATCAACGTGCTCGGTAGACTACGGCAGCGATTGAGAACATTCTGTATAAAAACATAGCACAAAGCTAGTCAGGTTCCGTCTGAGAGCAAGCCTTCTTTCTGTCTGATATTGCGAAGAGATTCAAGGCTTCAACTTCCCTTCAATAATTGCCTGCAACATGACGTGCAAATCTGGGGAAGTTCGCTGAGCGCTTCCAGTGACCCACAGTACGTACACTACAGCCCGAAAATGCAGCCATTGAAGGCGATATCACTGCGCCGCTTTCGTGTTTCTGTACCACGCACCATTCACACCCTCTTACCATTAGGCAGGGTAGCACATCGTTCCGTGATTCGTCGCAGCGACCGATCCTTCTCCGCCTCGGCGATGATTCAAGATCCTTTTAAGCCGGCCAAGAGGGTCGCCGGGCAACGACAAGATGTCTGGTGAGTCGACTGGCGCGGGCAGCCGAGGACAGTGGTATACTGACCACGTCCAGGTCGATCATCAACGAAGCGGCCGGAGCGTCACCGGTGAAGCCGATCGTGAACATGGGCCAAGGTTTCTTTGGCTACAACCCACCCGAGTTCGTACTGGACGCCGCAAGAGATGCTCTCGGAAAGGTGGACTGCAACCAGTATTCGCCCACGAAGGTAGACGTCGCCCTCACATCCTCAAGCATGACACAACTAAGCGCACCCAGTAGGGCCGCCCACGTCTAAAGCAGGCCATCGCCAACGCCTACTCCCCCTTCTTCGGCCGCACGCTCGACCCTGAGAAAGAGGTGACCATCACCACGGGAGCGAACGAAGGGATGCTCTCGGCGTTCATGGGCTTTCTGGAGCAGGACGACGAGGTCATCGTATTCGAGCCGTTCTTCGACCAGTACATCTCCAACATTGAAATGCCGGGCGGCAAGGTCGTATACGTCCCGCTCCACCCGCCCAAAGACGGCGCGACCAAGACGACATCCGCCGGCGAGTGGACGCTGGACATGCACGAGCTGGAAAAGGCCATCACGGACCGCACCCGCATGATCGTCCTGAATAGTCCCCACAACCCCATCGGCAAAGTCTTCTCCAAAGCCGAACTGCAAGCCATCGGCGATCTGTGTGTTAAACACAACATCATCATCCTCTCGGACGAAGTCTACGACCGGCTCTACTACGTCCCCTTCACCCGCGTCGCCACCCTGTCCCTGGACATCGCCAAGCTCACCCTCACGGTCGGCAGCGGCGGCAAGAACTTCTACGCCACGGGCTGGCGCGTCGGCTGGCTCATCGGGCCCGAACACCTGATCAAAAACGTGAGCGCGGCGCACACGCGCATCTGCTACTCCAGCGTCTCGCCCCTACAAGAAGCGACGGCCGTGGCGTTCGAGCAAGCGGACGCGCACGGCTTCTGGGACGAGTCGAAGAGGGAGATGAAAGGGAAGATGGACCTCTTCAACCAGATTTGGGACGAGCTCGGCCTGCCGTACTCGGATCCCGAGGGCGGGTATTTCGTGCTCGTCAACCTGGCCAAGGTCAAGTTACCGGAGGATTACGAGTTTCCGCCACACGTCGCCCATCGGCCGAGGGATTTCAAGCTCGCGTGGTTCTTCATCATGGAGTTGGGCATCGCGGCTATCCCGCCGACCGAGTTCTTCACCGATGCGAACGCGCATATCGTCGAGGATTGGTTGCGGTTCGCCGTGTGCAAGGACGATGAGGTGCTCGAGCGGGCGAAGGAGAGGTTGAGGGGGTTGAAGAAGTATATACACTAAATCAAAAGAGTGGCGATAGACCACGTCTCAATGTCTACAGGCGTTGCCACCTTCAGTACAGGTCACTCGTGAGAAGTGTGTCTAGCATGTCCACCAACAGCAGCCCCCTGATTGTCTCCTTCAAATACAATGGAAATATGTGTGTTGGATCTAAAAATTAGCACATAGGGATATATAACAAGTAGAAACAAAGAACCTCTAGGTCCGGCCGTCAAACTCCACAGTCCCAAAACATAGAAAGTTCCATCAATACGGCGGTCGACTCATCACCACCTTCCGCCGATCCGCATCGCTGTCGATCCTGACACTCGCCAACAACGTGTTGACATCCTTGGTCGAGCGTGTGGCCGGCTGCCTCGTCGGCGGCGTGGCGTACCCTTCGACGCTGTTGACGTCGCCGGCCTCCATCATACTGTCGCTGCCCGTCTCGTCGACGAGCATCTCGTGGCCCCGTTTGTGCGGCACACCCCCGGCTAACACCCTCTTCAGATCCGCGATTCGCAAGGGCCCTGTGGCGCCGAGGGAGGAGCCGCCTCTGGCATAACCACCGATGGAAGAGTGGCTGGGCTGTCGATCCGGGCTGTGGTTGTCCGGGTTGACGGCGATTTGCGCACGTGGCGCGAGCTGGCCTGAATTCTGTCTCGCGCGCGCCGGGGATGTTCCGTTGCGTGATGTGGGGATGCCGGTGTTGGCGGCGGCGAGCAGTGACCTGTAGTTCCCCATACCACCACCGGCGGTTGAGTTGGGAGTGAGTGCCAGCCTAGGGCTCGAACGGCTGCCGCTCAGCGAGACGCTTTTCGGTGCCATGGCGGCGATGTGGGCCAGACACTCGTCCTTCGACCAGTTAGTGGCCATGGCTTGCCGTGCTCTGCTCAGCAGCTCCGGGTCGTCGTTCAATTTCTTGGCTGTCAGATAGGAAGATTGAGAGGCCTGACGATCCATTGCATGAATTGAGAAGGTACGACCCGGCGATCCAGGGGACGAAGGCGGCGGGGATGTGACTGCGCTCGAGTACGAGTCGCATATGATATCGATCAGCTCCTGGCGGTCGTCGAACGCTTTCAGCTCTTGGATCGGATCCATACTGATATTGCTGGCATCGCGCGGCGTGGATGCTTCCAAAAGCGGGTACTGAATGGTCTGCACCCACAGACGAAGGTCTTTTCTCCTGCTGATCTCGTCGAGGACGGTTCTCTTGACCCTGTTCCCAAGCGAGCAGTCGAATACCTCGACTAAAGTCCAGAGATATCCATGTACCAAGCTCCCAATCCGGACCTTCGCGACCGGAGACTCGACCTTCGCAATGTGCTCCTGCAACGTCAAGATCATGGGCAAACCGGATTGCACCGCATTCATGCCAAGCCTCTGGACAAGTGTGGCCATCAACCGGTGCAGTAGCACGATATCTTCGCTGGACGAAGTGGCGAATTGCAAAGCGTTCTCGTAGTTTGCCAGATGCAACAACTGTAAGAATTTCGACGTCTGCTTCTTGTTGTTCGTGACCCCGACCTGTCGATCCTTTGTCGAGGCGTTACTGACAGCCCTGCGCGCCAACGTACCATTCGCTCCCACTCCAGCTCCCCCTGAAACATTCACATTACGTTTCCTCGACGTCTTCGGCTCGTGCAGACGCGCATCGATCTTCTTAGTCTCGAGCTGCAGCCACGTCGTCAAAGCGTCGACATACGCTCTCCGAACATCGATGGACGGATCGCGTAGGAGCCATTGAGTACCTTCCCAGATGGAGATGGGGACCGGGCTGCGATTGTCTGCTACGCTACCAGAGGCGTTCAATCGCATCGGGTTGGCGGCTCGTAGGATATCACGGACTGCCTCGAGCGCAATGCGTCTGGCGACATCGAACGAGAAGAAGCCGGAAGTGCTATTTGATCTTCCGCGGGTAGGAGGGCTGACGTTGGACGCCACCACGTCCACAGCCACCTTTGGCTCTTCGATGGCCGCAGCGGTAACAAGTGGGTCCTGTCCGCCGGTCGGTGCCGGACTAGGCTTCAGCCGGAGCAAGATGGCCGAAATCATGTCGGAAATCTGATCGGTGTAGTAAACGTGAGTCCCGAGGTCAGCAATGCATGACTTCAGGCCGCTGATGACTTGTAAACGATCACCTGATGGCGGCAGACTTGCCGAAGTGGCGGGTCTGAACTCCTGGACGCTGGATGCGGCGGAATTCGAGGCGGTTGCCGTACCTGGCGCAGAGCTGAGTTGTAGGACGCGCAGAGTCTGTTGGACCAGCCCGAGCAAGACATCCATCACCGAGAGACCGATGAGGTTGAGATCGGAACGTAGAATATCGTCGATGAGGTCGGTGAACAGTAGATGCTGTCGCAGGTCACTTTCTTTGACCGGCAGACTCACCATGGTCTCGACTGCGGTGACGAGCAAGACGAAGCGATCCTGCACTGGAGTCCATGTTGTGCAAATCTCGAAGATCTTGACGGCCCAGCTGTTGGTCGATGAAGAGACTGGCCTCTGAGCGGCGGTCTGAGGCCGCTGGCGGATTCGCAGACTGCCGGCATAGCTGAGAATCGCCGTGGTCGCCGATCGAACTTGCGCTCGTTGATCGGTGGCGAAGACGGTCTTGAGACAATCGAGCGCCAGCAAAGCCACCTCTTCTTCCGCCAGCTGGTCTGCATCTTGGACCGTGCCTTCCGCCTGCCGTGGATCGATGTCGACAGACCCTTCAGTACCTCTGGTGGAAGTATGGACAGTGGCCATGCTCTGCCTACGATTCACAGCTTTGTCCTTCTCTTCTTCGGACTTGCTGAGCGAAATCAGATGAGTCAGGTAGGATGCATCATCGGCTTGTAGATTGCCGAGTATGGCTGTGACGGAGATGTTGAGCATCTGCCTACCACTTTGGAAGGCGACCACGTCAGAGAGGAGGAGGCTTTGGATGGCGCCCAGGCCGGCTTTACGTAAACGGATCGCATCGTGGACAGCCACGGATGCGGTCGCCCTGCCGAGTTTTTTGGCGCCCGTCTTTTGCGCGAAGTCGGTGTAGAGGGAGACGGTCTGTTCGAAAACCTCTCGGTACTCGTGATCTGCGGCCAGTAAGGTCTGGTCTTGATTCCTGCAGAGCGCGTCCCACGTCGGGAGCGTGCCTTCGATGAGGCCGATATCGGTACTGCTCTTGAGGACCTCGGTGATGGTTCCCAGCACATACGGGGCGAAGAGGGCCAGGGCGCTACCCGATCCGACCTTTGGGGTGTGCAGAAGGGCCGTCAGGATTTGCAGGGTGACGAGGACGCGGGCCGAGTAAGAGTTGGAGACTTCCTTCGCGGTACGTTTGTGGATAAAGGCGCCGACCTTCTGGAGCTTGACTTCTTTGTGACTGACGTAGTACGTGAGGTACGCCAGCTCCGACGAGTTGGGCTTGACGTCGGCGCTGCTGTTCTTGGGGAGACGGGGGTAACATTTCAGGATCAGTACCTGATGTCGCGGGCGCAGCTTCTCGCGTACACTGTCGAAGTGTTGCGGGCCATGTGTCTTCGCCATCTTCTGCGCTGTCTTTTGTGAATGTGCGGTGGTGCCGAGTGTTGCGTTGCGCGCGCTCGCTTGCTAAGCAAAGCACGAGGTGAAGCTGGTCTTGACGTTGGTGATGATCTGGCTTGGGGTGGCCATTGCGCATACGTCGGTGCTCTCGACGCGCCAACACTGTCTGGTGGTCTTGTGTGAACGCGGTCGTATCTGCGTCGCGAGCTTGATGGTTCGTGTCGATGGTGCGGACATGGCGTAGTCGTGGTGACTGATGAGAGTTTGGTCTCAGACAATTCAGAAGCTTGGGCCACATGAGTCGTGTCGCGCAGCTCCCTGTGTCAATCTTCTACAACACACGCCGTGTTTCGCTTTACTATTCGTCTCGCACGACGGGTTGGATTGTCTACTATATCAAGACGAACGCTGCCATGCTCCTGGCATCCCGTCGCATACATATGTATAGATGAGTATGACTTCATGCGAGCATTCGCGCAGCAATTCAGGACACGAGCACGTCTTGATCAGAGCCCAACTGTGAACCATTCAGCCTCTCAACCAGCCAGAACAGAGCTCAATAGACTTCACAGCAGCTGAGGCGACCGGCGCTGCACCCTCGACGACAATCTTGCCCCTTGCACTCCCCGTCTCACTCCGCTCAAACGCCTTGAGTACATCTCCAGAGGCAAACCTAGAGTCTACCACCGCCTTGACCTGGCCAACCCTCATGCAGTTGCCCATGCGCTCGAGCTCGTCGACCTTTGGCTGCGCGAAGAAGGTTGAGCATTCACATTTGCCACCCCCTACCCAGCTCGACCGGAGGAATATCCTCAGGATCATGCTCAAGTATGGTCGACTGCCGACGTGAAAGGTACTCGGCGTCGGGGTTCGTCAATTCATCGCAGGCGAAGTAGAACTTCGAATCGGAGCTCACCAGGTCAACAACATGGTCGGACCTTTGCGAACTTCTTCCAAGTCTTCGTTTGTTGGTGCTCCTAGACCACATGCCTCTCTATCAGTGCGCTCGCCGTCACCATCTATCCACAAATCTTCTCTCATTAGTCAAATGTTGGATTCTCTCTTCTGTGGGCCGCCGCCTCTTTGACGCAAAAGCGACGTCCATAGGAGTTCCACAACCGCTGGCCTCGTTGGAAGGAGAGAGTAAGAAGCATGCTAAAACACGGAATGCCATGGACCACTGCTGTAGGAGATTCACGGGCGCATTGAGCATAGAGAAGGTCGAGGAGAATACCGATCGATCTTGCTGCATTCGAAGGGAGAGCCATATCCTGTGATGAGCTCCTAGAATCAGTGATGAATGCTTACACGACTATATATACAGCCTTATTACGGACTCTCTCACGTCGAGTGATGAGACTATGTCAAGTTTCCGCGGCAGTCACCGATCATGATTCGCTCCATAACATACTACCGCCGGACGATGGTCTGAAGTCCAACATCCAAGGCTATCAGTGAAGATGCCAATTTTGACAGAGCATGGTGGACCGGACATCATTATCATCATCATCATCAAGATTGGCCGTGATGATGTAGAACCAGACCAGCCCGGAGTGTTTCTTTGACCGTCAGCAGAAACGACACCGTCATCGGCAACTCCCTATGGACGGTACGTTCAGCAAGATGCCGCAATCAAATGCATGTCACGTGTGTCATCCTATCGCCCTTGGGCTTTTCCGCCTGCGTACAGACGTTTTCCGCTCGCGCGTTTCGTGTGAGGGGGTGGCGCGCGCCATTGCGTGCCACCGCGTCTCTTTTTCCCCTCCGTTAGTATTAAACTAGGAGCATTGTTGCCTCGCATTGGATCTCCGCGCGGCAAGTAACAAGTGTCATGATCGATACAGGTCGACGTGGGATGGGGGTGTCCAGCGTGTTTTGCGGCGTGAGAAGACCCCGTATCAACGCTGATGCACAGCCACATGCAATCGGGTGTGGATCCAGCTAGCTATGTAATAACGGCACAGATCAGGTGGTTCGCGTTTGATGATGAGATGGATGATCGGGGAGTGTGCGCGAGGACGTTGATCTTCGGCCCCATTCCTACAGCCTACAAGTTGTATCCAGGCCAACACCGGTTATGATCGAAAAAGGAAGTTGCTTGCACATGATGGCCTAGACGCTTTGCCGGATGAACGTGCGGCTTGGCTGCATGTAACAGGTTAAGTATGTGTGTACGGGCTATGAGGAATCCAGGTACTGCTGTAGGTAGGGTACATAGGTGTCCAGGTGGAGCAGAGCATGTGATGGGAAAAGGCTAGGCCGCTTGATCATGGATTCATGTAGGTGATGTCTCTCGGACTCTCGGCTGCCGGCTTTGCAGATCACGGGGTCTGGACGTGAGCCCGATACGGAGGTACCTATGTTTAGCAGAAAGGCCACGTTGGGGGGAAAAGCAGGAACGGGAAAGGTGGGTAATGGACCAATGAGAGGGGGGGGGAGCCAGGTACCACTATCCCTACATAGTACATACCTGTACACTTATCATGAATGATAGCAAGTGATTAAGTGTATTTGATCTCACCTTCATCAATCGACGGTTCCTTCAACGCGACCATCCGATCAGTGATGAGACATTGTTTTGTAGAACGGAGATAGCAAAGACCATGAC
>Ga0058704_10000019_pt1 | contig 76212 bp, 91 predicted proteins | sample AgamicMgSfe_FD_71363 | JGI IMG/M metagenome (GOLD analysis project Ga0058704, IMG submission 71363) | Agave microbial communities from Guanajuato, Mexico - Mg.Sf.e | ecosystem: Host-associated > Plants > Phyllosphere > Phylloplane/Leaf | place: Guanajuato, Mexico | collected 2012-05-30
CCCTTTTTCCCCCCCTTTTTCCTTTCCTTCTCGAACAGAGCCGCAATGTCCCCGGCTTTCCTCCGCTTTTGGGGTGCTCCTTGATGAGGACACGAGTCAAGTCATCAACCGACTTCACTTCCATCATCAATCAAACTTTTTCCCTCTTTCCCCACGCACCCCCACGACGGACTCCCATCTTTGAAACTCTCGTCCCGTCAGAATCCAACGTCTGTATGTATGAAAAGGTTACAGGTATGTAGGTACCTATGCGCTTTCCTATCTCATCGTCAACCTCTAGCCCCAAACCCCGACCGACCATTTTTCTTCGGTCACTGGTTGGTACATGAACCGACGCCCACATCGTCAATCAAGAAAACCGGGGTGGCGTGCCGCGTATGGCGCCATGGTCTGGACCTACTCCGTCCGGCATATCATCAGCGCAACTCATCACTCCACTCCGGAAGTCGTGAGGAGGAAATTCACGGGGAAAGGGGGCGAGTCCACATCGCGCGACCACCCGGTGGAGGCAGGCTGTGGAGATCGAAGTATTTGCTTGTACCCCAGAAATTCGGGCCCCATGTACCCCAGACTTTTACCTTTTTGGATAGGGCCTAGTTCCCCTCATCCCCCGTCTTTCTGGCTTTCATCAACCGGTAGACGTATAGTCTTCTCGGGCTTTGCTTTCTTGCTTGTGGGTTGGAAGATCTCTACTATGGCGTTATGCCCGTCTAGTGCAATGCTCGGTACACGTTCATAACCGATGAAGGGCCTGGAACTTCCGAATTTAGGAGAAAACCGGGGTTCGGGACGAGTGCGGGGGTATTTCCTCACCACCCCGTCTATGCGACGTGTGGGGGTTGGGGCCCACGTACTATTATACCGCCGGTCGTAGTTAAATGTGAGGAGTTTTTTGGCGGAGGAAGGGACCTCCACAACTCCCCTTCTAGAGCCAAACAGCGACGCCCGAACGATGGTGCCGTGTTGGCGGCTTGAGAGGGTGGAACCGGGGCGGTGAAGATCATGGTTACCTACGTTATGTTGTGGGTTTATCAATGGTCGTTCTTCTTGGGTCCATGCGGGGGATGATCGATGTGCTGGGGAGTATCGTAGTAGGGTCACGCTCGGGGGACTGGGTACGTCGTGGGTCCATTGTGAGCGGCTTTTGACGCCTGTTCTCAGTCGCCGACACCTGCTCAGAGGAGAAAGAGAGGATTGTTCGTCTGGAATGTCGAACAGATCGAAAGCTTCATCACTCTCGAAGTACGCACACATGGACGACGAAGCCGCTACGTTCCTTCAATCCTTCACCCAACCATCCGCCCGGCATCCGCCACACTCGGAAGGACCGCAGAGCAGCCTGCAGCCACAGGTCAAACACCTCCGATTGCCGAAGCTGCTGGGCGATGATACACACTGTAGGCCTCCTCATCTCCTCACCGGCTCCAGCACTCGGTTGCCGAAGCCTGCAGATGTCGACGCACGTCGTGACGAAGGGTTCAATGAGGGCGTAGTTGAAGATGCAATCGCAGGCCATCACGACGTCTACTCCGTCCAATATGCCGTTGCCTTCCATGAAGCCCCGAATGTCATCCTGCTCCCAGTCTAGGGCTCTGACCGTGATGTTGTCGCTCGCTTCGCGGTCCACTCTCCGCGAGGCGTTCCTCTTCGATGGCTTGCCGTCCATCGGCTTCCATCGCACTGCACTGTTCGCTTCGATATTCTCGCGGAGTCCTTTCAGTAGATGCGATTGATCGGTGGCGATCACGGACTTCACCCTCGACGCAAGCACACAGGGCACGAGGCCTGAAATTCCCGAGCCCAGTTCGAGGACACTGCGTTCGGGGTTCAGGATGTCGAGCTGAGTGAAGCCGACGGGTGGACGGGCGAGCCACTCGGCCACTCGCACCGATGTCTGCCAGACCGCCGCGCCCGTCGTCCCGCCTTTTCGCCTCGATTGCAGGATCCCCGGCGATTGCGCGATGGTGAAGTCCCTTCCGGCGATGACCAGCTCGAGTTCCGTGGCTTTGGCGTCCAGCATGCCAAGGTTGGGTAAGGAGGAGGCTTGCGAGAAGAGATCGAACGTTTCTGTTACTTACTCCGTTACCTTTACGAGTTGGCAGCAGATGCTGTTGAGATGGTCACCGTACCTTCATCGACATCTACCACCTCGTCGCCCAGCGCAGCGAGCAGGGTGTCCATTTGCTGCTCAAAATGTTCGTTCTTCCATTGTTTGCGGATTGACAGCTAGACTATTCGCGTCGATGCACCTTAGTCGAGCTCTGATACGTGCTGTGGGGTGGTAGTTCACCATCGTGTCTACGCCAATCTAGCATGTCCTCGTTGTTGTAGCCAGGTGATTGGTAGCCGCTCATGCCTCAGGCAACCAAAAGCGTGCCTGATCTACGCCGCACCGATAAGCCCCACCTTATTTATCGTGCTATCAATCCGACAAGCAATCCCAACGAGCACATGGAAAACACCCACACCCAGAAAACCAACTCCACGCAAAGGAGAACAATGGCCTCATCTACCGAACTCCCGGCCTGGAAATCCGAGCTCATCGAGCTCATCCTCCACGCCGGCGCCCTCACCTTCGGCACCTACAAGCTCAAATCCAACCGCATCAGCCCCTACTTCGTCAACTGCGGCCTCTTCTCCCGCGGCCAACTCATCCCCGCCATCAGCGACGCCTACGCCCAAGCGCTGCACGCCTACGCCCAAGGGCACGAGGGCTGGGGCTTCGACGTCCTGTTCGGCCCGGCGTACAAGGGGATCCCGCTGTGCGCGACCACGTCGGCGGCGCTGATCCGCACGGATGCGGAGCGGTGGGCGGAGGTGGGGTATAGTTTTAACCGGAAGGAGGTCAAGGATCATGGGGAAGGGGGGTTGATGGTCGGGGAGAGTTTGAAGGGGAAGAGGGTGGTGGTGATTGACGATGTCATGACGGCGGGCACGGCGATTCGCGAGGCGATCGATGTGATTCGTGGGCAGGGGGGCACGTTGGTGGGGATTATTGTGGCGGTGGATAGGCAGGAGAAGATGCCGAGTGCCGGGGAGAAAGAGGGCAAGGGGGATGATGGTCAGCCGAGGGGGAGCACGATCGGGGAGGTGAGGAGGGAGACGGGCGTGCCGGTCATGGCGGTTCTGACGTTGGCGGATTTGATCGAGGGGATGAAGAGGTTGGGGAGGGAGAGTGAGATGAGGAGTATGCAGGAGTACTATGAGAAGTACAAGCCGACAGAGTGAAGCTTTGGCATCGCCTCTCGTACCAAGGGCTTGCGGCTGCCATGTTGCACAAGGGCGTGGCTCGAAGGCGTCAGATGGCGCCTCCGAGAGACGGGAGACTGCGGCTGTACGGGACCCGAGAACCTGGGCCTACTCCGGCTTGATAGCCTGTGAAGATCATACCACCCGGGCGACGGTGGTGATATCGCTACTGCAACCGGCAGACGTCGAAGTCCACCGCACCACGTAGATCACGACCATCGTACTGCGGATGGCCCAGGACGAAACCGAGCCAACGCGGAGTATGAGTTCGTTGGGACGCTGGATCGTCAGACGTGCGCATAATCCGCCGAGGAGGATCCTACAAGATAGAACATAAAAGGCAGAGACTGACCGTCAGATATGGCTAAAGGAATAGACAACAATTATCACGTACGATTTGCACAGAGCGTAGATACAATTACAAGCATTACCAGCGCAAAAGCCCATCGAGAAGCAAACAACCCCAGTCGCGTCCATACCAACGCCCGCTGTTTCATATCCACATACCGTTCGTCAAGGACTGCCCAACATTGATGCGTGCCAGTCTTTCGCCTGTGAGAGGCACCGCTAAGTACGCGTGGCGATGCACATGCGACGCCTCACTTGCCGCCGTACGCCTTCTCGATCTCGGTCTTGTACTTCTCTACGAGCCCCTTGCGGTTGAGCTTCTGGGCGGACGTGACGAGGCCCTGTTTATCATCAATTATCAGCCGTTGCCTTACAATGTAGCGGGTGTTTATGGAAAGAGGAACCCACATTCTGCGGCGTCCACTCCTCATCACTCAACACGACTCCCTCGATCATCTCGATACCCGTCAAACCACCCTTCTTCCCACTCGCCTGCATCTCCTTGAGCACGGTCGAGTTCACCTTATCATTATGACAGAGGTCCTCGAGACCGGCGCCTTGAATGCCGTTCTCGCTTGCGAGCTGCTTCAAGGCAGGTTCAGCGGGCACAACGATGGCAATGGGCTTGTTCTTATCCGGGTTCGCGTAGACGCAGATGTTGCCGACCACGGGGCAAGAACGGTAGACGGACTCCAACTTCTCGAGCGCGATGTACTCGCCGTGCGACATCTTGACCAGGTTCTTCTTCCGGTCGATGATGCGCAGCTGCCCGGCCGCGTCGAACTCGCCGATGTCGCCCGACTTGAACCAGCCGTCGTCCGTGTAGCTCTCCTTGGTCTCCTTCTCCAGGTTGATGTACCCTTTCGTGACGGCGTCGCCGCGGATCCAGATCTCGCCTTGCGGCGGGTTGTTGGTGCTGTAGTAGCCGGCGTCGGCGAAGTCGACGAGCTTGATCTCGACACTGCCCGGAATCTCGCCGAGAGCGGTGTCGTTCCAGGCCAATGGGTCCATGAGCGCACCCATCGCTCCCGTCTCCGTCAGGCCGTAGCCGGATATCATGGGCGCGATGGCCATGGAGATGAAGCGCTGGGTGTCCTTTGCGATCGGACCACCGCCGTTCATGCAGATGCGCAGGCGACCACCGGTAGCCTCCTGGATCTTCTTGAAAACCACAGTGTCCACGATGTTGGTGCCAAGGCCGGAGAGAGGCAGATAGCCGGCGTTGTTCATCATGAAGGACTTGGCGCTCATCGCACCCCAGAACATGTTGCGCACGATCGGGTTCATCTTGGCGACCTTGCCCATGATCCCCTTCTTGACGGTCTCCCAGACCGCAGGCACACCGACGAGGATGGTAGGTTTGAATTCGGCGATGTCACCCCGGCAGTTCCTCATGCTGGCGTCCGAGATGGTCTTGGGGTTGCCGTAGCCCATCGACCCACCCCAGTAAAGGCATGCATTCTCGAACACGAATTCCAGGATATGCGCAAGAGGGAGGTAGGTGAGGAGACCGTCGCCGGGGCCAAGATACGGGCCGACGATGATATCTACACCAGCGATGGACGCAAGAACGTTCTTGTGCGTCAGCAGGACGCCCTTTGGCGCGCCGGTAGAGCCCGAGGTGTACATAATGCAGCAGAGGTCATCGGGCTTGGGTGGGACCGGGTCGACCATCTTCTCCTCACCCATCTTCACCAGGTCGCTGAAGCTGGTGACGGTGAGATGAGGATGAGCCTCCTTCAACTGCTTGACATCCGCCTCGATCTTCTCCGGTTCGCGCTTCGAGGTAGGAGCGTCGTCATCGTTGTAGACGACATGCTGGATATCTTTCGCCTCCTGCAGCGGCTTGATGAGCTTGGTGATGAGGTGCGGGTCGAGGAAGATGATCTTGGCATTGGTCTGCAGCAGGGAGTGCTTCAAGCCCTCCTCTCCGAGTGTGTCGTACGCGGTGACGATCGGCATGCTCTGGCTGGCCGCGCCGTGCGCAGACGCCAACCAGTGTTGATGTGTCGCGGCGAACAGGTGCACGCGGTCCTCCGCCTGCAAGCCAAGTGCTCTGTAACCGGCACCGACCTTGAGCGCCAGTTGCTCGTACTCGACAAAGGACAGGTATTTGTACGGCGACAGCTCGAAGTATGACCACTTCTTGTCGACCTCTTGCTCCTTGCCATCCACCATCTTCTTCACCTTCTTGTTCTCTTCGTGCATCTTGATCAGCTTCCGGTTGCCCACCGCTTTGGCATTGCCGTACTTCTCACTCGACCGTTTCAGGATGTCGAACACGGTCCTGACGTCCGGCTCGGGTGTCGACTTGAGGCCATCTTTGGTGCGCACGTTCCTCCGTGGGATCGTCTCGCCGTCCACCTTCTTGACGCCCGGGACTTCAACCGTGTAGGGGGGTTGCTTGTAGATCTTGGGCTGCGGGACCATGGACTTGAGGTCCTTCCGGTTCATGATGTCGCCCATGGCGTTGATGTCGTATGTTTCGTTGGAGAGGCTGACGGAGAGGAGGTTGAAATAGCGTAGCCAGCTGTCGAGGGACATGCGGGATGACAGCTGTCAGAGTTGATGAGGAGGTGTGGGTGTGAGTTGGGATGAGGTCGTTTCACAGCCTCAGGCTCGCCGTCGCATGCGCGTTTTGAGAAGCTCGGGGCACAGAGCGACGTCACCAGCCACACGACACCTATCATTCCGGCACTCGGGATACGCGCCGTCTCCCAAGATTCCTTCTACCATACCCAAAATGTCACCCACTGCAGCACGTGCACGCGAACCACTCCAGGGTCTCTCACGTTTCCTTTCCCCCTACTGCCCTCTCAGACGTTGTTTTCCTCGTTGGTATAGCGGCTGATATCGAAGGACAAGCCAGCGCCTGAAACACCTCTAACGCCCTCTGATAAGGAAAACCAAAGTCTACACATGCTGTTGCTTGGGTCAGTGTTGGGTCAGGCAAGACCTGTGCAAACGGTCGATATAGTAGACAGATGAATACTACATGCATGCTAGCTAGTCCCTTCCAATGCGCCGTTGGGTATAAGCATCTCAATAGTCGAAACAGGGTGCGTCGAGCACTTCGTCCATCACGTTCAGGCGAGCGCGCGTGCCGTATCCGCAAACGCTCGAGTCAGTCGTCCGCCACCGCACAACAACAGAAGCAAACCGAAATTTACATAACCTCAAGTCGTCCTTCTCGCCTTGCCCGGCGTTCCTTGAAGCACTTGCCTACCGCTCGTTTTCATCTCCTCCAAAGCCTCTTCGGTCAGCTTACGCTTCCTGTTGACAGTGTTATGCCGTTTCTCGATAGCGTCTTCGAACACAAGTGCTGCCCTTCGCTTTTCTTGACGAGCCGTCCTCAGCTTGCCGACGACCTCGCCGAACCTCCCCAGGAACCAGTCGCCCGCTTCCTCCCATTGACTGATGTCGAGGGTGGTGAAGAATCGAGCTTGGTCCTTTGGATTGAAGGCTGCAACAGCGGCAAGTTTCTCTGCCAACGTGCGCACAGGCTGACCCGCGGGGAAGCTGAATTCTTGAGCGTCAGGAGTACGATCGAATTTCTCGGCCTTCAATGTTCTGAAGTGCTTCTGGTACAGCTCCGGGAGTTGGTAGTCCAACTCCGCGAAGTCATCTTCCGAATGCTCTTCGTCATGATCGAGATCGTCGCGTGCTGCATCCTCGGCATTGCCGAGGTCGTCAGGAAGCTGTTCCAACTGCGGCGCTGACTGCATGGCTGGTCGTTGAACAAAACCCGGCCTCTGATCGCCAGTGCGCTTCACTTCGGGTTGGTACGGACGCTGCTCGGCACTAGTTTGTTTTTCCACTATCACATTGGTCCGTACCAAGCTCTGGGCGTTTCTCGGCGGGTTTTCGGCTGCATGACTCTGCGGGTGAAGTCGCGCACCTGGTGGTGGTTGGAAACCCTTTCGCGGAGGGTCACGCGCATGCTGACGTGTTGGACCGCGTGATGCAGGCTTCCCGAAGGTGAACTCGTTCTCAGGCACTGGAGGTGGCGCGGGGGCTCGCATATACTCCGACTGGCCTAGATGGGTTGGCTCACCGCCGCCTTTGATCGCAGCTGGTCGTGCTTGGGCCTCACTATATCCGGCTTGCTGGGTGATAGGATTTCTCATTGTGGATGAGCTGTTCATCTGCCGTATTTGCCCACCAGGCATCCGATGTGAAATCTGCTGATGTTCTTCACGTTGTGTGGTCTGCCCTTGGGCAGATTCGCCGGCGTCGGACGCCGATAGATGACCGTCAGTAGTGGGCGGGTAAGAGTCACCTTTCATGTACTTAGCAGTGAGTGTATGCCTATCGTGCTGCTTCATCAGCTTGTGCTGACCCGAGTTCAGTTTGCCTGTAATCTGCTGGGAATCGTGATCGAGCTCATCTCCAGACGGATCAGCTGAGTCCTCATTCTCGTCCTCGTCGGTTGAGAGTGTGTTCCGACTCTGAAGAGCAGATTGGTGCTGGATATGGTGCTGATGAACTGGTGGAATTCGCCCAGCACTGATGTCGACAGGCTTCTCGCTCACTGCGGTTGATGTGGAGTCGATGCTGCCGTCGGTGACGTAGAAGGCGGGTTTGTCGGATGGACGACGGGCGTGCTGTTGGTCCTGTGGATGACTTTGCTTATGAGCCTCGCGGATGTCTGGCAAGTCCAGCTTGAGGTCTGCATTGCTCGACTCGACGATCTTGCTACCCGACGCGTTGTCTTGACGCGTTTCATTGGGCGAATCATGGCGCGCGCGTACGAAGGTCTTCATGCCAACGCGATTCTTCGGCTGCATCTTAACGATCAGCGACGCGCTCAAGACAAAGCTGTTGAAGCTTTGCCAGAGATGTTGCGATTGCAGCGCCAGTAGTCGTGATACAATCGCGGGAAGATGGAGATGAAGTCGCTTTCGAGGCTAGTCCGAAAGGAGCGACGTGCGCTTTGATACCCGACGTCACATGTTACATCTACATGTACTGTCGACGTCTCGTGCTCGTATGCAATTCCTGTTCTTCAAGTTGAGACGCCATCATCTACAGAGATCGTTCCACTCGAGTACAAATCTAGACCAACTGCGAGTATGACCAGCAATGGAAGCTTGCCCAAGAGCATTTTCTCCCTTCCAAATGAGGTGCAGTATTCCTGGTTGACCGTCCCAATTCTATCATCGCCTGACCGTGAAAGGATAGATACTATTATCCATTCTCAATCTCTTTGCCACGAAATCACTCTTACCGCTGACCACGACGTGTCATCACTTCCATTCTCTCATCCTCCGCGTCATCCACCACCGACTGCAGGTCGCAGCGAGCCTCGACGGGCACACGCTCTACCTCGAATGTCACCACCCGTCCGCAAGATTGACGGCGGCCAACTTCTTCTGTACATCGCTGGGTACAGATGGCCTACAGGACTTGCTGGTGGATATCGATGATGAATCTAGCTACGTCGGACAAGTCAGAAGAGTCGGGAGCTTGTATTCGCGCTTTCGCCCCCAGCGCAAAGAGCCGGACTTCAAGGTCGCGCGAAGACATCCTGCAGGGGATATACCTGGATCGCGAACGCACCCCACCTCGAACCCGACACCAGATGAGAATGCGGAGGGCGATCGTGGGGTGGTCTCGGAGACGGTAACCGTGGATGCGCATGACCTCTTCTCCCAACTGACAACCCAAGCGTATCTGGGGAAGCGCGAGATGACTCGAGGTTTGCTCATGAGCATACAAGAAGTCTGCGAAGGGACGATTCGCGTGTGGCGAGATTGGCTGTCGCGGCAGTGTGAGAGCAAGAAATGGACGGACGGTGACACGGTCGTCGTACATCACGATGTCTCTAGTAGTCCCACTGCAGCCAGGGGCACGGCGCGCTCCGATAGCGTAACGGGCTTTGCTGATCCAACCAAGGATCCAAGCATTCTATGGGTCAACACGAGAGATGAAAGCGTCGGCATCAGGTTTCGCATTAAAGAGCAGCAATGGCGAAGAGCTAATCCAATCCTGTACACGAGCGATGTCGAAGTGGCTGTCAGCTATCAAGTGGAGTTTGAAGGTATCCTCGCGCTTCATGGTGTCTAGAGTGCTTCGCATGCTGACAGAAGCTCCAGAAGTGTTTGTGCGGACGACGCATTTACTACTGAAGCTCGAGGAGGCACAGCGACAGCTCGACAACAATAATGGCAAATCTATCGTGTTTGGGTCATATGTTGGGGTTGCACAATTCAACACCGGCTGACCCGGGCGTCGATACTATGTATACTTCATGGATCAAGCTGTGCGGCGAGCTCTTTCGAAGGCCCATTGTAGCTTGGCTGTACGTTAGTTGACGATGAACTTTTTGCAACATGCAAACATTGTTTTGTGTCAGATGCATCGCGACAGTCGCGACATCCCGTGCTTTTCCTTTCGGTGACTGTTATGCCGAAGTGATCCACATGAACCACTCCACGAATAGATAGTCCATTGCAAGCACCATCTCGCAAGTGCGAACGCTCTCAGCTTTCTGTACACCTCATCATCGCACAACCTCTCCTCGTCACTGAATTCGTGCACACATATACACAGCAACCATGTCCGGCTCACCACCACGTCGTATCGCCCAGATCGTCCGCTTGAAGCGCGACTCACTCCAAGCATACAAGGACTGCCATGCCGCTGTCTGGCCAGCCGTCATCCAACAAATCAAGGACTGCAACATCACCGACTATTCCATCTTCCTCGACGAGCGATCGATGACTCTGTTCGCGAGCATGAAGTACACCGGCTCCGACTTTGACGCGGACATGGAGAAGATGAAGGCCAATCCCGAGGTGCGGAGGTGGTGGGCGATGACGGACGGCATGCAAGAGTCGTTGGTGGAGGGCAGCACTGGAAGCACGGATCCCAAGGGATGGTGGACACCGCTTGAGGAGGTTTTCAGACATGAATGAAGAGATGCAGGGGAAATAGAGCTTTCGCCAACGCTATCCCGATACCAGCACCTCTAAGCAGAACAAGGAGCAAATCATACAAAGCTACTACTGCCTCCAAGCAACGACTTCTACAGGTTCATCCCACAGCTCAAGCGCAAGTTGCCTCTGCATGGTCTCGCCGCTCTTCGGCGGTAACCGCCAAACCGTAATGCCAAACCCGCTCATCTTCAAACTCGTCACCAGCGGGCCCAGGGTCAGGCGCTTGACGGTGAAGCCGCGTTTCGTCAATTCGGCGTTGGCGAGTTCGGCGAATTTCGCCAGCACCTCGTCCGATGTGCTCCCAAGCGAGTTGAGGAGCAGAACCACCTCGTTGTCGTCGGTGGGATGTGACGACTTGGAGAATGGGACGAAGGCTCGGTCTTTGTCGGAAACGTCCAAGACCAAGTCCAGCATCTGCGAGGTGAGTGCCTCAGGCGAGGGGATGGGTGAGATCTGCTGTAGGCCGGGTTCGCCGTGGGCGCCCATGCCGAGCTCGATGGTGGCAGGTGGAAGGGTTTGGAGGTCTGTGAGGTTGGCGTTCGGTAGCGCGACTCTGAAGTCACTGTGATTAGTGACTGGCCATACGAGAAACCACTGTTTATGCTCACCTGTCGAATGCCACGCCAATGGTACCCACGTTGGCTGCGACGTACTCCATGACCTCGGCCACACGTTCGAGGCTCTCCCCACGCTGCGCGAGAGCACACGCGCTCTTGAGCGCCATCAAATGACCGCTCAAACCCCTCCGGCCGACCTTGCCTCCCTTCTTCCTACCCACAGCGACATCGTCACCCACGGGGCAAAAGTGGACTTTGTACCCCGCCGCCTGCGCCCTCGTGATCGCCAATCCCGCGTTCAAGATGTCACCCGTGTAATTCCCGCACACGATCAAGGTGCCCATACTCCTCCCACCTTTGGGCTGGCACATCTTGATCGCCTCGAAGATCTGCGCCGCCGTCGGCGAAGCGAAAATGTTGCCGGAGACGTACGCGGAGAGGTAATTGTGCCCGACGAAGCCCCCGAACATGGGCTCGTGCCCGCCGCCCGCGAAGCCGATCGTGGTGACATGGCTCTGGCTGAAGCTGGACAGGTCGTTCCGGTAGACGATCTTGTATTCGGCGTCGTACGAGAGCGAGGGTTTGAGGTACGTCAGGCCGGTACAGGCGTCGTGGATGGCGTCGGAGGGGTCGTTGATGAAGTGGAAGGTCTCCTTGGGCGGAGCCGTTTTGGCTTGGGTTTCGGTGGCCATGAAGATAGGAGTGCGTCTTTTATCAAATCTTGTTGAAGATGCGAGCTTGAAGGCGAGAGGGGTGGAGTTCTGTTCACACACGCGCAGGAGGGTATGGACGAGAAGTGAGATCACAGGCGCATACGCGCTCTTATAACAGCTTCGGAAGCAGAGGAAACGGAGTTGATAGCACAACCTACCTACCTTTGCCGCGCGACTACCACGGCTTTGTGAATCACCGCACTCTTCCGGTCTTGTGTTTGTGTGGACGGAGTGAGGAGCTGCGGATAATCATCAGGTGAGGGGAAGAAACGCCTTTCCTGTGCTAGACTTGGCGGAAGACCGGTTTGGGAAATCCGAGCACGTGCACGATACTTCCGAATGAGGCAAGTGCTATGTAGTGATGAATGGGATCTCTTTCGGGTGATAGCACAAGACTTCTAAACGGTCTCCAGCCATCCGTCGAGTGTTTTACTTTGACTTCTGGACTATGCTCACACTCCATTGCGCGTGCAGTGGTGTACTGTCATGATCCTACTCTCTCGTTCCTCTGACCTTGAAGCCTGACAGAAAGTCGGCCAGTATCGTCACGTTCGCTCTCTGTATACCTAGGTAGGCAATAGCAGCGGCGAAAACAACGACATGTTCGCGAACTGACAAGCAGACAATACCTGCATGTCTCAACGAGGAAACCGGAGCTCAAGATGGATCGAGAACAACGCCATGACAACTGCTATTCTTCGCTTCCATGGGAGACGTCATGAAGAGCGCAACGGACTGTTGACGGAGCGTACAATCGGAAAGTACCCTCGATCAATCGAAGTATCCAAATCTGCCAAATACCACAAAGAACATGGCTCTTCCAGCCGCCGAAAAAACCGACCGCCGTCCGTCCATCCAACCTGCTCCCGGCTACCAAGAAAGAGAAACTTCGCGCCGATTCCGACTGCCATAGATCCCAAACCCCTATGAAGCAGAAACGCACCACCAGAGAAAGGAAACCCTGAACAGCCGCCTCGCATCAGGTCGACTGACGCGCCGTGAAGAAGGAGTAAAAGAACGAGAAGCAAGTAGAGAGGAGAGAAAAACTGCCCATCTACCCACGGGCGCCCGCGCCCTTACTGCCGTAAGAGGCACGCTGTTGCTGTTGGTAGTGCGTGGGCTGCGGTCCGGGGGGCGCGGGCATCTGGCCGAGGGCTTGCAGGGCACGCTCGGCGGCGTCCTCGCGCGCGTTGTTGACGTACTGCCCGTCGTACCAGTACCTGGCGGCGATGACCTGGCCGCCGATGTTGACGGTGCAGCTCCAGGCGGTGCGGCCTCCTGGGGGTGTGTCAGCTGGAGAGAAACTTGTGGAGTCCGATTGTGGTCGGAAATCCGAAAAGCAAAGGGTTTCGTACCTCGTCTGTCAGAGATGACCTGCCATGCTGGTGGGCGGAAGCCTTTGCTCCGGCAGTAGTCTGTGGTAAGTACAGTCAGCGTTGGTGTTTCTTCATGGGCTGCATGTTGGAGGCGACACTCACTCATTAAGAACTCCTGCTTCGGGGACTGACTACCAGTCGATCCACTGGAAGCCTGGGACGTGGTCGGCGACGCCGACATGTTTGCACCGGATGTTGAGGGCCGTGGGAACCGAAAGGACTGGGATGCACAGTGATCGTCAAGGGCGAGGCTAACAGCACTGCTGCTAATCTGGGCCGAGGTGACAACAGCGGCAAGAAGAGAGAGGAAGAGCAAGCGTTCGCGAATCGGAGGATTCACTCGAGGGGAATAGACTAGCAGAAGGTACTTTAATGTCTTAGCCTCGCAGATAGAAAGAAAGAACACCCACCATCCTGAAAGGCGCGTCCCTACCAGGGCCTTCTTATAGGGAAAAATCCCCCCCGGATCCTCTTTGCTGCTGTTTCTCCCTCCCCATGCGGCGAGAGACACCGACAAGGCCACGCAAACCGGAGAGCCGAACCAACGAAGAGGAAAAGAGATGATGACAGAAAAGAAAACTAAAATCAAAGAAACAACCACCTGTCCCCGTTGGTCTGCAGGCCGCCGGGCTTAATTTCACACGCCCTGCTCGCAACCGTCCGGCGTGTCTCCGTGAAGGTGTTTCGTGTGCAGGAAGAACGGCGAGCGTGGGCAAAAGTTTAAGCAGGCCAGAACAGGTGACCTTGTTTTTCGACGTGCTGTTGTCTTTCCCTCTGCCGAATGGAGCACCACGCTGGCGGGATATGATATGCCAGTTCTTAATCAAAGCAGGGCCAAGCGGGGGGGTGGGTGTGTGTGGGTTGGCTGCATGGATGGGTGGAACCCCCCTCCTCCTTCTCTCTGTCTTCTCTCGGAAGATGAGATGAGGCGCGGCACCTGGCCAAACGGCCACACATGGCACCACGTCAACAACCACATCTGGGCTGTCACCCCGTCATGGTTTGTTGCGTGTGGTGGATCGGGCCCATGCAGATTGGTGCCCGTACCACCGTAGTCGAAAAGCCATCCGAGCGAGACATGATGGGTGATGAGATGTGATGTTCGTCCGTCAACGTGGAGCCAGTCGATGCTGGGCTGCAGGAAGCAGGCCGAGCGAATTGGGCCACAATCCCAAACGGCCGCTTAGACAACGCTCACATTCATCTCGAACCGCTGCGTCGGATTTCAGCCTCTCATCATTGTCATCATGTCGTGTGGATGCGGTGCGGAAAACCGAGGGAGAAAGGCGGAGAGGGTTGTCGACGGCTTCTGCATGCAGTGCAGCATCGTTGTTCCGCTGGTTTTGTATGGGTGAATCGTGATGTATGACCTCGGGAGGTGCATGAAAACACTAATGAAGTCACAAAAGCATGACACGTCCGCAGCAAGAAAGCAGCACAGCTCAAACCCGCCCAGGTGCATGTCACACGCAGGTCTATCCGTAAAAGGCCCCGGATCGCGATCCACCAAACCCAACAATAATGCTCCGTTTCGTTTGCATGAACGTAGGCGATGATGGTACCAAGTTGGACAGCCACACGAGACCATCAGACGGGACGGGGAAGACACACGATGTGCCACAGACAAGGGCGTATGTTATCTAGGTACTCATATGTACGCTCTGGCGCAAACCGTCGGGTTCCTGGGCACCTGCCGTTTCCCGCTATGCGTTCGTTTTTCTGACAGATGTGATCCATGTGTTCATGCAGCCGACGCCGCCGACAGAGAGTGCCGGCGCACATGGAAAGGATCATGGACCCAAGCAAGGGGGGTTTTGACGTGCGGATAGTGGCAGTAGTATCCCGACGGCAACGATTCCAAACACCTTTCCGCCCCCATCGATCAAGTTTCATGCCGTTCTCATCGCATCGGATCAGTGTGTTGCCAAACGGCTGGAGAGCTTTTGTTCGAAAGATTTGGGATGCGGATCGCTACAGCAGACCAAAACGGGTGGAGAGACTTGCTTTGAAATCCTGGGAGATCATCGGAAACGCAAGGGAAGATGTTTTGATCGTGTCTGGAGTGTGAGGAGTGAGTTTTTGTACTCGGCATCTCAATGAAAGCATGATGGCCACAAACGCCCCGCATACTGGCGATGCATAGGTACCTACCTTGGAGATGAGGATACAAGGCAAGGTTTCAGAATAATAAGTCAAATCCCCCCTCCCACAGTAAACAACCGCCATAGCCGCTGGCAATCGCTGCTGCTGTCGCTGATCAACGCCACACAACCACAAGGTCCTCTCAAGACCACGAGAGAAAATCTGTCATCGCCTCATCACGCAGCAAACCACATAAAGACGTGCACACATGTTCTCTTCTCAATTCATTGAAATCATACATCAGAGCCCAAGCCAAGCCGGACAGACGAGGCTGAAGCGGCGACACCGGCTCCGGAAAGCCGCCGGCATGTGTGTGTTCTGGAAAACGAAAACGAAGGAGAAAAGAGAAAAGGCGGTCACCGCTGATGATGAATGAAATACTGACCGCCCCCCCTTTTTCCCCGTCCCGTGCCGTCGCACTCATCAAGTCATCTCATGCACGCTGCAGCAAGCAATCAAGTTCAAAAATTCAATTCAGATTCTCTCTCGTTCACCGCCGAATGATGAGGTGGAGGTAGTAGTGATGGACGCGTCACACCGTGCAAATGCAATGTGTGCAAACACCAAGATTTCCAATCATCTGTTCTTTCGGGCCGTGGGCCGCGAACCAGACCTTTGCGAATCTCAACGCTCCTGGCTGTACTGCCTGGCCGCTCCGGTCGGCGTCCGCGAGCTCGTCGAACCATGTCCACTGCTCGACGATGGCCGACTACTGGTCGATTGATGTGGATAACGGCTGGAGCTGCCGGAATCGCGACGGAACATTTCCGTGATGAAACGCTTGGGACCGATGTACTCCACGCCCATCTGCGATTTGGGCAGAGGAATGGTGAGTTGTCTTGTCAGCGTTGACGAAGAGTGTGAGGACGAAAGTGGTGGTCGTCGCGAGGATTGGAAGCGGGCGCGGATGCAGTCGTCGACGAGCGCCATCAGACCCGAAGCGATGACGACGTCGGCCACGTCCTTTTGCTGCCCGCGCAAGAGACTGTCGTCTGCGATCCACATGGAGCATGGCGGGATCCAGCCTCCTTTGGCGTGCTCTTCGTGCTGTTGGGCAGGTGTGAGGGAGGCGGGCATGATGTACGCAAGCAGCTTGTCACTCCCGGCTTTGGTCAAGTGGTAGGCCGTTTCCTTCAAGACACCGTCTTGCCGGACGATGCGTCTCCACGCATACGACGGACCCCAGTACTCGAATTCGTACCGCTTACTGTTTGTGCCACCGCAACGTTTGATGTCGAGCTGAGCGTAGTTGGAAAACTCCAATTTGATCGTGTCCGTCGGTGATGGTTGTTGAGGCTTCGAGTCGTAGCCTTCAGAGCGAGGGCGTTGCTCGTTATCACAGTCGACCGAGTGCATCGAGCCATAGCCCGAATCGTTCCGCTGAAGACTCGCAAGCGTCGTCGTTCTCGGATCCGACTTGGGCCGGATGCTGCTGAATGCGTTGCTCCACGACCGCTGGAAACTGGGGCGCTTCGGCGCGCTAGGTTTCTGCTGCTTAAGGATGGAATGGCAGACTTCACGGCCGGAGTCTCGACAATAGCGTCGAAGGGAGAACTCGCGATTCCTGAGGTCGTGCATGCGGAGGTGAAAGAGTGTCATGTCGCAGTTGCGGCCTTGCATCGTGACATCCGTGTCAACTCGCAGGTTCATGTTGCCATCCAGGGTTGCATCGTCGTGCCGGATGCGAAGCCGACGGCGTGATGGGAACAGGTCGGAGAAATCTGAAGGTGTCGCCGGGATGACCGACGGCTCAACAGAGCATGCCGCATAGTCAGGCAGGTCGTAGACTGGTATCTCTTCCCGCACCTCCTCTTCGCTGTTCACCGTCGACGCATACGTCTCGGTCGACGAGCGTGGTGATTCTTGCGGTGCGCGGTCGGGAAAGTAGTGATGGGCGGGCAGATCCTGCCTCCGACTTTCGCAGGAGTTGTAGTGTACTTGTGGTGGTCGTGTGCCCGGACTGCTGGAGTATTCGGTAGGCGCGGTCTGATACGACCTTTCGCTGCCGGAGAAGCGCTGCTCGGAGGACGCGTCGGTGTCGGATCGGTCAGACCGGTCGCTGCCGTAGGCATATCGCATGTCTGCGAGGTTGGGGCGGTGGTGGAGTGCCATGTCCGCTCGTTGATGAGGATGAGATGGGGTCTTCGTCGGACTGACGAAGTGTCGCGAAGGAGGTGGGGATCTGGACCGGTGTTCTTCACGCCTTCGACGTTCTGTAGCACCTCTCTAGCGCCGTGTGCAACTGCATGGGGGACGTTTGAGGATCCTCGTGACTGATGATTGGTATGCAGATGTGTGAGCTGGCCTGCAGTGATTGACGCTACAGCACGCCGCAGCAAGAAACGACGCTGCTCCACGTTGAAGAAGCATGTGCTGCCTGCGCAGTTACCGGACTCTCGCCAGATGATATACGAACGCCATGCTTCAAGTTTGCGAACGCGTTGCGGACGACGGCGGCGACGGCGGCGAAGACGGGGTCACGCTCACGCTGTCGGACGTGGAGCGCCGTGATGAGAAGCACCGAACAAAGAGAGATCGAGGATGCCTGCACACGACCTCCTGCAAACTCCACACCACCATCAACCTCCTACTGCTCCTTTCCCCAATCATCACACTCCTCCACAACCTCTTCTCATGTCTGGGATCAAGCGATGCGCTGCAGCGCTGATGGCCCTGAATCCCTGCCGGCGCTTCCACCACCTGCATTTGCTGCTCCTTCGCACCACGCGGCGCGCCGCGAGCGATGGGTCGGCGCGACGCTCACCTCATCGCCCATAACCCTGCGCCGCCCGACACCCACCACATCAGGAGTCCAATCGTGCTTCAAGTACACCCTCCTTCGCTACGATATAACGGAGTATACAGTTTGCGCGATCGAACCGGTCGACAGAAACAGGACCGACTACATTGTAACATATCCATTAACGATGGGTGCGCCAACGACAGACACCGATCGTCTTCGTGTCTGCTCCGAGTCCGAGTCCGAGTCCAACTCCGATTCCTTTCTCACCAATCTCCCTCGATGCTGTTACGGCTCGGCCGACTCTTTCGGGCTCCTTCGGTACACTCGAAAGTCCGGAGCCGCAGCTTGCTCTCCACGACGGTGAATCAGCCCTGAGATGGAAGGAGTCCAGGACCGACGACTACTGCGGTGAACGTCCACCTCTTGGCTGCCTCATGCAATATCGTCCACCAGCTCACGCGCTAGTGATGGGAGGAGCACAGGTGTATCCACCCCGCAGCCGCCACGCAGTACGTATCGCATGCACTGTGGCACAGCAGAGCTGTCGATCAGTGGTTCATCAGCATGCGACATAGACGCGGTCCGAAGCCTTTCACGCGGGAATGTGATGGACTGGTCCTGAGCGGATCAACTTTATCAACATCATTCATTCACTGACCTATTGATGATGCGGTGAGTAAGACGAGCGGACGGTGAGTCTGACCAACGGGATCACACGAGGGCAGTGTTCCGCCCCTTCTTTGTCCGCAGTAACGACGCAGCGCGGTCAGCGCGGTCATGCAAGTTAACGCTTAAGCTACCTCCTTGGCGCTATTGGCTAGACCGACCAACGACTGCTCCTCACTTGTGCGTTCTGAGGAGGAGGAACAAAGAGGACGCTCGATCCACAACGCATGCCTACCCTCTTCCAACCTTGAAGCCTAGGCTAGTCTTGCTCATGCCTGAATGCCTGATCAACCTCATGTTCGACATTTAGCAAGCGAGGGAGCCTAGATGTCCAAGGCACGTGAACAGTTACGTGTCTGGTCGAATCAAGACGCTGTGAGTGGGTAAGACATTCTCTTTCCTATTCACTGTCTTCCTACTTCCACGCAAAAGATCATGCGAACGACGATTTCTTCCTAAATCTCCACGTCGTGTTTCCATTAGAAAAGCGTCCCGCCGCCAATGGGCGACTAGTGTCCTGGTTGCTGCCCAAAGTGGCTTCCAGCCTCCAATCAGGCCCGAAGCGTGACCTGCTGGAGGCTTGTCTCGACAGACAGAAGGAAAAGCCTGGCACTGCTCAGTCTTGGAAGCCGCGTTGGCATACTACTAGCTTCTACAATCGCCGATAGGGAGTGGCGCAGACTGCATACATGGGTCTTGTGCAGTTCTGCCCTTCGGTTCGAAAGACCTCCTCAAATGCCGATCACGTTTGGTCACGCATAGATGCGAGCTGCTTGCAACCCAAGGGATGCGACATGGCTCATGCCGGCCGACTGAAAGCGAGAGCCTGTTGGCTACATTCGTGCAGTCTGATCCGTCAACGTGGTTTGTTTGTACACTGTGCACTCCCCTTTACGCAAGAGGCCGAGGCCGAGGTCGACTTGTGTATCCGGATGATTTGCTTGGGCCGCTGGCGAGGAGAACCGCTTCTCGAAAGATCTCCCTTTTCCCCGAGCGGAGTCTCTAAGCCTGCCCACTGTACGGGCAATCTGGCTGCGACAGAAAGCTGAGCGTCGCTTTCGACTACGATCTCGGCTTTGGCGCTTCGATTGGTTGCAGCTTGGGCTCTACTTCCAGCGCGTGACCAAAGACTGAAGCTGGCATCACAATATCCAAGCACGTAGGGACACCGCCTTGTACCAGCTTGCCGTTGCTCAGTGAGTTTTTGGTCGATTCTTACACAGATGCATCGTCTTCCAGGCCTGTCTCTTCCCTCTTATCTGCGCAAGGACAACCAATCAAGAGGACTCGCCAACACGAGGAACCCGCGCAGGTGCAACGCTGATGAGGCAACTCCGCACGCATCAGCTCCTTCTTGCGCGCCTGACAGCATCACAGCCATGATCGGCAGAACAATATCGGAACCGTCATGAAAACTGTCCACAAGAGATGCAGCGGCCTGAGCCACTCATTTATCCTGCAGCCGAATCCAGTCGGCCACGGACAAGAAGACTAATCAGGTATGGGTAGACAAGCCGGACGCTTGTGCCTTCCTCTCGACTCATATGATGCGTCGAAGATTTTTGGCGGCCAGGCCGCTACATTTCAGCTTGGCCATCGCCCTAGGACATACCGTGATGACTACTCGGCAAAGTTTACTATGCTGGACAGTGAAGGAAATCATCTGCATAGCTCTGGCTGGAAGCGATCCAAGATTTCCAAGTCCATTCGCTATGGCGTATTGTGAGTCCGCCGTTTGATGAAGAGATCCTCGAGCGGATGTCTGCGTTCAACAGGCAGAGTATATCCACGTCAAGCTCCGGTGGCAGTTTTTCAAGTACCCGTTACAAGGACAACCGGTTGAAGTCCGGAGGACCATCCGAGTGACCAAGAAGATGCTCGACTACCGATCACTCGACATCATCCAAGTCTGTCTTCGACCTTCCGAGCGGTCGTGTTCAACAACGCTGTTTAATGAGAAGGCACGGTGCAGCACCGGAGGGCTCACTTGAACAGACGCCCAAGAGCGTGTACATATAACAATATCCTGCGCTTCTCAAGTCCTCGAAACAGGGCTAAGACAGATGCAGACCTTGTGGTAATGACATAGCAAGGACGGGTCACGGAAGCTGTGTCTGACTGGCTCATCAATACGGTTTGGTATGGTGTCGACGGCTCTGTACGTGATCCGACATCATCGTCCCATTTCCTGTTCGATCGGTCGATTACAACTAATGGCGAGAATGACTCTCTTCGACCCCTCGACTTACCTTCTGTAGGTACATAGTAGGTATCGTTGAAGGCCATCGTTTTGTGATGACAAACCAGACGGATTCTTCATCTCATCCGAGCGTCCGCCCGAGAGGGGGGACAGGCGGGGATCTTCGGGCTCGCAACCCGGCTTTTTTTCGATAAGAATATAATGCAAATGATGGAGACCAGTCATAAATTCGGCCTGGTGGTCTAGTGGTAGTCAGTATTCACTCGTCCGATCGCGTTAACCACCAGGCTAACCCTCAATCTAGTGATTGTCGCTTCGGGTTGATTTCCATTGCCCGGCAGTTGTTTCTCGCTGCCCGAACTGTGACAGGCCCCGGGTTCGAATCCCGGCCAGGCCCTTGTTGTTCCTATTGGCACTTATTTTGGTGACTTGGGAAGGGAGAGCATTTTTTAATACGTCTTTTAGTGGTCTTGTGAGTTGTGTCGGTTCGTTGAATGCGGAATGGCGAGTTTTGCGGGGGCGTGAGGTCTCCGCTGAATGCCAAGCCGAGCAGCCAACAGACTTACTCGCTCAATTCTTGCAATATGACCTTGACAATCGATCCACGTCAGTAATAAATGGTTGTAGGGCATAGATCTCAACGGCAAGTCACCACAAACAGTAGGCTTGGTCCAGAGCCTTCTGCGCCTGGTGTCAAGCGATGCTCTGCTGGTCATAGGAAGCACTTCACCTCCCTTCGTGAAACCAGACCGGCTCGGCTCGCGCAAGGAGGAGCAGTGACCATGAATCGAGCTGGAGCTGTAGCGCGATGAGCTGTTGGCAACGTCGAAAGGCGTACACCCTGTGTAGTGGGAAGTGTCATAAACGTTGATGTTCGACGAGCGTTCGCCTCGCCGTCCCAAACGCTCGGAAGGTGAAGGTAGCGAGACTATAGCAAACGAGACTTAGACGATAATGAAAACGACACGAGGAATGAGAATCGAGGAAAGAGGAAAGGTCATACAGTGTAGCTCACGTGGACCATAGTTTTCATCATCTCGTCCAGCTACCTACAACTATCTTAACCACCCACCAACTTCCCGATAAACTCCACAAAGAAGAGAGCGAGTGAACAAGACACAAAAAGAAGGAAGAAGAGAGAGGAGTAAGAGGAAGAGGAAGAGTATGAAAACGCCCATCGAGGTCTCATACCACTTCATCCCATGTTCATACCAGCAGCGCTCCCATCCCATCCCATTTCATATAATCCTCGCCACCAAAACGCCCATCCCTTCAGTGTCCCCAAAAGCCGAGCAGCTGATTGGGGTATCCATATCCATTTCCATTTCCGTTTCCATATCCATCGTTCCCTCCCTTCTCTCTCTTTCCGTCCATGATCCATACGACTCCTTCAACCCCTAAACACACTCATATATGACTACAGATAAAACCTTCCGAAAACGGAAAAAGGGAGGCTTCGAAAGTTGAAGATGTTTGACCGCAAGTCGAAGAAATCGCTCCCCACCCTGCCCCACCACTCGTTCCTTTGCTCCTTGTCATTCATGCGTGCGTGCGTGCGTGCGTTGTAGATTCATCGGCTCTCATGCGGCTCTCGTGCCTGTACTCTCCTCTCCTGTCCCGTCCTGTCGTGCCCTCTCAATCCCTGCTTTCGGACAGAACCTCCCGCTTGCTCGCCGACTCGCACGCATCAGGGTCGTGATTCTTCTCATTCGACACACTGTGACCCCAGCGCTCAGACACGATCTTGGAAGCATGATCATCCATCTCCCCATCCGGTGCTTCAACCATATCAAGCTTCCTTCATCATCTCAATCCGATCCGCCGTTCGTCCCCAAAACCTCCCATCATTTCACCTGGTGGTGCAACCCCCCATTCGACGCCCTCCCGCCTCCATTCCGATTCAACCCGGGATCCCCGAAGAAATTCACCGACGACCTCGTCACAGGCCGATGGACGGAACTCGCCGCCGCCTCGGCCGCACAACTCTCGTGCCCGCTACTCCACCCATCTTTCCCACTTCCACTCCCACTCTCGCTCCCCGCATCGCTCGCCCACATGGGTAACCCTTCGTGCGGGAGGGACTCGCCGTGCGGTTTGCCCATGGCGCCCGCGGTCAATGTCCCGTTGATGCCCGTCAGCGCCCAGGCGAAAATGGCCTGTTCCCTGATGGCGTTCATGAAGTCGGCGTGGTCGGGCCCGCTGCCGGCGCGGGCGGGGATGGCGCTGTCGTGTCGGGCGCCTTGGGGGCCGAGGGAGGGCGCGAAGGTGGGTCCGTAACCGGCGGCGGACCGCGCTTCGACGGGCGGGAGGATTGGATCGGACGCCCAGGGCGCGGCGAACAGACCGTTGGCGTAGGTGGGTTTGGATGGGCGGTGCGAGGGGTGCGGGATCATTGGTCGCGCTTTCCGCAGGCACACGACGAGGCCGTCGGATGTGCAGGAGATGACGGCTTCGAGCTCGATTGGATCTGTTCGCACGCGGGTCCTTTCCGGAGATTGCGACAATGACGACGCGGAAGAGTGCGCTCTCCGATGTACGCCAAAGATGGCTTCGTGGGTGTCGGCCGGGTGTGTGCTGTCGCCGGATGAAGTCCTCGAATTCGGGTTCGGGCCGTCGAGCTCATCGTCTATGTTCATACTGTTCGTCGACCGTGCGGCGTTTGACTGGTAGGAATCGGTACTCTCTGGGGAGACACCATCCTGGCTGTGTGCGCTGGAATGGCTTTGCAAGCCCACGCCACCGCCGTCGGTATCTTCACTGATTTCGGTCATTTCCTCATCGCTGTCCGGCTCGGGTGCTGGAGTCGGGTCGTTGACGCGCGGATCCCGAAACCAGAATCGTAAATACGCTATCGAGTCGTTGCCTTTGGCGTTCTCCAAACACTTGACCGCGTCGGGGAGGCAGTTCTCCGCGATGCAGTAGTAGAAACTCCGCCCGCGCATCGCTTCGGCGGGGATGCCCAGCACCTCCTGCAGTCCGCTCGTGGCGTACATGATGGTCAGTGTTCTCGTGAAGCGGTTGAGGAAAAGAGCGGCGCGTGGCTCGTGGCTCATCTGGTTATACGGCTCTTTGAACTTCGCCGAGATGTGGGACAGCATGTGGTATCGCGGATCCTTTGGCGAAGAAGAAAAGATCCGACGTACGATCGGCGCTTCTAGCGCTCGTTCTGGAGAGCAAATCAGCCAAGATATCGACCAGATTCAGTCGTGCATCTTACTTTGACTGCTCAACCCTCTCGTGTAGATACTCGTACAAACAATCATGACATCGTAGACAATCGTAAAACAACATTCGCAGCCGATCCAGTGTCCTTGTCGGTCTCGGACGCGGCAGTACGCCAGCACGGCCGCCTTGTCCATCTGCACTCGCTTTTGATGAAACTCGCGCGCGTACGGCAGCTCTTCCAGTGGGAAAAAATCCCATGCCGAACGGTTGACGATTTCATCGGGAGTGTAGCCGAGGATATCGACGACGGAATCGGAGGAGTAGAGGATGCGGGCGTCGGGGGTGAGATCTATGGAAGATGTTGGTCAGGAAATAGAAACGCGTTGGGGGACGACGGGCAGCTTGCGTACCGTGAATGGAGATGAAGGTGGTCTCCATGTTTCTGGGTTGCGGTGGTGCTATGGATGAGCCAAAATGCTCTCGCAACCCGGAGGCTCGATGGACGGTGTCGGTCGTCACCGCGAATTGCACATTGGAGTGAGATGTCCGACCGTGGTGTCTTGGCGCGCAGTGTATTCCTTAGCTGTAATGCGAAGCACAGTACCGCCGGTGATGACGAGTCGGGATGTTCGACAATGGCCTCTTCTAATTGAGGGTGGCGTGGCTTGGATGCGGCTTCAAGGTGGGCGACGGTGTGTTGAGAGAGCGTCGATAGGAGTGTGAATCTGATGAAGTGAAATGGCGCAGTCGGGAGTGAAGTGGAGAGGACGGACGTGCCTCCGAATGGGCCAAAGGCTTCGGTCTGGGACGGTGCGCGCTGAGAGTCAATGAGGTGTGCGCGGTGGCAAATGGTCGTCTAGTTTTCGATGGGGCAGAAAACGGTCTTTTCGTCGTGTCCAGAGCGTGATTGGAGGTGAGGGCGATAGAGAAAAGGGTTTGTGTCAGATCAGGTACCGGCAGATGGTCGTGGAGGTTGCATGGAAGTGTATCATCATTCATTCGGAATTTGGGGGGCGAAAAAGACGAGGGCTGCACGTGATTTCGACCCTCCTTACGTCATCTGCACGTCCTCGCCTCATCAACATGAATCGATCAAAGACACGCGGGGAGAATTGCCTGCTACTCGACCCTTTCGTCTCGACTTTCCACCAGATTCATGACACAAATCCTCCCTCGCACGTGCTGGTGATCCCTCATGCTACCGTCATGTCTCGTTCGTCTGTCGCAATTGGACGCTGTTGTCTTGGACTCCTGGTGCCACTGCGACTCGACATGAACTGTCCCTCCTACGCAATCGGGACCGACACTAACACCGACAGGCTGCAGACACCGGGAAGGCGGCATGGCTTCGGCATGACACTCCCCATATTGACCGAGGGAAGATGGTGATCCATTCATCTACAGTATAGTGAGTATACGAGACATGGTTTCGGCTGTATGATGATAAGGTATTGTAGGGGAAAAACTGCCGCCGTCCGCTGTTGTATCCTTAACTTGTAGTTCACATCGTAAGAACGTTGGACGGTCCGGCCGAGAGAAGACCGAGAACGTCTTCTGCCTCCATCCTATGCTTCTCGAACCGCCCACGGCCTACTATTAGGTACGTCGAGGTGCATGCACTTCATGCTGCCCGACGATCTTGGGCAACTCGCGTTCGGAAATGGCGGCATCTTGCGCATCCAGTACTTTGGTATACGCTGCGCTTGTGTCACTCTTCCCAACATCACCGCCACTGCGCGCAATCTCACTACTTCTTCACGTGTTCGACGGCGAGCCAGAAGCAATTCGACTTGCCGCTGCAAGACATTGCTGTTGGTTATATGGAAAGCCGTTCAGCGCAATGTCGACGAGCGCCTCGAACGTTTAATCATACTTATTGCTGACTGCTGATACCTCAGTCACCTGTCAAGACTCATCCACTCCTTAGCCATCGTCGATCATGTTTGTACACCCACGTTGTGCTCAAATTTGCACCCGAAGACCTGATGTCAAGCCACAGACCAATCACGTGACACCTAAGGGGTAAGCCCACGCTGACTAACCCAATCGCTGCATCTTCCACTTCACCTGCACCTCTCACTCATCAAGTTCCTTTCCTATGGTGAGCTTTCACTACTGGGCAAGACTGCGGTAGAACAACACTAATTCCCAAGGCCGCAGAACACGACGTTCTGTTCAGCGCCTTTCGCACAGACGGACTACCGCCCTCGTGCTGCCCACCTCCCGACAAGACGAAAGCACAAAGCAACCCCTTCCGTCCACGCATCAACAGGAACCGTACATCCCAATCTAAGGCGCTGATCGGATCTCCACCAGCGAAGCCTTGCGATGGATACAGTACAAACTTGGCAGACAGCCTACCGCTTTTACAGGATTGACCGACATACCTTCACACAAAGGGAATTGAAACCCGCAGAAAGATTGATAGACATGGGGGGGAATGAGGTACTATTACCCGAAGACTCCAGAGCCAGGCTACGGAATGAGTTCCTCACGCTACAATATCTTCACCAAAAGACCACAATTCCTGTCCCGCGGCCTATCGAGTACGTTGTGGAGGACAACATAGCAATTCTCACAACATGTTCGGTAGCAGAACCTGCGATCGCATTATCAGATCATGTTGAGAAGGATCGTGAATCTGTCATAGCGAAGATCGGAGACTTGTTGATCAGCGACATCATTCCTGCTCTGAATGAGCATACATCGCACCGCTTAGGTGGCATGGACCCGGATGAGCAAGGGCTTCTACTCCCACCAAGGCTGACCTACGGAAATGAAAGGGCATGGCCACGCGTCACATCGTCTCGGCCAGACTTCCACTTGTGCCACAACGACTTGGGTCAAAGCAACATCTTCATCGATCCCACATCCCACAAGATCTTGGCCATCATTGACTGGGAATACGCAGGCTATTAACCTCCATCGTTCGAAGCGGCCCTGTGGAAGTACCACCCTACCGAACAGGACTGGGACGCACACTAGCCTGGAAAAGCCCTCCGCCTGCTTGAAACACTTGTTGATACCGATGCTGAGTCAAGAGACACACACGGCACGTCACAGCACTCTTCCAGCGAATGTGACGTCCGCACTGCCGAAGTGGACACTTCGCGTACACATGCCCACCTCAACACAGAAACTCCGCTTTAACGCCGAGAGACATGCTCGGTATAAAGACGTCATCCAGGCATGCGGCTGCGTCGGATCCGTCAACGTCTCGGTCACAACCGCCTCTGACCATGGGGACCGTGCGGCCGGGCTATTACCGCCGTCGACCACGCTGTATGCGATGTTCGAGCGGACCGTGGAACCGCGGATCAACGGAACCTCCTCCCGTTGCCCAAGCATCCGCTCGAACAACCGGTTCCTCGTCACGGGGGCGGCAACGTCGCGGTGAACAACACTAACTGCGTCTCAGACCTGGCCAACTGGCCGAACTGCTGCAAATGCTTGCGGAAATCCAACCGGTCGTTCAACACGACATGGCATTCGTCGACGACGATCCGATTCAACAAGTGCAACCGTTGCAGCCGCTTGACGGACGTCCCAAACCCCTCGCCGGTGGCCTTGTTCGGGCGTGACCAACACAATCGATGCGCCGTCGGTGACGGCTCGTCCTGCCCTCGCGGCCCAAGGGATCCCCAACCGTTCGCAACCGTGAATCATGTCGCTACGGATCCCCTTCAACGGCACGACGACGCTACTAACGCCGCGGGGTTCGACGAACGCGGGCAACATGAACAAACACGCTCTTGCTCGCGCCGGCAGGCATGACGGTGACGATCGGGCTGTCCGCCGCGCTGGATAGCCTGCATGGTCTCGCCCTGCGCGCTCCGCAACGTCACCTCTCCTCGCATCATCCGCATCCGGCCCAACTCGGCCTGGGCATCCATGCGGCGGAAACGGGCGCGGCGGCGCACCCGCTCTTCCTCCGCGTCGTCCTCGAACCCGCACCGCTTCCGCTTGCACGGCCCCTGCTGTTCGTACTTGGACGGCGGTGCTTTGGAACCCCCCAAATCCGATGCCAATCCTCACTGACCTTCCGAAACCGTCAACGCCGGTCGGCGGACGAACCGATCAGTTCTACGACACCGCGGGCGTAAATCAATCCGGCGATGTGCGGGAAGCGCGTCGCCTGTTCGTCGGCCGCGTCGCTATCCATCCGGTCGATCTGAGCCTCGATGCTCTCCCCCTCCTCGTCGCGCTAGAATGCCGTCTCCCCACGCACCCACTGCCGGCTGATGGCGATGGCGATCTCCCGATACGCGGCGACGCCGACGGACCGGCCCAACGCCTTCGTGCTGACCTGCCGCAACACTCGCGTCATGCGATCCGTCGTCCACTTGCCACCGTCGGGATCGGCGGGCCACATGTGATCCGACCGGGGCGGACTACTGCCACGCCAACGCCTCGATCCGCTCGATGAATGGCAACCCCAACTACAAATACCACACGACCAACTCGCCCACCTCGCGGGGCAATGATCCATGGATGATCTTCATATCGCCCGTGATCTGGACGCCTCTGTGGTACTTGGTGACGAACACGACCTGCCCGTCCTCGATGTATACGTTGCGGTGGCTGCCGGCGGCGGTGTCGCGATGGCGGCGACTTAGTATCTCGGTGCCGCGCGCGGGTTCCCCCCCCCGGTGATGTGCATCAACACTAACAACAAACCCCGGAACCGGGCCACCTGTCGCATCCAATCGCGTACGCGTTCACGATAAGTATCCGCCCTCGCTCCGGCCGTGGACGAACCGATCCTGCAGGAAGCTAGTCTAGAAGATGCCGTCCTTAGCAAAACAGTAGGGAGCAGGGGGGTTACAGCCGTCTTCAGCATTGGTACAGCCAGCTATAGAGTGTGATAGGGCACAGCACGGCTTTTAGTGTAGGTACATGTACATACGGCTGTATACATACACACACTGCAGATGTCACCTTTCTCGCCTCTCGCACATGTCACACTCTCGCTGCGCGGCCATCTCCAAATCGCACAATTGGCTCTTTCTTCTTACCTACGTGTATTCGACGGCAAATGAAACGGATTCCACTTGTTGGTGGAAGGACATCCCATCACGTGCGAGCCCTTGCAACGCGACGATGTTTTGTACCCCCACCGCGCCATCGTCGGTCATTCTCACCTTTGTGATGTGACGTTCGTGTGAGCCCTGCCGTCGGTGTGCAGGTGAGGTGTGGGGTGCGTTCACGCTGACTAAACCCCGACCACCGCGTCCGCCACTTCACCTGTCACCTTGCCTGCCGAGCGCGACCGAGACTGTTCTCACTGATTTACACATTGTGAAGCGAAGAAAGCGACGACACTCTCCGCCGATACTGGGGCCCCTACCGTGGTCTTCTAACATCCGCCGACCACGGTGCGCCGGGCCGTGTTAGACTTTCGGCATGCCGGCCTTCTCCTAGGTCATGCCAAAGACGGTTGCAAACGTTTCGCCGGACGTCTTCCCGACACTGCACAGCTGCCTCAAATTGGCCAACGGTAGGTGCACATTCCTCCATCGTCCAGATGTTTACCAACCCTCGTTAACGTAGCGTCCAAGGCGAGAGACTGTACGACGTCAAATTCTACCCATTCGGCACGCTCGACGGTGAGCAGGTCTTCGCGGTCACGGGTGAAAAGGATGTAGGTGAGTTCGGCCGTTTAAGTCGTGGTGTTCGTTACTAACTTCCGGAGATCTTTGTTTGTCGTATAAACCACGATGCCGACCCGCCGTTTGACGTCCTGCGCTGGTTCAAAGACCTGACCGTAAGTTGTGGACCCTATGTATGAATCAAAAACCACATCATCGGTACTGATAAAAGGCACAGCCAGATCCGTCGTATAATTGCCTGGTCTGGACCCTACACCCTACCACACGAAAACCACTTCTTTGCGTAGCTGGCCACAAGCCCAAGCAAGTCCAGATCCTAGACCTTGAGACAGGAGCGCATGTTAGAACGCTGGTTGGCCATGGTAGGGGCATTAACGACCTAGCGGTTTCTCCACTGTCTACGAGCTTACTTGCCTCGGCCGCGGAAGACTATACAATCCGTCTCTGGAACCTGGAAGCTAAGTACGAGAAGCAGCCATGTGTGGGCCTACTTGCTGGTGAAGGGCATAAGATGCCCGTCTTAGCTATAAATTTTCACCCTAACGGCTACTGGCTACTATCCGGTGGCATCGACACAGCCGTGTGCCTATGGGCAGTTCCAAGCCTGCAGGATCTCGAGCGCAGCGAAGACCCTATTTTCCAGGATTTCAAGACGGTCTACTGCCCGCACTTCTACTCGACCGAAGTTCACGACAACTACATCGACTGCCTAGCCTTCTATGGCGACCTTATCATCTCCCGTAGCGCCAATGGCAATGCCAGAATCGCCAACGAAATCCTCCTATGGAAAATCGACGGCTTTGACTCGCACGCCGCTCCATCGTCCGATCCGCCCATGCCCTCACCAGGCGTCTACACCCGGTCGTCTTTCCCGCACTCGAGCACCTCACGCGGCGGGTACCAGCGTCTCCTGACCTTCAGTATGCCTAGCACCAACCGCTTTTACAACCGCTTTAGTCTGTTGCATGCACCGGGGATGCGGCCGATTTTGGCCATGGGCAACGAGGTGTCGAAGTTCCTGTTTTGGGACCTGCAGAAGTTGGAGAAAGGCTACGACCCGAGCGAGGAGGGCAAGGGTAAGAAAGGAGGGCGTGGACGGAATCCGAAGACGGAGGTCAAGTGGGAGGCGCTGAAGCGGGAGACGAGCGCGAGGAGGGAGAAGTCGGAGAGTTCAGCGGCGGGTACGTTACGACCATCTTTCTGACTACATCGTTGTGATGCGCTTGGCCCTGCTAACTCCATCTTGTGCGACAGCCAGCACATCTGAACCTTCCGTTTCTCTCTCCACCACCGCCGAGCGAAAGTACGATCTAGGCGACAACTTCCGCCCGTTGCCACCCCACCGCACGATCGTCGGGAACACATCGCTGAGCTCACATCAGCACTTCGGCACGTCGCAGATCGCGTGGAGTCCCGATGGAACGTGGATGATTGGGGTGGGTGATCGGGGGATGATGTGCATCTTCCATCGGGATGAAAGTGTTGTATAGACCCTTGACCTTACGGCGGGCGTGCGAGGAAGGGAAAGCGTGTTGGCAGAGCGTGAGGAGTGGGTTATCGTAGAGGGTGACCCGCCACAGCGGCGTCCAGACTTTGCTGAAAAGCAGTCTTGCTCGCTTCGCCGCCAATATTGCGACCGATGATGACAATCTTTCCCATCTCGTCATGCTGCCCAGCCACCGCCGCAGCGTCGATCAACTCGAAAATCTCCCGTACGCCCTGCAACATCTTCACTTTCCCATCCCACAACACCAAACGACCCTTGATCCGATGAATCTCCCATCCCGTCGTTTTCTCCCCTTCCATCCCAGGAAGCACACTCTCCCACAACACCGACCGCAGCCACGCATCCAACGAACTTAACCCCCGCTCCCCGTCCAACACTTTCACATCCAAACTCATCGTCCCGATCACCGGGTCGAGATGACTGTGCCCTCGACTCGCGAACTCCAGGCTCCCGGCGTCCACGTCGTCGTACGCGTGCAAGTCTAACACCAAGCCCTCCAGCCGCGGAACCTGACTGCGTTGCGTAGCGTGCATTTTCGCCATGCGGTTGATGGCGCGTACGCGGTCTTGTACGGCGACCAAGGCCTGAGTCGAGACGAGGTCGGTTTTATTCACGATCACGACGTCCGCGTGTGAGATCTGGAGGTGTGCGGTCGAGAGCTGGGGGCCGGCATGCTCGTGCTCGTGCCCATGGTCATGAACGACCGCTTCGTCAGCCAGGGGTTCGTCCAGCGAGCGCAGGATGTTCGCCGCGTCGACGAGCGTGACGATGCCGTCGAGGTAGATGGTGCTGCCGAGCCCCTCGTCGACCCAGAACAGCGGCGCGATGTTCCCCGGGTCCGCGAGCCCCGTCGTCTCCAGCAGGATGTAGTCGAAGGCGCCGCGGCGGGCCATCAGGGATTCGATGGCGTTGACGCCCGAGTCCTTGACCGAGCAGCAGATGCAGCCGTTGGCCAGGTCGAGCCATTCTTCCGCTTGTTGGTCGTCTTGGGAGACGGTGAGGGATTTTTCGATGTCGGTGCTGTTGCCGAACTCTGTGATGGAGGTTGGTGAACGTTCTTTCGGGTGCTCGGATGGCGGAAGAAAGTCTTTGACTGACCTACCGTTTAGAATGACGGCGATCTTCTTGCCGTGGCGGGCTGTGAGAATGTAATTCAGGAGGGTGCTTTTGCCGGCTCCAAGGTAGCCTTTAGATGTATGTTAGTCTCATGGCTTCCGATTGTCATGTGTTCATGCAGAGCCTTTGGGTCGCTGATGGGTGCGCGATGTCAGAGCACAGACCGACATCAATGATCGCCTTGCTGCATACCAAAAAGGAGACTGTAGGAAACGCCACGGTAGCCTACCTGTGATGATGGTGATGGGCACTCTGGCGATTTTCACGTCTTCCATTTCCGCGCGCAAAGTGCTTACAGCCGAGTCGCTACCATCTGCCGCAACGAGCATAGGCGGCGCATCGTCTTCTTCATCCATATCGTACCTGTTCAGAGAGACATCCGGAGGCGTACAACCGTTACTACAAGGGAACTTCAGAGACTCTAATGTACTTTACGTGGAGTAACTTCCATTTTGGGTTTGCTCGGGCCTTTCCGACCCTTCGTCCCTGCATCGAAGCTGGCTGCATGTGAACATTGAACTCAGAAACATCGGAGCTATGTACCTTCTGTAGAAACACGAGCAAACGAATACTGTCTCAAGACTCGACACCCCTCACGACCCCGAGTCTGAGACCATACAACATATCGTACGTCGGCGCGGCATAGCCCACCATGGCTGCACAATCGCCCGCCTCATCCCCCCGATTGCCCTCTCCGCCACCAATCGCCGAAGATCAGATCGGACCAACCTCACCAGGCGTATCGCCATACGAAGAACAAGGCCACCTTCCAGGCAATGCGATCGACAATGGCGCGTCAAGAAGAATACGACCGGGCACGAAAGCAGAAGACATGGCAGAAGGGCCGCCTTTAGTGGAATTGTCAGAGGTACGCGCCCGCTTAGTCCTTCGAGTTGACGTGATGATCACCTAGAAAGTAGGACTGAGAGAGAGATCTAGATCGATTCAGCCTTCCAACTTACCGAACACCTCAAAGCCCTGCACTACTTCCACACCCACCCACCCGACTCCGACACCATCGCGCCCATCACCGCCGCCATCGCCAGACAACTCGCGACTCCACCCGCCAACACCAGTCAAGAAATCTGGCTGTACGAACTCGCGCGCTTCCTGATTCAAAAAACCAACGCCATCATCATCGCGCTGTTCGCCGACACCCCACCCTGCAGCACGCAAACCTGCCCGGAAATGCGCGCCAGCGAGTGGCAGTACCTGTGCGCCGTGCACGACCAGCCGAAGAACTGCTCCGCGATCGACTACTGCTGGCACACGCTCGACTGGGCGGCGACGACGCTGACGTCGAGTAAGATGTTCCCGAGCCGATTAGGGCTGGGCAGTGGAGCGGGGGGTGCGGGCGGAGACAAAATGTTGCAGCAGCAGATCAGGGAGATTACCAATATTTTCCGGCGCGTGTATCGTATCTACGCGCACGCGTGGTTTCAGCACCGGGAGATGTTCTGGCGCGTGGAGGGTAAGACGGGGCTGTACGTGTTCTTCAAGACGGTTTGTGACGAGTATGGGATGATCTTGGCGGAGAACTACACGATTCCGGCTGAGGCGGAGGGGCTCGAACCGCAGGCCACGGAGCATGAGGACAAGCAGGCGCCGAAGCTGCTGAAGAGGGATGACGGTGTGGAGAACGAGGAAAAGCTTGCGTCGCAGCAGCAGGAACCGATGGGCAATACGATCCTGGCCGCGGGCGACACGACGAAAAGGCATCGCCACACGTTGAGTGATAGGGCGAGCTCGGTCAGTACGGTTATTCAGGAGGAAGCCGAAGAGGAGGAGGAGGATGCGGCAAAGACGACGCTAGAGAGACAGACGACGAGCGTGAGAGACATGGCTGCAGAAAACACGTCTGCGCTTCCAGTCGACGAGTCTGGCGAGGAGAATGTGCTATCGGAAGACAATACGAAGGATGAGAAGGAGGAGGAGCAGGAGGATCCGGTCGTGGGAATCGCTAGTAGCGAGACCATCAAACCGACCAAGGGAGAAGGCGAGGTGAAGGGCGAGGAAGAGGTGGAGAAGGAGGAGGAAGAAGAAACGGATATGACCGTCGTCGAGCCGTCGACGAGTGAGAGGAATGTTGAAGCGACAGACGCTGGGGAGGCCCAGACAGATGTCACGGAGCCGAGCGAGGCGCCTGCGGCCGAGGGCGATGAGGCGACCAAGACGGTGGCGGACTAATGAGGCTCGCCTGAGAACCCGGATCGGACGATGACATGATACCCACGAGTCCTCGAAAGCGCTAATCATCGAAGGATTCGCTTATACTGCCGACGTAAGATATGAAGCCAACCTTGAATGGAAGGCACGTTCGTCTGCAAATGCGCGCAACAGTTCTGGAGACGGACTCCGCGCTCTATTACGTTTTGTCGGAGAGTGGGATTGTCTCGATAGCACCAACGTGGACTGAACTGCGCAAGCTAGGAGGCCATGTCAAAGCGATGATACTCGTCTGCTCTCAAGCTAAAGGAGGGGAAGGAAGACTGCGGCTAGTGCTGTGCAGCGTGTTGATACATATTGTGCACAGTATCGGGACTTACGGCACGTTTGCACGCACCGATAGGCTCTGCGCAATTGGGACGTAGTGTAGGATAGCGTGGGATTGTGGTGCGAAGAGGATTGCCGGGCACTGTCTCAGCGGACATGTATAAATACCAACCTTCGTTCACTGTTTCATGATCCCAACATTCACTCGAATACGTATGCAATGGCTACTGCAGGATAGATATACCAGAGCTGCTTGGAGCAGTCAAAATCTCTGTCACCCGAACATCATCGGCATACAGTGCAGGACCGCTGATCGCAAGAGAGACTGCATGTTCTCATTCGCAACAGCAAGCGGCATGAGAGCCATCGAACTGTGCACAAGGTGAAAATAGCCAAAGTCGCTGCCCCAAACATGCCGTGTGATCGAGCGAGAAAGGTCATACGCGTTCGGTGCGTTGCACCGATCTCATGGTCCTGTGCGGTACGCAGACATGTGAGCGAGTCCACGGATCTCAGCGGCGGCGCGAGCCGTAAGAAAGCATTGACAGGTTGATTGTACATGACCATAGTCACAACTTCGACACCCCCTGATATACACGATGTAGCACTATACACGGGCCTCGCCTCTCGGCATCGCACCTTCGGGCGGCGGTAGGCTGTTCTGGTGTTCCATCTGAGTGTCGTTCTCACTCTCGAACGAAATCGGCTACAGATAGTCAGCATACATTTCCACGACTGCCACACTCACTTCAACATACCTCTGGGACGTCCTGCTTCGGCAGATACGCTCGTTCACCCTTGTCGGGATCTGCGTACAAGTCCACTTCATCGTCGTCCATAGCCTCGTAACGCGCATTCTCCCACGCGTACCATCGCTCGGTCAGGACGTGCTTGATGCTGTGCATGGTCTTGTGCACTTCCAACACCCTGTCCTGGCCTTCCACCTCGCCGTACACAGACCCTACCCTCTTCAGCTCGGACAAGCTGGTCGAGATCCGGTTTCTCTCCTTGATGCACACCCACCACAGGCGGTGCAGGTCGTCCCAGTCTTTGACGCGCAGCTCCGGGACCGTCCAGCCGCGGCCGTGCGCGTTGAGCTCCTCGGGGGTGGACATGGCTGCGCGGCTGCGCGGCAGAAACTCGTAGAGGCCGTGGTTTTCGTCGACTTCGATCGTGCTACGGCGCGCTGGGTCGAGGACGGGTTTGGGTAGGTTGGAGAGTTTGACGGTGAGTTTCTGTCGGCGGTTCAGGCCGGTACGACGCAGGGCGGAGACGCCGCGGGAAGGATTGTTGTCGCGCCGGGCATGCTGGGCGGTGGTGGAGGAGAATGGTGCGGCTTGGGTGGTGGAGAACGCTGGGAGGAGGAAGGGCGGCGGAAGTGTCGACGTGCGCGACGCTGTCGATACGAGCGTGTTGCTGAGCAGTGATCTGCAAGTGCAATGCATGGTGGTGGTGCTGAGGATGCTCATGCTGCGTGCTGAAGTGGCTTGCCTTCCAAGACTCTCCCTAGATGAGATCTGAAGATGCTTGGCGTGTCCGCGGATCTTGCCGCTTTGTCAGTTCGTCTTCATCAGCGCTCACATCCGATCTCCCACCTTTCGATATTGCAGCGCCTTGAAATCACGATGCGCTCAAAGTTTTCAAGGTACGATCAAATGTCACGCCACGACCATGATTGGGGTCAATAATGCGCATCACGGCAGGTGCAACATGCCCACAACGGTAACTGGGTCCCCCTCCAATCGTTCACCTCGCTCCATTTGTCCTACAAGATCTGAAGCTTGCTATAGGTTACCTATGCGTCGAACCTCATGCTTTGACAGACGGTGCGATATCGCAACACACAGAATCCGTCATTTGAAAGGATGTTAAGCTCGACCTTTCCTCAACACTCCGTCACACAGAACGGAGCTTCACGAATGTCTTCTCGGCACTGTTCCTCGAGTCTTCGTACACCGGCTACAACACGCCACCGTTTCTTGCCGCGGGACCTAGCAGGACAGGTTGCACTTGGTCGAAACCGTTGGCTGCTCATGGAGATGCTATCCTTCTTCGAGCCTTTTACGTTTGACAATGGAGACGCGATGTTGTGCGCCACAATCGACCGTGAATGCAGACGCCATTCTATACGCCACAATCGCCAGTGACTGGGTGGTAAGAGGGTGGTCATATAGGTATGCTTGACCTCTTTCTGGAGCTCCCCATTGACGAGGCATGACTTGGGTGAGCCGGCGGAAGTTCCGCGCTCTCATTCCCCACTTCCCCAGTGACTTCCCAGCTTGACAAAAGCTCTTTCGTTGGTACACTTAGCACCGATGCGGTACGCGCGCCGCTTTGCATCAACGATATTCTGGCGCGGCCGAGGGTAGCAACACTCCATCCTGTGTTTGCCGCCTGCTGCTCGGTATACCAGCAACCGAAGCATGTCAGGATCGTCAAAGCAACAAGGCCGCTATTGCACTCTACATGACCTTCTCCTCACTCGTTCCCGCACTCGAAGATCTGCATTGCATAATTCTCCTTCCCGATCAATGAGACAGTACATCACGCGTACGAGCCGCATGGCCTACAGACCACAGGTACAGTGGCAGGCCCACACATGCTCGGGATGCTGTTGTGCTAAACGGAAGAACCTGCCGAGCTATACCGAGATCGCATTCGGCACAGGCTGAGGATCAACAGCGAGGAGAGGTTCAAAGTACCTATATACCAGCTCTTGAGAAGCTCGGCCAGATTTTATTTTTTGACTTGCCACGCTCTCGCCACAATGCTCAAGCTTCTCACCCTGTGCCTCTGCACGCTTGTACCCCTTGTTTCTTGTTATGTTGTCAACAATGGCACCTGCTGTTACCTCTATCCAGAATCTCTCACACACTTCGGTCAGCCGGTAGATGACTCTTCGTCTATACAGCAAGCCTTCGAATTATGCGGCAACAACGGCACGGTTGTCTTCACAGACAACCACTTCCACGTCAACCAAGTCATGAACACGACTAATCTGAAAAACTGCGATGTCGAACTTCACGGCGAGATTGAATTCTCGACAAACGTGCCATACTGGTTGACGCACAGCATTAACGTCGGACTGCAGAATCAGTCTACGTCTTGGCTGTTTGGAGGCAGCAATGTCAATCTTAGAGGCATGGGAGGGTGGATTAATGGAAATGGGCAGACATGTGAGTGGATTGAGTCGCAAACTGCGCAGTCATCTTCATCCCAAGCTGTGTCCGCTGACCTTGCTAGGGTACACTCAGAACAGAAACAACAGCAATGAGCCCGGCAGACCGATCACGATAACCTTCTTCAACTCTACCAACCTTTACGTGGACAACTTGAACATTACGCAACCTCAATTCTGGGCCACGTTCGTGTCGCACAGTCATAACGTTACAATGGACAACGTGTACGTCAACGCCACCAGCCACGACGAATGGGGGACCGTAAACACCGATGGTTGTGACACCTGGAACTCCAGAGACATCTTCATGACAAACTGGACCGTGACGAATGGAGATGACTGTATTGCCGCTAAAGGCAACACGACCAACTTGATCGTCCGCAACGCGACCTGCTACGGAGGTGCTGGAATGACAATTGGCAGCGTCGGCCAGTACCCAGACACCCCCGACTACGACGAGAACATCCTCTTCGAAGACGTCATTCTCGTGAACGCACAGCAAGCAGCGTACATCAAGACCTGGCAGGGTCTGGTCATCGCGACCTCCGTGAACGGCGATGCCGGTGGCGGCGGTTCCGGCCTCGTCCGCAACATCACCTTCCGCAATTTCAAGAACATCAACGTCGCCCTACCCATCATGATCACCCAGTGCATCTACACCGAAGGAAGCGGCGCCGACACCTGTGAGACGTCCAAGATGCAGATCGAGGACGTCACGTTCGCGAACTTTACCGGGACCAGTCGCTACAACATCGCGGCTTCTTTGCACTGCGCGGCGTCGCACCCTTGTCCGGATATCTACCTCCAAGATGTGAATATCACGTCAGTCAATCAGACGCTGGGACTGCCGCTGTTTAACACGACTTTGCAGCATGAAGTCTATCAGGTAAAAATCGTCGTTGCTTTATTCTCGGGTAACGGCTCGCTAATTTTCCGACGCAGTGTGCAAACATCGTCAACGAGAACACGACGAGTGGGATGCCGTGCAATCGCTGGGCACCGGACAATTATGGGCAGTGGCCGAACTCGAACGTGCAGTAGAAAGGATCTTATTTCGACGGGGGTACGCTGTACTCTGACATATCGTCTCACATCGATGCCAGCCTGTACGAGCTCTAGTCTGGGTTTCGTCACTAGCGCAGCGATACAACAGAGCGTGAATTTCGGCGGACAGTACATGTATGTACTGATCGATGATTGCTTCTCTCCTCGCATTTCCTGTATTACCCTCATGCTATTGTGCCAGAAAACGATCCGCTGCGAGAGATATACATGTCAGCGTTGAGTCCGCTATGCTACAAGCAGTCTCGACCGGGATGGTAGTTCGCAGAGTGCCACAACCGCGTACAGCTTTGAATCGTGCAGTCTCTTTGTTGATCTAGGATGACTTGAAGTTGGTAGGTAGAGTAGACAGCCAAGCCTCCCCACGTGACCATGTCTCTCCAGTGCACGGGAGCTGCCGAACGAGGGTCCGTATCGCTCATAGGCCGATGACGCCGGCGGGCGATTGGAACGACATGTGGAACGTATACGTGCTGCGTTTATTAGACGTCGAGGATTCATCGTAAACCGAAGCGCATTGCTGTCAAGACTGTTTGCAGAGTATCAACCGACGATGTCGACCTATGTGTTGTACCGCCATCGAGTCTGACTGTCCACAGCTTGCATCCACACATGCATCCCTCCCAATGCAGCTGCATAGCCAGCGATGAACAACAATGTCCGCACGAGCTCAACCCCGGCCACCTCCTCTACCTTGAGGCCACGGAACAGGCGTCTCATTTCAGGTCTCGACGAAGGCGATGAAACGACCTATGACCCTGTCGGTGCGGTCAGTATTCGCACAGCTTCGCCCCGGTCAACCCCTTTGGATAGCCGGTCAGCGTCGCCGATCCCATCTTCACACCTCCCTCGGCCTAGCGCAAGTCATGGAAGACAAAGAGCTGGTGGCGATACTACGATCGGTAGACCGCAAGGTGGCAGACAAAGAAGAGAGGGTAACGAATCGCCAAACTCTTTGGCTGGGCTTTGGGGCAACTCATGGACGACATTGCAAAACATAGCGTCCGACCTGTTAGGGAGTGATACGTCGGCCGTTACAACAGGCACTCCGACACGTACGAGGAGACCGCATAGTGGAAGGTCGTCAACAAGTGCTCCGCCGAGTCAATGGGGTCCACCTGTGCCCACGTCGCATCCGACTACACGGGATATAGGAGCGGGAACGCGTGAAGGACAGCTCGCGAAGCTACGCGCCCAGAAGAAGAAAGATATGCTTAGTCGACAAGACCCAAGCTATGCCGACACGCTGGGCAAGTTCAAGCGCAGGCTGTCGGACGACCGAGCCTCGATGTCGGCGCCTCCGGGTGAGCATGAAGAAAGGGATGCGCTTGTTTACGTACATCACGTGAGGAACGGTGACACGCTTCCGGGTATCACCATCAAGTACAACTGTTCCGCCAACGTTCTGCGCAAAGCAAACAGGATGTGGCCCAATGACACCGTGCAGTCCCGGCCATGGATCGTTCTACCTGTAGACGCTTGCGGTGCCAAAGGCAGGCCGGTGCCTGGTCCAGAAGCCATCGACATGCTCAGCTCAGAGAACGATGCCTCGACATCTGGTCAAGCAGAGAACCTTCTTGTAACCGTTCCTTGTGAGACGAACGACGATGCCTTTTCCCGCAACCGAACCAATTCAGCTTCCACCAGCGAAGGCAGGAGACCCTCTTCGTCGGCTGCCACTTCTAGCATGGACACGGAGCCTTTGTGGCATCACGACTCCTGGGTCCTGCTGCCGGGCTCAACGAAGCCCACGGAGATCGCGCGCCTTTCCCGCAGAGCGCTGGGCTACTTTCCGCCCGCTCGACGGAAGAGCAATTGCTATTCCGACTTTGATACACCTTCGACTTCTCTCGATCTCGCGCGCGCCCACACCAACGACATGGCAGTGTCTTCCCCATCACGGCAAGATCCACCGCAGCGGACCCGGCGTTTGAGTAGCGCAACGACTGGCTACTTCCCGTCCTATCTGGCTGGTCCAGGTGGCGTGGGCACGATGAACAAGAACGTCCACTTTCCTGGCCCTGCCGCTGACGGCTTGAACAAGATGTTTGCGAAGCACTTGCCCGATGTCGCTCCTCCGCGGACTCAGCAACTGTTACTAGCGCCGGAGATGCCACTCTATACCGACGAACCCACACCAACAGGCTCAGGAGCCACGACACCCAACCTAGGCAAGAACCTGAATCTGGAGAATGTAGGCGGAGCCATCGAGTCCTGGATGCGACGCATGGCCACGAAGGCCAACGATACCATGAAACCTACCGATCGACAAAGCGCCGCTCGCGCGTCTGTCGGTGCGCCCGGAAAGGGTGCCGGGGGTATTGGGGATCTGATTGAAATGACTGACGAGTTCGAGATTGGTGGCGATGATGAGGATGAAGAGAGCGATCGAGGTAGACGAGGCTCGGATGTGCGCGTCGCGCCGAGCAGCTCGGCGGCGACCAACACGTCTTACTTCGACGGCGCGCTCAGGGAGCGAGGAACGGGTAATCGTGGGGCTTCGAAGGTTGGGAAGAGCGGCAAGGCGGACTGAAGGAGCAGCGGCACTCCGCTCGGTGTTTAATGCGCACCTTTTGCGCTATGAGAGCGCGATTGGTATCCAAATTCGATCGGGCAGTCCGCATATCGAGGTCCGGCGACACGTCGCCACTGTGATTGCTCCGCACGGCTGATAAGAGCACGGTATGCTGATGCGGCGCAGTCAACGCTTCGACTCCCTTGAAGTGTATGCTCGCCTTTACCGGGGGTTACCCTCTCGGCGGGCTCCTGGAAGATTGAGTGGCGCGGTCCATCATCACGTGTCTACCCATCGGGTCGCACCAGAGCGTGCTGGAGTAGAAGCAAGATGGAGTCAGAGCGCATGCTTCTGGTAATTTGTTGTCGCGGGTAATCCATCATGATTGGCTTTGCTCAGGCTGATGTATTGGCACCAGCTCAAGAGCGTGTTAGATCCTTCTCCGTAGCGCAGCACTAATAGAATGACGAGATTTATGAGGCAGCCGTGGCTTGTATTGACTTTTTGTATTTTTCCGCTCACAACTGGTTTGGCTTCGAGCCACTGTACGGATACGCCTCTCACGTGTTGCTCCAAACTTCGGCCCGTGGTCGCCATTCGGCGGTTCCTCACCCTCTCACCCTGCCCGCAGCCAGCCTTCGCCATACCACTCTTCCCGCGCGGGCGCAACCAGAAGTCAATCTTCGACGCCATCGAAGCCGCCGCCGATAACCTCCAGCAGCCTCGTTCGGTTATCGACACCGAGCCGGTAGCTACTGGGAACGGCAGCTCTCTTCCAACGCGCGCGCATAGGTGCGATGGTGGGGAGATGGCTATTGTCAAAACATGAGGACAGTTGGGCTGCCAACGGAAGGCATGGCCGGCAGTTGGAAGGCGTCGACTTCTTGGTGGCAGCTGAGTTCGAATAGCTTGTAGCCCTGATATCTAGGATCGACTATGTCACACACCTTTGCCCTTAATGATCTCCTTCGTCATGGTGGCTCAGTACTGTCTGCACGGTGGATGCATAGCGATAATAACGAGCATTCTGAAGCTCACCAACGAGCCAGGGTTGAAGGCAAGCCTGCTGACGAAGCGCAACGACGACGCGGTGGTCCATTTCTGACGTGGACGCCGGCGCTTCGGGCTGTCTTGAGGTATATGGCACGATTATCGAAGAACAGAGAGCACCGTCTGGTGATGAGTGATTACAGCAAAGCAGTAACTACGCATTTGAACATCACATGAAGTAGTATCGGCGTGGGGTCTGGAAGAAACCCTTTACCGATTCAAGCTTTGATATCCTGGCGCAGCCCACTCGAGCTTCGTTTGCAGGATCAACGAATTTCGAGTTCCCCAACCTTCGCCACAGTATGCAAACCCTTGTGCTGCCCAGATTCCCAAGCGTCCGTGTGATCCCCATCTCCCAGTTTGGAAGCCAATGTGCTGCCCAGAAGCCACTGCGTCCGCGTGTTCCACCTCTCCCGTTGCATGCGTTCGTTGTGGATTCTGCTATGTTGCTTCCTGCCGTCGTTCTTGAAAACCCCAGCTTCAGAGCGTACTTGACAGGACCACTGTCGGCGTCGAGTGTGTCTTAGTCTCGACCACCTAATTCTCGAGTGCAGTTGGTAGCTTCGCAACCCGTGATGAATGCGTCGAGTTCACTCATAGAGCGCGCCCTGTCACTGCAAACGTCTTTGAACGGACCATCCAGGACGTGACGGAAGTGCTCATCACAGCAGCATTCGATCATGTCGCCATACAACCAAGCCTCGAACACTTTCCTCAAGCGCCGCTCGCCCGGCTTTCCCTTCTCTTTGAGCTTCTTGGCCAGGGAAACGGCTCCGTCCAGGATGTTTATGGTTGTGCTCATGTCCTCAATGGAAGATGCGGGTGCCGGTGCAGTCACGCTAGAGTCGGTCGAGTCCTCGTCAAGCGGGTTCTTCAAGTTGACGTACAGCCTCATACCACCGACCCCTGCACAGCAAGCGTACCAGCGGACGAAGTCCAGCACGCCACTTCCGCAAGTCAGCCTATTCATGAGCGTGAAACCGACCGTCTTGATGTGTGAGCGGTTCTCTTCGCCGATAGCATCCATGAAGGCGAAAAAGTGTCCAAAGTCGCATCCGTGGAGGTGGTAGTCGAATGTGTTGCGAGCGTAGAACATCGGCAGCGCCTCGTTCCTCAGCTGTTTGCATACTTTGGTGATGGCGGGTTGCGCGGCCGAGTCTCGATCATTGTGCCTGCAGACACTAGGGAGCAGTGGCTTGTCTAGCATCACGACATGTTCGAGAATGAGCTTGCGCAGTTCGTAGGGCAGATGCAGCAGTCTGCGAGGCTTGATGGATGCCTGTCAGAGTCAGTTTCCGGATCGTCGTGACCGTTCGCACTTCACGCACCATGAACTCATCCGCCACCTCCTGTAGCCTCGCGCGTAAGGCGAGGGTTCCGAGGTGCGCTGACTGCGACACGATCTGCAGACTGGCGATCAGGTCCTCCACTGTCGGTGGAGTAGTTTTCGACGCCATGTTGTGCTGACTTGAGTGTGCGCGGAGAAGTCAAGTTTGTTGAGCGAGGGTGGAGGGTGGAAGACCTTGTGTACGCGTTGCGACGAGGACTAGCGTCAAAGTCAAACAGTGGAGCCCGTCCGAGAGCGGAAAGAGATCAAGCGGATTCACACATTCACCTTAATGCCCGGCTCACCAAGTGATACTTGGGATGCCATCCCCTCGCGCCGCAACACAGCGACTTCACCTCTACTCATCTGGCGGCTCTGCCATCATGCTCAACGACTAGACGAATGTCAATGTCTTGATAGCGGAAGATTTGCAGTATTGCCCGACTTCTGTGCCAGTGAAAGCAACCCAAAGTCGAGCTTGCACGTATGTCTCTGCTGAATATATCTTAGTGGGAACCGGAGGATGTGCAGGAATAACAGATGGCTGTTCCCGTGGAAGCAGAACGGATCGACGGCAAGACTCGGGCATCCAAGCATGCGGCAGTCGAACACCGTCCACCTGCACCTGCGCTTGCGATCTCCTCCACCGTCAGCCCATCTTGAACCTGCTGCATGCCCAGGGCGCAGTGTGTCGAAACCCCTCCTGCTCGCTAATCTGGATACCTGCCAGCTGAGATACAACAAGTCGATCGCGAGCCTTCCGTACGACGGTGAACAGCCAGACGCAGGACTGCAAGCATGCATGACAACCCGTGGCAAAGATCCCTCTCATAGGCCTCGCCGCGCACGGTCGGGGTCAGGCCAGCTCCGATACCATGACGGCCGGATGAAGAACTGCAAGCATGCATAACAGTGCGCGACCGAGAATCCTTTCATCGGCCGGAACGCGTACAATCAGGGTTAAGTCAGCTCCAATACCACGACAGCCTGGCGGCGGACTGCATACATACGTGTCAACCCGTATCCAAAACCCCTTCCCCCTCCCACGAGGCCCGCGGTCAGGATTAGAACCAGTTTCGATTTCGCCTGCGGCAAGAGTGGATAAAGAACTTCGCAATCTTGAAGCTCGAGGCAGCCCGCTGCCTTTGTCCTCGATCTGCGCATTGGCCGTCAGAGCTTTGTTCATGACTCTTTGTCTAATGCTCTTTCAGTAAAGCCCGAAACCCGATTATTGGACGTCATGCAAAAGGGTAGAGGGATCATCGTCGGAGCCAAGCGAAGCGAAGGACCTGTTGCCCGAAAGAGGAGCGATATGGATCGTGGCAGTATAACAGTCGAGTCAACGCGATTCGAAGGGTATTCGCCTCAGTAAATCACTCGGACAACGCACTCACTCATCATCCCCCAATGCAGCCAACGTATAGTCACCAAACGCCAGTGCCCGGTGAGTATGGGCCAGTCCTGCCGTCGCACTACCCTTCCACATATCCACTCAACCGGCCTATAATACTCGCTCTCTTCCCCTCAGGCCCACCTTCCAACATCGGCGTCACCGGCCGACTGACCTCCCGCCGGAATAATGCCACACTCTCCCTGAGCGCCACATACTCGCTGTCGGCATACCCAATGACCTCTGCAATCCTCTCGCTCCGCACACCTCGGAGACGCTTGATCTCTGCAGCGGAGTAGTTCACCAACGCCCGCCCCACCTCCTCCGCCTCGCTCAGTGGAGAATCTCTCGATGGTAGGACACACACGCGAACGCACTCGGTTTGGCTGAAGGAGCCTTCGATGTCGACGACACCCACGGGAAGGAGGCCGGCTTTCGCGGCGAGCGCGGCGTGTGCACCAGCATCGATGTACACGGTTCCGTGGGGGGTGAGGCCGTGTAGGATCCAGAAGTAGCGGTCACGGATCGGTTGCGGATCCGGGAGGAAGCGAGTATGGAGAGGCGGGAGTGTTGGTTCGTCCGGGCGAGGCGTGGATGCACCGTTCACGACGGCTGTCTTTTGTAAAGTAGGCTCAGTCTGGTGATGGGTGCGTGCAGGTAGTTCGACGCTGTTCTCTAGGGTCCGCGCAGCATTTTTCTCCGCCTCGGCGTACCGCACGATAGCTTTGATGTTACCAGGCTGACTACTCCTGGTGATGACAGTCGTAACGCCCGCTGCAGTCGCCAGTTTCGCCGCGACAATCTTTGTGCCCATGCCTCCGGTACCTAGTGAGGAGCCCGCACTCGACACATCCGCCGCCAACTCGCTGATATCCTCCACTACTTCGATAGCCTTTGCATCGGGATTTGTCCGGGGGTTCTTGTCGTACAAGCAGTCCACGTCAGTCATGAGGAACAGATAATCGGCCTGTACCATCCCCGCCGTAATCGCGGACAGGGTATCGTTGTCGCCGAACTTGATCTCCTGTACGCTGAGCGTGTCGTTCTCGTTGACTATCGGTATGACACCCATGTTCAAGAGCTCCACGAAGGTATTCTGGGCGTTGAGGTACTGCGTGCGATCCGCGATATCGTTCCGGGTGAGCAGGATTTGCGCTACGGGTTGGCGCAAGTGCATGAATAGTTGAGACCACATGCTCATGAGGCTGCATTGCCCGATGGCGGCGAGGGCCTGCACTTGAGGGAGATGTTTGGGTCGGCGGTGAAGGTCCATTTGCCGGAGGGCCATGCCAATGGCGCCGGAAGAACAGATGATAACGCGGTGGCCGTCATGGTGAAGGGAAACGGCTGTTTCGACGATGGTGGAGAGGGTCGACAGGAGCGGTTCGTGGGACTCCTCGTGGACTATCGAGGAAGTACCTGGCGGAAGGATTAGAGCAAGGGGTGGTGAGATGTCGGTATGGGATAACATGAAATCAATGTACCCAGCTTTATAACAATCGTGAGGTGTTTCTTCATTTTGCCGCCTTGCAGAGGACCGATACGCTCAGCAGCGCTGACATTCGAAGGTGACTGTCACCCGACGCTTCCATGGTACTTTTATACCATATGCCGGGCGTCCTGAGGTATGTACTTGACGCCCTACAGAGAAGAAGTGGACGTGGGAAGTCTGAAGTCGAGTCACTACTGCACTGCGATATCGCATCGGCGCTTCGAGCTCGCAAACGCCGACGTCACATCACCTCATCAATCGCAACCTCAAGCCTCACCTGAGACCTTTGACGAAGCACCCTCTGAAGGCGGCATCGTGCCCGCCGACAGTCACCAGCATGGCCGTCCCCAACGGCTTGAGCACCACCTCTCCCGCCGGAGGTGAGCAAAGCATCGCAACCCGCAACAACGCCTGGCGCATCACCACCCGCAAACTCCCCATCCTGAAAGCGGAACCCATCGAACACCTTTCCACCGCCCTCGGCATCCCCATACCGGAGATGATCTTCGGCGACAACTACATCTCCATTACCCACCTCCAGACCGGCTGGTCGCTCTCATTCAACGCCCGCGACGCCCTGGACCGCGTCAGCAAAACCGAACAAGGCATGCTACAAGTCGCCGTCGCGGAGGAATGGAAGAAAGAACGTAGCCACCAGGAGGAAGTGAGGCAAGTTGTCAAGCCGTTCGATTGGAGTTACAGCACCGACTACACGGGTACGACACACGCTGGTGAAGCACAGGGCACGTGGGAGCAGGTCTCGCAGAAGGAGTACCCGATCCGGACGGATCTGCTCAGCAGACCAGATCCGATTCTCTTCTTCGACACCGTGGATCTGTACGAGGATGAATTGGCCGACAATGGAATTGCGCTCCTGTCGATCAAAGTCCGCGTCATGCCCGAGCGACTGCTGCTCCTCAGTCGATTCTTCCTGCGGCTTGACGGCGTCGTAATCCGCGTCCGGGATACCAGGTTTTACGTTGAGCATGCCACAAATACAGTTGTCAGGCAGTATACCGCTAAGGAGGAAAAGTACGACGTCGTCCGGGAGAAGCTAAAGGGCATGCGGGAGAATGCAACAGAGGCATTTCGGGATGCGAACAAGATCGCGCCTCTGCTGAAGACGATCGAAGAGCGGACGGAGGTGTTCGTGGTGCGCTGAAAGCACGACAGACTTCATGAGACGATGAAGACTTTGTGAGACGATGTCGAAGATCGACTGATTCAGAGCGTATATACGCAACAGAATGAAAGCGGCCTGCGACTGACCTCAGCAAGCTAGATGGCTCGCTGTGAGTCACAGCCTGGCCTCAGCAGCCCTATATCACCGCTGAGCAGATCCTGAGGCTTCGCTAGGACGGAAACAAACGAAAGGCACTTGTCGCGGCGAATATGCCGACGATATGCTCGTGACACTTAGAACAGGCAGAGCCTCGAAGAATCGAACTACCGCCGATTTGGGCACGCGGAGGGTAGTAGATGCGAGGGCGCCCAAGCATCAATGCGGAGAGGCCATGATGTATGAAGCAAGCTTGCGCGCAGTGATGAAGAACATACTGGCTATTGATTGGGTCGGCATGCATCCTGGGTGCCGAGCAAGTAAATGAACTTCCGTCTCCGCACATCTTTACCATCTCGGGAATAGAGACTGTCAAGCAAAACTTCCCGCGCAAAGCACTCACGTGGGCGTACCATATCCCTCAATATTGGGACGTGTTATGTCTGCTGTGATTCTACCTGAAGATCTACCTGAAGAGCGGATACTTTCTGATCAGTACGTGAAAGCACGTATGAGATAGGTACGGCTGACTTGATACGAACCAGCCTATTGGGGCGCGGGCAGGGACAGCCTGGATGACCCGCAACTAGGTGATGACGTGAACTGGTTGCGGTTCGCATGATGCCAATATATCACAATCGAGGCATATTTGTGCAATTCCATGATGATCTTCGATTCGCCAGTATGCCGATCGAAGTCCAGCACTTCGAAGGCGGGATGACGGACAGTTTTACGAAGCTGCTTGCGTTCAATCAAACGGGGTACAAGCGAGTCTTAAGTTTGGCTTGGGACGCTACCATGCTACAAGTATGGCTTCTTATCTTTTGTCGGACCCCTCGCTGCTTCACATGCACGCACAGCCCATGGACGAGCTTCTGATGCATTCTACGGCGCCCGTCGCCATGCCGCGCGCGTCCTGGCGTGAGCACGAGCACGAGCACGCGCTCTCTTCCCCGCATTTGCTCGTCGGACCCTCTCAGTCCTTATCCAAGCGCCTCTGCAAAGCCTTCGAGCAAAGAGACAGCAACAACTTCGACATGGAAATCGTCAACAAGCTTCACGGCGACAGTTGCTGCATCATCCCGCACCGCGTTACGATCTACTCGTCGGTAAACTCAAGGCCAGGGAGCACCACAGGTACCTTGGCTCCAAGCAGGAAGTCTGGTATCCGAATACAATCTTCGAGGCGACATCTCTCCACTTCTCCAATCGGCCGTTGCCTGAGCCGTGGATCCATGCTTCGCGCAGCAAGTGCGCCACGGACGCTGCTGGTAATCGGGATTGCCGCGATAGGAGAAGTGGCTCTGGATATGCAAGAACTCCAGAGAACGGCGGCAAAAGGTCTGGGGGAGCGCATTCGCGCCTTGAAGGTTCACGGAGAGAGACACGAAGCGGTCGCCGGCTTCGCTCGGAGGGCTAACATTTTCATGAGACACGTCATTTCTAGACTCTGAAACAGCGGGTGGCATGCGAGGCGTTGTCACAGTTGGCACTCATCCTGGATATGCGTTTGGCAGCGTGAGATTGGGAGCAGAGGATGTTTTTGTTATGGGTTACTTGCAAAGCCAACTTTTATCTAAGCCCTCCAAGCCGCAACCTGATCAACCCCTATTTCCCCAATCGAGGGCCAAGGTTGACTACCAATGGTGCTTGAATCTCTTCCCCTAGAGATGGCGTATCACACGTCCTTCCCGACGTTATGTCAAGCTCTGGGTCGGTTCTATTTCGGACATTGCACTGGATGAGCTTGCTCTTCTGGAACGACCTTGGCCTTCGAGATCACGGTCATCACTTCCTCCTATACGGCATCATGTCAGCGCAACCATCGCAAAGGCACCTGGAAAGATGTGGACAAGCTCACATTTTCATCCGCCTCATCTCGGAACTTTAGCAAGGCTGGGAAGACCGAGATCGCAATCGGTCTACCTGCAAGCATCTCATCTTCCTCGCCGCTTCCGACGGCTGCCATCGTGTCCACTTGGAAGCTGCGACGGCCCTGCTGATTGATGGCTGGCGGCAATTCGAACTTGAAGGTGGCTTTTTGGCGACGTAAGGCCATTAACAAGTCTATAGCATTCTTTGCAACCTTGCTCAAGCTCGACTGCCAGCCTGCCTTCCATTCTACCGACGTCACAGACGTAAGTAGCTTGAGGATTTCATTGACTATGCCATTAGTAAGGGCGCTGTCAGCTCTTTGGACAGCGATGTTGTTGCTGGCAACAAGCATCTTGCGGGTCATCTCGAGCCAGCCGTGCTGCTGAATCAATATGTCTTTGGGAGAAGTCAGACATGTAGCTACATCTACAGGTGCAGATCTTACCTTTGAATGAATCTGCCAGATCCGCAGCGTCCTTGATTGGATGTGTTGGTGACAGACCAAAAAAGCATCGCGGCTCATAAGCAACGAGTACGGTTTTCGAAACGAGACTGATCACTGCATGCAAGTTCAACGCGGCTGGGAGCGCCTCAATGTGCGGGATGGAGGCGTGTGCCCATTTCTTGTTCGCTTTCGAAAGTCGATCGAAGTCTGCTGAATGTCAGTGCATAAGGATTGAGACCAGCGCACCAAAGGACTTTAACATACCGAAGCGGACACCACGGAACTGTTTGACTGCGAAATCTTGGATGGAGTAGTAGAGTTGGTCCATGGCAGCCTGGAGCTCATCGTCTACGGTTTGGTTCTCCACCTTGCTGACAGAGGAGACGAGTTGCTTCCACTTTCTCACTTCCTCTCGCAGCCTGCTAAGCTCTGCCCTATCGGTCTGTTGAGCTTTGCGTGCCTCGTGAACATCATTACGCAGAGCGTCCCGCTCGACAACGATGGTCCGAGAACATTCTACTTGCTCTTTGCACAGATTTGAAAGTCGAGCATTCTGAGCATGGAGCTCGGTGTTCTCTTCGAAGAGATACTCATTATTCTCTCGGTAATCGTATAGTCTCTTTTCCAGGTTCTGGTGCTTCTGCAATATGCTTGCCAGTCGCTCCTCGAGATGCTGGGTCTGTCGAATGTCTTGGGTCTCCGCCGGCGATAGAAAAAAGCTTGTCACGAACTCGCCGATGCGGCTCCTTGAGAGGATAACATTCAGCTAAAGCTATCCAAGAAAATGAAAACAGATGGGCCCAGACCCATGGCTCAGTACGTAAAGAACATATACTTACATCGAACGTCGCAGCGGCGGCATCGCTGGTGTCGAGTTGATCGTACCTAGCTGCCCGTGCATCGTAGGGGAAGCCCTTCCCGTGCTTGAAGAGCTCGCTGCCATCGGTGTCTGACCTTCTACAGCTGCAGACCGTGCTCTAGCTGACGTTGAAGCGTCCATGGAGCGTGACACTGACGATGACCTACGCCTTCTCTGGGTTTACTCCGTGTTTGTGCGTTTGTCGACAGATTGATGACAGTAAGCTGTGAGGTAACGTTTGATGTTGTGAATGTAGTGAAGTCGTCGAATATGATTCTAGCAGCCGTTGTCAATGGTGAGCTTGTGATGATAGCTAGGACGATTTGACGTTCGCTCTTCCTCGAGAAGGTTGAAACACAGACGCTGGCTCCAGGCCGTTCACTTGTTCACATGGCAAGAACTTCACTTGTGCTCATGACAAGGCACGGCAGACTAACACAGTCTTGCCAGCATCACATGCGAGGCACATGTCAGGTCAAGCTAAAACTTGAAACCTCCAGCAATTCCTTTCTTTCCCTTCACCTCTTCTTTCATGTTTACTACTACATCTCTCTACGGAACAGCTCGACTTCTCCAACCATGGCGCACCCTGGAGAATCTCTGGATGCTCTCGTGATTGGGGTGGACTTTGGGACTACATTCTCTGGGTGAGTCCTCTGAAAGACAACAGATCATTAGCAAGCGCTGACCTTTCTTCAGCATCGCTGCCACTTACGGCGCCAACCCAGAGGCGCCGGATGACATCAATGTGATCAAGACGTATGTATTGACGTGTCGAGCATTTGGATGCCAGAGCTTTACTGATGTGGCGTAGATGGCCGGGTGGGCATGGCATCACGTCCGAAAAAGTGCCATCGGAGATCGCCTACAGCTCAATGTCAAGCACAGAGAGCGTCGACCACCGGACTTCTGCTCGCCCCGTGAAAGCTAGGATATCGCTCAATGGTCGCAGGTCTCCCACTGTGGCGGATCCACTGAGCTTTTGCGCACCTAACGGCGTGTTTGGCGCCCAAAGTGGCGAGTCTGCTTCTCAGTGCCCAAGATGGGGTTTCCAAGTCGAGCCGAACGAGCGATACATTCGCTGCATGAAGCTTCTCTTGGACCCACGTCAACAGCTGCCCGATTACGTCTCCCTTCACGACATCCAAGCACAACTGACAGCTTCTGGGAAAGACGTACAGGCAGTCGTGGCCGACTACCTGACTGCTCTGTATAAGCACGCCAAGGAGATGCTCACTAGACGTTACGGTGAGCACTTCGTCAAAAATACGGAATTCAGGGTCGTGCTTACCGTACCCGCCGTGTGGTCGGACGCTGCCAAACACGCCACTCTCAAGGCGGCAGAAGCGGCGGGCATAGGTGACAGCATTACCATGATCTCTGAGCCAGAGGCTGCTGCTGTCTATACCTTGCAAGCGATCCAGCGCAACTACTTTAAGGCTGGAGATAACTTCGTCGTCGTCGACGCTGGTGGCGGAACTGTAGACCTGATATCGTACGAGATTAGGCAGCTCACACCGTTAAGGATAGAGGAGTCGGTCACGGGCAGTGGTGCTTGTTGTGGTGCTGTCTTGCTCAACGTCCGCTTCGAGGAGCGCATCCGAGCAAGGCTCGGTACCGGCTTGTTGAACCGCATCCGCACCTCGAAGCCGAAAGCATGGTTGACTGCACTAAAGTACTTCGAAGATTACGTGAAACGCAACTTCGACCCATCAGAGGACAGCACCTTTAGCATTCCGTTTCCAGGTATCGCACACAACGAGGATGCTGGCATCGAGCAAGGCTTCCTGTTCGTAACCTCGGCGGAAGTGGGAGACCTGTTCAGACCAATCATCGCCGAGATCGTTGAGCTCATTGAAGGTCAGATCAGCAAGCTCAGGGCGTTGAAAAGTCGGTCAACGGACTCATTCTTGTGGGAGGATTTGGTCAGTCCGAATGCCTCCTGAAGTGCTTGAAGGGGCGCTTCGCCACTGAATCCACGACCTCCCAGTGCCTAGGAATGCAGTCGAAGCTCGAAGTTTTGCAGCCCCCCAACGCATGGACCGCTGTCGTAAGAGGTGCAGTACTGCGAGGCTTGGAGGGAGCTGAACTGGTTCTCAACAGAAAAGCCCGTCGTCACTATGGAGTAAGATGCAGCCGGCACTTTGATGCTCGGATACATCCGGCTTCGTGCAAATATTGGGATGTGTACGACGAATGCTACATGGCCAACGACCGCATGTCGTGGTACATCGAAAAGGGCCAGACCGTGCCCTCAAACGAACGTATTCTCTTTCCATTCAGCCAGAAGTTCTCCTTACACGGGGACAGGCGAACCACCATCGAACTCGTTGCTTGCGACAACGACATCGCCTCGGAGGGATTTGAGAGCGGGATCAACGCTGCAACGAAGGTTGTATGCGAAGCCGTCGTCAACCTCGATTCGGTACCTGCTCATCTCTGGGCGAATGAGATCAACTCAGCAGGTCTTCGCTACCGCGAACTAGACTATCGTTTGGGGATGCAAGTTGAAAGTGGTCGTCTTCGGTTCGACCTTCGTGTCGATGGGGTTGTCTATGGGTCAGTCGAGGCGACATTTGACCGAGACACACAGAACTTGGTGACGTGAGCATACAGCGAGGACGATGGGTAGCATCGAGACCACATTCGTCTTCGGGATGTGTTGTTGAGTCAAAAAGCATGTGGTTGCATTCGGCATGATTTGCCTGCTACTTCAAGTTATCGGTGGGGATATGGTTGTTGTTAGAAGAAAGACAGCCCAAAAGCGATATAGTTCTCCTACTCACGTCAAAGCCTCGAACAGTCGTCTCATACCAGGAGATTAAAAGGGGCACGACACGAAGCGGTCTTGTGACGATCATGCAAAGCTGGGCTGCTCTCACCAAACCTTGAGGCCGCTCTGTTTCGTGCTTCCTGGAAGTATTGTAGTTCGAAGCATCAGGCCGCGAGGAAGTATAGGTGAGGTTGCAGTGTCGGTCAATCTACGGCAGAATTCCATCTCACCTTCTCAGACCTGCTCATGGCGTTCTCAGCCCTGCTGAGATAAGGAAATTCGTCCATGTCCCTCACTTCGCAATAGATATTATATAACAACCTGCTGACTCTGGAACGATGTTCGCGGTGAAAGGCTGGTCGATCGACGCTGCTTCGCTGAAAGCACAGACCGAGATTTTCCAGTCCAGCAAAAGCGCAGGAGACGATGACGACCAGAAACGAGGTAGGAAGCGCAAGCGTGGCGAGGCGAAGCCTGCGCAGAGTGAGGATGTCGGACAGCTATGGGATCAGCACATTGAGGGCAAGGAGCCGGTGAAGGCGAAGAAACCCAGAAAGAGAGAGCGAAAGCAGAAACTTCAGAAGACGGACGCCGCCGAAGAAAACAGCCATGGTGATTCAAAGAACGCTTCAGACAAGCTGAGGGATGTGCGGGACGTTAAGCCAACAGAGCGTGACACAACGGCTGAAAACAAGGCTGATAGGGGGAATAAGAAGCGTAAAGAGGAGGCCAAGTCAGACAACACGCCGGCGCATCGAGATAAGAGATCTGAAGCGAGCAAGGCAGAAGCAGATCGCGCCACGAAAAGCGCTCCTCCGCCTATACCGTCTCTGCCGCAACATGCAAAGCTCACGCCCATGCAAGCTGCTATGCGACAGAAGCTGGTCTCGGCGCGTTTCCGGCATCTCAATCAGACACTGTACACGGCACCATCAGACACGGCGCTTGAGCTGTTCGATCAGAACCCCGAAATGTTCGAGGACTATCATGCAGGTTTCCGACAGCAAGTCTCCGTGTGGCCTGAAAATCCCGTCGATAACTTCATCACAACCTTGAGGGCGCGGGGCCAGGTCAAACCGGCGAACTTCAGGGACAAGAAGTCCAAAGGCGGACGGGGCGACGTTGCGAACGACACTGCGGCGAAGGGTCTACCCAGGACGCACGGTACAGCTATCGTCGCCGACATGGGTTGTGGTGATGCACGCCTTGCGCAAACGCTCAAAGACGCGGGCGATTTAGCCAAGCTTAACCTCAAGATACATTCGTACGACCTACACTCTCCATCACCTCTGGTCACGAAAGCCGATATCTCCAATGTGCCACTACCTGACGGCTCTGCAGACGTTGTCATCTTTTGTTTGGCACTAATGGGCACGAACTGGATCTCCTTCATTGAGGAGGCATACCGCATCTTGCACTGGAAGGGCGAGCTCTGGGTCGCGGAAATCAAGTCTCGCTTTGGCCGTGTCGGTAAGGCTGGTAAGCCCGTGGAGCACAGCGTGGGCAACAAGAAGAAGCAGGCAGCGCTGAAGAAGGCGCAAGAAGCGAAGAAGAAGGATGATGAGGAGGTTGACGAGCACGCTCTGCTGCGAACGCAGGTCGATGGCGTCGAGACTAAGCAGGAGGAGACCGACGTCTCAGCTTTCGTCGATGTGCTACGACGTCGCGGTCTGATCTTGAAGGACGGCGAGAGAAGCATCGATTTGAGCAACAAGATGTTTGTCAAGATGGAGTTTATCAAAGCTGCCGTGCCAACCAAGGGCAACGGAGCCGTCGAACCGGCTCCTCAGACGGGCAAGAAGAAGTTTGTCAGCGACGATGTCGAGGATGTCGCAACGGATGATGAAGCCAAGGTGCTCAAGCCATGTCTGTACAAGATTAGATAGGCGGTCTCTAACCGTTCGAACAAAGTATTTTCAAGATGCGCAGCTTCGTCGCGTTCAGTTTCTGCAACATGCGCGAGACATGGGGTGCGGCACATGCTCAGCGCCCTGGGCTTTCCTGCCTCGAGTGCATGGCGCTTACTGTCAGTCGTCGTAAGTAGCCCACTGTCCTCTCGCCCAAATTCAAGCGCAACAGATATGGCTGGGAGGGAACTGACGAATGATTTCCCATTGTCTTAACGCTCGTTTCGGCAGCAATATCACATTGACGAACACGTCACAGTTCCCGTCACACCTTCAGCGCGAGATAACTACAATGGGACCAAAACCCAAACGCACCACAGTATTCGCATTGATGATTGCGTCTTCACAGGTTTACTGGGCAATGCGTAGAACGACGAGCGTCTCATGCTACCATTAATGACCAATGAAGCGACCGCCGACATATCCCTACCATCTCTACCCGAAGAACTGTGCGCGGAACGACAACCTCTTCAATGCTTCAACCGACTTAACACGAGGTTACGACCCCCTCCATCACGCGGTTCAAGCAGCATGCTTTGGAGATTTTCGTTGGGTCGTCGGTTCGCAGTAGAAGCAATGGCTTTAGAGTTTCTGAGCCGTACCATTGTTGCGGCATTGAAGACAGACCTGAAAGAGTTGGAATTTTCCAATGAAGACAACCAAGTCTACCGGTACGCGTCCGATAGAATTTCTGGTCGAAGACATTTCTCATCCCTGAATGTCCTCACAATGGTCGACCTGCACACATATAAGCACCCCTCCACCCTCACCTAACGGATTCCAACCATCCAACCGAGTCTTGATACCCTTTCGAAAGCGAACTGTACCAGCCCACATAGCACCGTCCGAGTCTCCCGCAAACGAGCCTCACCCAAGCCTCCGACAACATCAACACCTCCTGTCAAGATGTCCAAGACGAGATCCGACTCAGCGCACCGCGCAGGATCCGGCGTGGCGGCCGACAACCGCAGTTTAACGAATCCGATCAGCCCTATCGGGACACGCACTGCTGGCGCTGCGGTCCGTAGGCCTGCTCCGTACATCGTGTTTGGCGATGCGCCATGTATTTCGACGACTGTCGACGACGGCCTTGACGAGGTCTCCACGGACAAGACCATCAAAGGTTCTGCCGCCGTCGGAGAGTCGGAACCGTGCGACAACGACGCCACCAACGGCATCACTCGCCGGACCGAAGACAAAAGAGCCGGCATTACCGGACCCTGGGCTTTCACCCTCAGCAATTTTGACGAGTTCTTCGCTCGGTCGGAAAACGAACAGGAGAGCTCGGGCCGTGCTGACAAGCTCGGCATCCAAACTTTCGGCCATCACCCCAGCAACGCAACGCTACCACGGTTGCTCGATCACCCTGACAACACATCCGATGATGATGGCCTGACCGATGAAGATGCAGCGTGCGACAGATACCACTGGCCTTCCGTGGAGGGTACTTTGCGTGACGATGATGCTCGGGATGTGAAGCAATTCCATCAGTCGCAATTCATCCCTGGCATGTCCATGATTGAGGCCCAACGGATGCCGCCAGTCGCGAGGCCTGATGGGGTGCTTACGCGCTCAGATTCTGCTCGCCACATCGAAGAAGCGCGCAACGTTCTGAACACCGGGGGTTCTGGTACGCAGCCACTTATTGCAACAAGCTTGAAGCAGCGGGTGGAACTGTTGCGTAGCAGGTTACGCGCGCTGCAACTAAGACTGGATGCGATGGCGCCGACGCCCGTGAAGCGGTCAGCCTGCTGCTACTGCGCGCGGACTGTGTGCTCAGCAGGATATATGCGCTGCAGCAAGGACTGGACGCGATAGCGCCGGTGCTCGTCAAGACGTCGGCCTACTGATGTCAGACCTCGAGTGCAGCATGCAGATACCGCGCCGCTTGTAAAAGGATATCGAGATTACTGTCGCGTCACTTGTGCAGGTGCTGGGATGCGACGAGAAATGGCCACAATTGAGATAAGAGTAGCATGTTCGGAAGTTGGAGCAGCACAATGACTGACGGTGGGAGCGTACTGCTGTTGTTGAATGTGCATGGAGACTGCAACACGGCTTGAGTTCCTCGGAGGTCGTGTTGGAAGGGTGGCGTGACCTGTCTTTTTCGTAGAATGTAGACATACTGTATTGATCAAACCTCAAGACCGACTTCCCATGTGTAGTAGCCGTGCTGAATTTCTGATGAAAGTCCTCCCTCGAGGACTTTTTCGTGTCGATTGGCGAAAGTTCATGCGTTTCATCCCAATGCGACGTGATTCGTCTCAATACTCCCGTGGAATCGGTAATGTATTCTTCAAAACTTGAAGCAGTCGAGCATCAAAGTTCTTGAGGACATATCGATAATGTCCTCTCGATGCCACGAAATGTCCTCTCAACGCCAGATCGCTGGCATACAAAGACCTCATCGACCGGTCTCTTCTCAACTGCACAACTGCTTCGTCGCATAATCAAACTGCACCGTCTTGCAAAGCTCATATACCACACTCATCCTCTCATCACCCTCGAGAAGCATCTAAACCGAAGCATCACACAGCCATATCATGGGTTGCCTGTCGAGACCTAGTCGCCCAACCCAGACGAAGAGTGAGGCAGACCTGTCGTCTCCGCAAAGACCAGGTAACATGGCTCAGGCCAAGGAGTTGACGACCACGACCATCGTCCGCATCTTCCGCGAGCTCTTCCCAGCAAAGACGTCGGAGCCCTCCAGCACTGCATCAGATCCATTCAATGATCCGGTATTTGACCTCACCGGATCTGAAGTTGTACCAGCTGCCAGGCTCGCACGTCGACTACCTCAAGAGTGTAGCATCCCGCTGGATGTCAAGCACAGCATGGTCAAGACTGACAAGGCATCGACGGTGCTCACGGGCCAACCCCAAGGCAGAGACCGGAAGAAGCAATCGTCGCCGGTGACATCCAGTCGCAACACCATTAAGTTGACCCAGGAGCACCATACTCGCGGTGGCAGACCGGCCATTGCGATGCCTCAGAGTCCCTACCCGACCGCGCGCACTCTGGAGGTGGGCTCGACGTCACACATCAAGCAACAGTCGCCGGTGACATTCAGTCGGGACAGCATCAGATTCGCCCAGGAGAACCACAGTCGCGGTCGCAGACTGGCTATTGCGATGCCCCGAACTCCCTACCCGCCCATCCCAAAGGTGGACTCGATGTCCAACATCTCATCCGCAACCGACTCGCCGGACTTCAGCTCCGAAGAAATGTTCTATGCGCACCGAGCCTGGAAGGACCAACAGTTCCAGGAGAGCCTCGACAAGCTGCGCTCGCTTGGACCGGCAGTTGCGCTGGCCAAAGACCCCTCGGAGACCGAAACGCTCTTCAGCGCGGATATCTTACCGGAGGGTGCGCTGTTCCAACTGCTGCAGCCTGCTCAATGGTGCTGGGACCATTCCCCTGATGAGACCGTTGCTGTTCCAGAACGCACCTACGCCGGCTGTCGATGCCCTGTCATCCACCGGCAACCCACGGATCCTATGGCACGCGGCTGCCGTCTCGTACCGTACAACCTTGCCGGCGACGAGCTTCCCAATGGTCTGCAGATTGGTTACGATGGTTTGACGGAACGCGAAGCGTACGACGCCTGGCTTCGTGCGAGTGACACCGCGCAAAAGGCTGCTCTACGCGGCATGGGCTGGTCGACGTGGAACTTCGCGCCAGACACGCTTCCGTACTACGCTCCCATGGTTAAGGAGCACCGGAACGCCATTGTCGTACCATGCGTGAACGTCTGGGCGGAGAACACGAGGTGGAGGCGGTACTGTAACGGACTACTCACCACTCAGCCTGAGAATGGAAGCGACTGAACGTGCGTCGCGCTCGATCAGTGGCGAGTCACTACGCCCCTCAAACTGCTCGGTTTGTCCTAATAGGATATCATCGACGTCCTATTGAGGGACGTGGTCCAGGCTCGAAAACGTGTGGTGCTTTTGGTGCGGTTGCGAGGGGCATGACTGCACTTGCGTGCTCTTGACGCTGTGGCTGTTTGGCTGTTTGGCTTTGCATTGGGATGGGCGCAGTGGTTTGTTGGTTGTTTCTAAAGATATAGGTGCATTCCGGGGCAAAGAGCTGATTGTGGCTGGCAATCCCAGCAGTTTGCTTATGGATCTTGGCGGATGGAAATGGTTGGCAGACGATGGTTGTGTATTCTTCTTGTATTGTTGTAACATATTGCGAGCTGTAACGCATTGGGCGAGGCGTTGAAGGCACTCGCACTGCAAGCGAGGGTATTCTGCAGATATTGAAATGGTCTTGCAATCAGTGACCTTTGGTTTCCACTTCATCAGGATCCTCAAAATCGTCGACTTCTTCCGTGCTCCCGCTGTGTGCACTCTCGGCGTCTTCAGCCCTCCCTTCTGGAGCCTCTAATTGCCGAACGTCACGAGCTGTACCGAGGGAGGCTTTAGCCTTCGGTGCTGGAGCCTCTAACTGCCGAGCGCCACCTGCGGTGCCAAAGAAGTCTTCAACCCGCAGTCCTCTAACCGTACCCTCTTTGATGCCTGAGCGCACATTCTCGCCGTTCGCCTTGGCAGCTTTGATGTACTCTCGTACCGGTACCATCGCGGCGTCTCTGCAGGCGTCTTTGATGTCTGACCCTGACATACCAGCGCTTAAGCGGACAAGTACGTTGACGTCGAATGTAAGGCGGTCGATCTGGGTATCCCTCAAGGTGACGTTGAAGATCTGTCGACGTTGTGCTTTGTTTGGTAATTTGATCGGAAACTTCTTGGGCATTCGTCGTAGAATGGCGTCATCAATATCCTGAACTCGGTTCGTGGCGCCCAGTACACAAATCCTCTGCGAGCCGTCCTTGGAAGTCGAGCTGGCGAGCCCATCCCAGTGCGTCATGAACTCTGCTTTGACCATGCCGCTCGCTTCGTGCTCGCCAGACCGTCGCTGCCCAAGCACCGCGTCTATCTCGTCGATGAAGACGATGCTCGGCTGCAGTTTCCGGGCCAGGGAGAAGACCGCTGCAACGAGCTTATTGCTGTCGCCGAACCATTTTTCCGTCAAGGTGGAGATGTGCAGGTTGATGAAGCAGGCACCACTTTCTCTTGCCAGCGCTTTGGCAAGCATGGTCTTTCCGCAGCCTGGTGGGCCGTAGAGGAGGACGCCCGAGGGTGCTGTAAGGAGGGAAGAATGCGAAGCATAGAGATGCGGCATAGTGAGCGGGTATATAACGCTCTCCCTCAACTCTTCAATGATGTGGTCCAAGCCTCCAATGTCGTCAAACGTGACTGGTATCTCATTTGGCGACACCACCTCAATAGCGATAGTTTGCTCATATGGATTGAGAACAAGTTCCTGCTTCGGTGGTCTGTTGTCGTAGCGTGCTTCTCGTATGCCTTCCTCCTCATTCCCACCGGCGTCGTTACCTATTCTATCATCGTTGGAGAAGATGGACTGCAAGCGGCTGCTCGCAGCGAGTGCCTTCTGTCGTGCTTCGGCTTTGGCGCCGGCATCGGGATCGAGGCGGGACAAGGCCTCACGGACAACGTAGTAGAGGACAGGCTACAGACACAATCGATGTCAGTCAACGCATACCGGAATTCGTGCCGTTCCCAAACCTGAGCAAGGGTGACTTACGAGTGTTACGGCGGCGAATATCACGTCAAAAGTTAACCACTGGCTCAGCTTGCGGTCGCCGGCGCCCATGTTGCTCGGTATGAAATATCGACTACCTAATAAGTATGTTGCAAGTAGAAGTGTCCGGACTTGCATACATGTACTGTATGACATGCAGTTGCTTTGGCGCATGCTGGGGCGCCACGTGTGGCTGTGTCACCGCCATACTTTCTAACATGTGACCTCGCGCGACTTATCGCCTCCTTCACGCGCGTCACCCACAGCCTTTGTCACCACGTCGAAAACACATAGTCTAACAACAACAACATGGCGCCTTCGGCAGTCGATGTAGGCCCGGCCAGTGGCCCCAATGTCGAGCTGAAAGTAGAGTCGACGACGACGACCACCTCCAGCGCTCCGACCACACCGCACGAAGAATACCAATATCTGAACCTGATCCGCGACATTCTCGAGAACGGAGAGCACCGACCCGACCGAACAGGCACGGGTACCAAGTCCATACCCTTTCCACCGCAGCATAAGTACAGATTATCAGATGCAGACGGTACCCTCGTACTCCCACTCCTCACCACCAAGCGCGTCTTCCTCCGCGCAGTCATCGCAGAGCTACTATGGTTCGTTACCGGAGACACCAGCGCGAAGACACTGCAAGACCAGAACGTGCGGATATGGGACGGCAACGCTTCTCGCCAGTATCTCGACTCTGTCGGCCTCTCACACCGGGAAGAAGGCGATCTCGGGCCTGTCTATGGGTTTCAATGGCGACACTTCGGCGCCCCGTACGAAGACTGCCACGCAGACTACAAGGGCAAAGGTGTCGATCAGCTCGAGGAGGTGATACACAAGCTGCAGAACAACCCATACGATCGGCGCATAATACTTTCTGCCTGGAACCCGGCCGATCTGAAGAAGATGGCACTACCGCCGTGTCATATGTTTGCGCAATTCTACGTGTCGTTTCCTTCCTCCTCGCCTACGCGCGCAGACGGCAGCAAACAGGGTACACTGCATGCTCTTCTCTACCAGCGCTCCTGCGACATGGGTCTTGGCGTACCGTTCAACATCGCCTCCTACGCCTTGCTCACGCATATGCTCGCCCGCGTCTGCGACTTGGAGCCAGGAAGTTTGACACATACGATGGGCGACGCTCATGTGTACATCGATCACGAGGATGCATTGCGGGAGCAGCTCAAGCGTGCACCGAAGGACTTTCCAAAGCTGGAGATCGCAAGGGGTGTTGGTTGCAGCATTGATGGGTGGAAGGTGGAAGACTTCAAAGTTGTGGGGTATGATCCGCACAAAAGCATTGCCATGAAGATGAGTGTATGAGTAGGGGTGGCGGTGCGTATCAGGGCCGACACTGCTGCACAACAATAGGCAGATGCCTATGCCGCCGTGCTACGATGCACAACCCAGCAGATGCTATTGGCACACAGTGCACCTTACACCCTGACCGCACAAGACGTCATACATAACCGTGGTCTCAAGCATCCTTTGCCGCCTGCAAGCGACACGGAGCCTTCACCTCAAAACATGTCGTATGAAGCACTGAAATAGCTCAGCAACGCTTCGCGACCACTGTCGACAATGCCCGCACGCGAAAACAAGCGATTGTACACTGCTAGCGAGCGTGGTTTCACCAACCCGAAGGTCGAGGTTTCGCCCAATGGTCTCTCGAGGTGATCTTGGCCGAAGAAGCGTCGAAACCGAGAGCGACAATGAAAGGGTAGAGCCAATTCGTCGGAGTAGTGATGGATTGGGATCAGCAATGGGCAAGACAACCCATTGTGACAGATTGTGGTAGGTATTTTGGGTTGACCGCAATGGACGCACGGGTATTCAAGTGGAACATTCAGCACGGAATCTTTCGCCGCCGGCATTGTTCAACGTGTAAGCATCCTGCGAATGGCCAATGAAGCAGACGTTTCGAGTCTACGCTAATAGCGAGGTGAAGTGTACGACGAGGGTGGCAGTCGCCGTCCATGCGGCGAGTACGACACTGTCTCAGGTCGAGACCCAAAGTTACAATAGCTTTGTTCGTCTGGACGATATATGCGATGCCGTTCGCACCATATATCTCGAATCCATTGCCTCCATCACAATCATCTTGCCTCCATCACAATCACCTTGCCTCTCTCACAATCATCTTGCCTCTCTCACAATCATCTTGCCTTTCTCACAAGCCATCGCACTCACCACTCACACGCAAAGCACAACACACAAAGCGCCCGCTCATCATGAGGAGACCCTACATCCAGCCAGTCTACAAAGACGGGACGAACGAAGTGTTGAGATGGCTGATAAACTCTGCAAACAAGTGTCGCCCGGCTGGCGCTCGTTGGTTGAAACTCAGGACCACGTTGCAGGGGAATGTCAAGGCACCGGCAGCGAGTTTAGTCGCGTGGGCCAGCCGCATTGCGACTGATGAGCAACGTCGTGCCACGATCACGCAAGACATCCTCGACACGATCTGCAAAGTTATCGCTCAACGTTCCGAATATGCTCGGTGGTATAAAGCTAACGGAAGGCAAGACCTGAGAACACTACAGTCGAACAATCGTCACAGGCATTTCTACCAGGTGCTTCAAAGGGTTTTCGAGATTCTCGGAGCAGAATTCGACAAGCGGTTGCTGCCGGAAAGCACGCCCGAACTCGCCGCGGTCGAGCGAGCAGGATGCTCCAGCACTCCAAAGAGGTACGCAATTCTAAGGATTACGGAGCCGGCAGCGAAGCAGACACAGTCACTCCAGCAGCAACACCAATCATCTACCTTAGCCGCCCAGTCTCGCCAGCAGCAACATCGGTCATCCAGTTCCACTTCTCCGGCCCAGCAGGCCAACAACAGCCAAAGGCGCGCAAGGCGACGAAACTAGCGGACGCGGAGCGAAAACAAACTCTTCTTCGCCGTGTGGTGGGTATCCGAGGGCCGTCACCAACATCTGGATGCATATCCTCGGCATGGTGAGCCCGAGAGCAGTGTCTTCCGCCCCTTTCGGCTGATGTAAGCTGCCTTTCTTCCCAGGGATGGGCGTAATACACGGGGTCGACGGTACGTTTCGCTCGAGTCTTCGGCGTCAGCAATGTGCTAGACTTGACACGAATCGACGTTTCGCACCTTCGCATATAACGGTTGACAAGCCGACGCTCAGATCGACTATAAGGCCCGCCTACCGACCTGTCAATGTAGCATAACCCCCTCGCCACGATCGACAGCACAGCAGAGATATCACAAAAGCCGCCACGACACAATCTATCACCAACCCCACATACCACTCCTGACGGTGCCAGATCATTCGAGCGACTCCACGACCACGAGCATCACTTGCGTTACCCTCGAACGAAGGAACGCCATCGTGCATCCAGCTAAATGGATCAACTCTCCCGAAGCAGTCCTTGCGAGCAAGTAAGTCAAACTTTGCATTTCTCCGCTTCGATCGACTGCAACGGTGTTGGATTTCCGCTGTTCTGTTGGATTTGTTTGCGGGTTTGATCGAGATGCAGTCAGTGTACTATAAGTATAGAGACGGAAAGAGAAGGTGGTTGAGGGTGTATCCAGTGATGAAGGGAAGATATACTGTCCAGGCGGGACTGGAATGTCTATTATGCGGGAGGAAGATGGCGGTGCTGCAAGACAGAGTTTTATGTATGGTCTTGAGACAGCAGCGAAGCTTTATGCGCAAGAGGTGCAAAGAAGTCTCTTTTCAGATTGACGATATGTAGAGCAGCAATCAATATGTGAAGCCGTCCTTGACTGACGCTGAGTTCGCGAGCGCGCTGTCTTCGGGTGACCGATCTCATAGTCTATTCCACCAATCCGATCCATTGTTGTTGTCTAGGTCCACGACAAGGAGCGTGTCGGCGTAGAAAGGAGAGAAGCGGCAGTGAAGTGGTGATCCGGCATCCGGATCACCAGACGAAACCCTGTCGGAGGCCTCTCGGCCGTACCAAAGTCTCTCGATCTCCTGATTTCCTGGCTCCCTAAGTGCACGTGAAGAACTTATGATGTCCTCATCCCAAGGGTGGGACAGTTCGATAGGGCCGTCCGCAGACGCTCGGCAGGGCAGACGGAGTGGTGGACATGTCTGGGGGAGCGAACGGGGTAGAACTCCGAGGGTTACTCAATGTCCGTTCACCAACTTAACTGTGTCTCTAGGTACACTCTCCTCTCATGTTCGTCTTGGCCCGGTGGTATCCGTATTCATCATGCGCCTGTTGTCATTGCCGACCTCCGAAACCGCCAAGCCCCCATACTTCCAACTGTGGTCCAGGGTTAAGGGAAGTAGCCTGTGCATACGTACGTTGACAAGGAAGATCAACTTACCTTTTATTATTATTATTCTTTGCTCGCAGCAAACAGAGCCCCTTCTCACACTTACACCACGCTCGTTCACCCTTGCTTTCATACCATTGTGTTCCCCTATTCGTCATTTCATCGTCCCCATACACTCTCAACAGCTGTTCGACTGCAAGCGGCAGGAGGGCACGCGACCAGAGGCACACGACACATTTCCGCATGCGGGGAAAGGCGTGACAAAAGATGGCGGACATCATACCTGCACTCGGCCACAACCTGACCAACCCCATCGACGAACCTCCATGGGGGAAGCCCGAGTTCAAGTTGCCAGGATGGACAGAGCCCGTCATGATCCTGTCCGTCCTCTTCGGGTCGATGATCATAACGAGGCGGAGAGGGTACCGGATCCTGGGCGGGAAACCGGGCCCGTACAAGTCGAGTCTGGACACCTCCCCCTCGGAAGCCCGATCGACGGACGAACTCCTCGACTACGACAGCGAGAACGACGACGACCGGCAATCTCTCTACGCGCAAGAGAAAACCCTCCCCAAAACCCGCTCTTGCCTCGGCCTCGTCCACATCCACACGCCCAACTCCTCCCGCTTCAAAAACCACCTGCACTCCCGCCTCCTCCAACGCTTCCCCTTCCTCGTCGAAATGTTCTACTGGGGCATCAACTGGGCCTTCTACCGCACCACCGCCTACCTCGCCAACGAGCTCTACAAGGACACGGGCATCTGGCACGTCGCGCAAGCCCACGGCCTCAACATCCTCGAAGCGGAACAACTCACCTGGCTGCGCCTGTTCTTCCCCGTCCACGAACTCGACGTGCAGCACTGGTTCCTCCACGGCCACCAAACCGCCCTGACCGTCCTCAACCGCGCCTACTCCCTCGTCCACATCCCGGGCACCGTCGGCTTCATCGCCTGGTACTACTACGCCGCCCCATCCCACCCGACCTTCGCCGTCGTCCGCCGCACCATCACCCTCACCAACTTCCTCGCCTTCCTCACCTTCATCCTCTACCCCGTCATGCCCCCACGGTTTTTACCCAAAGAATACGGCTTCCTCGACACCGTCCGCCACGACGACGCCCAGTCCGTCTGGATGTCGGGCAAGTACGTCAACGCCCTCGCCGCCATGCCCAGCATGCACCTGGGCTACAGCTTCGCCATCGGCTGCACCCTCCTCCACCACTCCGGTCTCTGCCGCCGACACCTGGAGAAGAACGAAGCCCGTAAGAACCTGTGCTGGAAAACTCTGTACATCCTCCTTGGCGTGCTGTACCCCGTCACCATCCTCGTCACCATCATCGCCACGGCGAACCATTACTGGCTTGATGCCGTCGCCGCCGTGACCTACGTCTGCGTCGCGTGGTGGAGCAATCGCATCTTTTACGTGTTTGTGCCCCTAGAGGATTGGTTCTTGTGTCTGATCCGCGCGGAGAAGCCGATCCCGAGTACGGGGGAGAGATTCCATGCAAGGGGTGGGAGGTTGTAGCTCATCTGTTTCTCCCTGTTTTGGGTGGAAAGGGGGGATTGACGCTGTGAGTTGCGCGGAGTTCGGGTGCCTGGGCTTTTTTCCTCCGGAACGGATGGAAGGAATGGTTGTATAGATGGATTGGGACGCGAGTGTAGATCTGAGCGTATAGATGTATAGAGAGATAGATACCCCCTGGCCATTAGCATTAGCTTTTGCAGAAGAAGTCACTGTATTGTACAGAAACATGGACATTCCTGCCCGCTTCAATCCAGTCCGAAACATCCTTCGACTAGCACCTTAACTTGCTCACTCATCAAGCGGGTAAGTGGTTTTAAGCATCAGAGACTCGGCTGGTGACTCATTCGCATGGCTGCGCGTTCGAAGACGTGTCTCGGTCGATTTGACCGCGTTGGGATTGTTCCTCCGCGCAAGCAGGTAAGTCTGCTTTCTCGTCCAGGTATGTAGTCCGGCGTGAGTCGTGTTATTATTGACCGCCTCAAAAAGAATTATCGGGGTTCCGGCCGATGTTGTGCTTTCTTCGTCATCATATAGTTCGTGGGCTGTGTGGAAGAAATCGAGATATTCCGGTGCTCCATCGTTTCCTCTCCAGGGTGAGCAGACGATGCTGAGATGGTGGACGGGTTAATTCACACTCGTACATTGTCCGACATACATACATACATGTATCTAGCCATCGTCACAACCGGACGTCTTCTGCCTACAGGCTCAGACACCCCCATCGAATGATGGGCGTCTAAAGCACCTATTCAGCACCGTCAGCTCAAAAGCTCCGACCCCATTTCCTCCCTTCGCTTTTGACAACAAGAGCTTGAAAGACAATCAAGTGAGAACACCACTAACCCTCTGCCTCTTCCTCCCACTCGCCCCGCCCGCACTCTGCGCATCCTGCCGCTGACTCCGCTTCTCCTGCGCATCCAACACGAGCGACAGCACATCGAACCCGAACTGCGGGAACTCGAGACACATGCGCTTGAACTCCTGCTCGGCCTCGTGGCGCAGGACGTGCGAGCGCGTGGCCCAGAACGCGGCGATGGGTTTCCGGATGGGTTCGTCGCCGGGACTCGTCTCCTTGTACACGAAGCGCGCGTACGCGATCTCCCCCTTGGCGGTCGACTGCGTCAGGTGGATCTTCTTGTGCGCGAGGGTGCAGAGGGCGGGGAGCTGGAAGCGCTGCGCGAGGGTGTAGACGCGCGCGTGCCGGAGCAGGGCGACGCCGTCTTGGTCCGGTTGCGGGACCGTGGGGTCGTACTCGAGGGTTTGGTTGGCGAGGGCGGGGAAGTAGTCGCCTTTGTAGAGGTATTCCAGCACGGCGGAGCAGGCCTCCGTGTCGTCGTGGGGCAGCTCGACGCGCCGGGTTGGGGTTGCCGGGGTGAATTCGGCGCAGCGGGTGGCGAAGAAGGGGGATTGGGTCAGGAGGCCTTGGTGGGCGAAGAGGGAGGTCGCGGTTGCGCCGGAGCCGATGATGAGGTCGACGATGGGGGAGCGGAGGTAGCTGTTTGCGCGCGCGCGTCAATGAGTTTTGGGAGATGAAGGTCGCGTCGCGTCGGGGTCGCACTTCTTACTCGAGAAAGGTGGTGCGTTCGGGCACGTTGGGCTCGATGTCTTCCAGCCCCGTCGGTTCGCCGTCGTTGTCGTTGTCGTTGTCGTTGTCGTTGTCGTTGTCGTCGCTGTCGCCGGCTGCTTGGGTGCCCTCGATCTCCGCTTCCCCCATCTCCTCGTCGGCCGCTTGGTCGCCCTCGTCGACGATGACTTCTGGTTCCGCCATTAGAATGTATGTTCAGAAGAAACGGCTGACGATCAATGTAGTGGCGGTATGTATGACAGTGGCAGGATTGGAGGGAATGCGCGCGAAGAGATGAGGGAGGTTGCTAAAGCTGTCTGTCGCAAAGTCGAGTGGCTGGAAGCCAGAGGCGGGAGCTCAAAGACGCTAGTGGCCGTACCTGCGCACTGTCAGGTACAGTACGACAGACCTCACCTCAGCACCGAAATAGGTATAGTATGTATTGCATTAGGTACGTACCCGTATAGATACATACCTACAGGTACTTAGTACTTTCTACCTACGGACTACAGTCAATCCTTCACTCGCTCTGTCCCCGAACCGACCTGCCCGAACGCAAACGCACAAACCCAACGGTGCCGGTCAAAGGCATATCCTAGATACCTACACAATCAACCCACCATTCATCGAAGGTCTCGACGTTCGAGAAGAAAAAAATCTCCTGACCTATATACATATAAAGGTACAGATACACATATAGGCCTGTAGGTACCCTTCGAAACTTCACACACGAAAACCACCCGTGTCACAACAAGCATTCTTCCTTGTTCGGTTTTTTTTCTATTCTAATCAAATCCCCGAGTCCTCCTGCAAATAAGCCGGGTGCCCATTATAATAACTCTTCCACGAACTGCACTGGTTGTCGAAATCGGCCCCGATCGGATCCACGGACTGGATGCTCGAGGCGGATTCCAGAAACACGACGGAGAAGCCTTCGTCCGCGTGCCAGGCGATGTGGCAGTGCATGACCCAGGCGCCTGGGCGAAAAACTGGTTAGTAATTGCAGTGGTGGATGGGGAGATGGAGGATGACAACATACCCGGATTATCCGTCTGAAACGCCACGGCCAACCAACCCCCCGAATTCAACATGGCGACGTCCCGTCTGGTCGGGTTCTTATAGTTGAGCGAGTTCGCATCCGCCGCCTTCCACGTATCCGTCCCCGTGCCCAACACGAAGAAATCGTGCCCGTGCAGGTGAATGGGGTGCGGCACGGCCACATTGTACGGGTTGCCCGGCACGGACTGAATCACCCAGTACGTCCACGTGCCCTCGTTCGGCAGCTGGATCAAGTTCGCGTTGGCCGGGTACTGCGTGTTGCCCGTCTTGACGTACTCGAGCGTCGGCGTGGACCAGTCGACGCGCAGCGAGGAGCCGTTGACTTGCCAGTAGACGGTCAGGGAGCCGTCGGAGGCTGTCTGTTGGAGCTGGTCGACGGTGAGTTCGGTGAAGGCGCCGACGACGTTTTGCGGGATGTACGAGTTCCAGTACGGGACGAGGTTGGGCTCGTCGGTGCAGCGTTGCGTGTAGGTCGCGCCCGTGCTCTGCGGGGTCTCGGTTTCGTGGCCGACGTAGGCGAATTGGGAGCGGATGTTGCCGTTGTTGTAGTTGGCGCCGCATTCGGTTTGGACGTCGGCGCGGAACCAGTAGTTGCCGGGGGATTGGTTGGCGGTGATGATGACGTCGTAGCGCTCGCCGATGCCGAGGAAGAGCCAGGTGGTGTTGTAGGGGACGATGGGGACGAAGTCGGCGGCGATGACCGTCATCTGGTGCCCGTCCAGGCTGACCATGAAGTGGTTGTCCACGGCCGTGTTCACCAAGCGGACGCGGTGCTTCTTGCCCGGCGTGAGCGAGGTTTGGGCGTACTTGCCGCCGTGGGAGCTCGTCATGGATCCGTTGATGAGGGCGTTGTCGGCGGTTGGCGCAAGGGCGTTCTGGTGCTGGGACTGGGCGGCGTGCACGGCGACGGTGGGGTAGTACCAGTCTGTGATCGGCAGAGGGCCGAGGTCGATATCGTAGTTGGCCGTCGCCGGGCCGTGGATCACCATCGGGCCGAGCACACCGTCGCCGTACTGGGCGGAGAGGTGGGAATGGTACCAGCTGGTGCCGTACTGCGTGGCCTGGAAGAGATACGTCTTCGATTGCCCGGGCGCGATCGGGCACTCGGTGACGCCGGGCACACCGTCTTGCGTGTTGGCGTGATACTGTCGCAGTCCGTGCCAGTGGATGCCGGTCCCGTTGTTGGTCAACTTGTTGTTCACCGTGACGCTGATCATATCACCCCAGTTCGCGTAGATGGTCGGGCCGGGGTATTGGCCGTTGATGGCGAGGACTTCACGCGAGTAGCCGTCGGGGGACATGGTGGTGTTGGTGATGTCGAAGTTGTAGGACACCGTCTTGCCCGTGCTGGGCCAGCCCGTGTCGAAGTCGGTGTTGATGTCGTAGCCGGCGCTCCAGCAGTTTCGCGACGTCGGGCCGTTGGTACATGTCGAAGTGGCCTTGGCGGAGGTTGTGGATGTGCCCGTGGTCGTCTTCTTGGTCGTTGAAGCCGCCGCACTGGTGCTCGATTGCCAGGAGTCGGACTCGGTGGCGGTGGTGGAGCAGGACGACGGCACCGTGTAGCTGTGGTTCGGGTCCGCCTCCCAGACGGTGTTGCCATCGCCGTTGATCCGGACGTACTTGTACTGGAAGCTCGTCCCGGCCGGTAAAGTGACGGTCGCCGACCACAACGGGTTGCTGGAGGTGTACTGGCTCGCCGAAAGCGCCACGCCGTTCGCCGGGCTCCAGTTGCCCAGCTGCGAAATCGACCCCACCAGGTACACGCTGTCACCGTACGCGGTGGTGACGAGCTCCTTGAACGTCACCGCCACGGCCGTCGCCGTGGTGCATTTGGCCACGATCGTGTTGGCGCTGCTCTTGACCGTGCTCGACGCGCTGACCTTCTTCGTCGAGGAGGACGTCGCGGCACGGGGGCCGAGGGCGGAGGCGGAGACGGAAGCCGCGAGGGCGAGCAAAGGGAAAAAGAAGGACAAACGCATGATTATGAAGCGGGCTAGAAAGAAGGAAACGAATGGACTGTACAACAGACAACCACCGGTCGTCGGAAAAGAGTGTCGTTGTTTGGGGAGGTTGGAAGTACGTGAAACCTACCGCCTCCCAAGGAAAAGGAGGGAGGTGAAGTGACCGACGGGCCAAGATCGTTTGCTATATTCAAAGTTTCGTTCATCCATCGCACCCGTGACGATCGGACGACTCACGACTCACGACTCACGAGGGCCACGAGGGGGCCCCACTTGGTCTCAGTGAGATCGTCGGTGGACCAGGATTGCTGGTGGAAGGTGGCTTTTGCCGTTGGATGAATGCATGCTAGTGCCGGAGAGCAAGACATTGAATTGGACGGGCTTACACAATCCCCCTTTTGCTAGGAGGTAGTAATTCCTAGCCGGTACCTGGAGCTAGAGGCGTCGGTCACCAAGCCGGCGACAGGGCGGAAACGGGGGGATCGGCGTTCATCCGTTCATCATCATCAACAGGAAACCGTTTTGGCCGTCCTCGTGTCCTCCTGACTCTTTTCGGATAGACCGGAGATACTATTTTGTAGCGACAGGTGGGACCGTGCAACTATCGCACAAAACCCCTTTTGGCCATGAGCTGCCCGTTTTAGGGTCATAAAATACGACGTTGATATGCGTATGCCGTGAGCCGAGAGAGAGTCGCACAAGATCGATGGACTTTCGATTTTGACATCGATACGAAAGACTTGATTAATAATTGCATACACAACACACTCCACCCGCTAAGCACACATACACGTAACACGTTTAAATCGAGTACACTTCAGCTTTCCGTAGCAAAGCGGATTTGCAGCCGCCCGTAATGACAGGAAACTCCCACAGGGAAAACCCCGGATATAGAGGCCCCAAAAGATCGCAAGAGAGAAAACGAAGAAAATAAGATTGATCAAGGGATCCGGATGGAAACCATCGCTTCCACCGCCTCGGTTATTAAAACAAGGATAAAACCCGGCTCTACAGGTACGGCCCGTTTCTCGACGCCAAGAATTGTTATTCTCAGATAACAGAAGCGGAAAACGGCCGCACAAGTTCACAACGGGCATCGAACACCGTCGTATGACGGTAGTACTCGACTACACTGCCTGAACCGGTCAACGCTCACGATAGAGAGACTAACAGTGTGGAGTGGGATATGTAAGTACTGGTACAGGAGGTTCGGATCGCGCGCAGTGGGCACGGCCGACAAGTCTTACGCTCTCATATCGACATACTTAGAACCCTACCGTAAGTCAGTGATGGAGAAGCACCTCCATCGCATCCATTGATAAAACCCCCCAACAACACCAACGCTCTGTGAACAAACAGACAAAGTTGGGCAACCCCCACGCCCCTATACCTCCCTCTTTCCGAAACCGACCCCTGCCCACTCACCGCATCAACCTCGCCACCGCCTCCGCCACCGCCGTATACTCCCGCCCGGCATCCGTCCCATTGCTGACCGCACTGCTCGTCTCCCCATCCGACGGCGGGTTGGGGTAATAAAACGCGCAGACGGCGATGAGCACGTAGACGAACACGCACAGCGCGCCCTCGAGGTAATCGGACTTCTCGTCCCTAAGGAAATTCCCGACGACGACGATGGCGAGGATCAGCACGACGGCGTCGAAGAGCTCGAAGTTCAGGCTCATGCCGTGGCCGAGCCCCCAGCCGACGAGCACGACGATGGGCGTGTTCAGCAGCGCCGTCTGGATCGAGGCGCCGAGGACGTGCGAGAGGGCGAAGTTCATCTGGTTGTCGTAGGCTTCGTCCACGGCCGTGAGGTGCTCCGAGGCCTTTTCCACGATGGGGACGAGGATCAGGCCCATGAAGGCGTCCGAGACGTGGCGTTCGTGCACGGCGAATTCGATCTGCTGTACGAGGAAGACGGCCATGAAGGAGACGAAGGTCAGGGCGATGGCCACGGCGACGAGGGATTCCGTCAGCGTCAGCTTGTCCTTGGCCAGGTCCTTGTGTCGGTCGTGGTCGCGTTCCTCGTCCGCTTCGAGGATGTCTTCGTATAGGCCGTGGTGAGATCTACTCTGGAACCAGACGTACACGACGAAGGCGATGAGGAGGATGATGGCCGCGGCGCGCGAGATGCGCAGGGCTTCGGCTTCCAGCACCTCCTCGCTCAGCCGGCCGGTGAGGGAGCTGTAGTAGATGGTGGGGATCACGAGGCCGACTGGGATCCACCGGTTAGTAGGGATGACATTGAGTATTCGAAGATTTAAACTCACCACAAGCGACGAGCATGAGATTGCTCCCGACTTCACTGATGGCCTCGTGGAACGTCTGCTGCGGCCAGAAGATGCCACCGATGAAGAAGCACAGACCTGCCTCGCATGATCAGCGACATGCGTGCACCAGTTCGACGATGGACAGTCCTCACCCAAGCAAAAGAGAATATTGGCCAGAATGGAGCCCAGGATCGCCGCGCGAATGACGGGCACATTCTTCTCCCCACCCACGATCAACACCACAAACAGAATAATCTCCACAATCGACCCAAACGTCGTCTCCAGAATGACGCCGAACACCTTGGGCAACTTGCGCGCCATCTCCTGCCCCGCGAACCCGACCAGGTTCGCCGCGGGCACCATGCCGACGTACGAGGTGATGAAGACCCAGAGCGAGTGCTGCACGAAGCCGAAGTGCAGGACCAGCGCGGCGATGGCGAAGGGCCAGAGCACATTGGTCAGCTTGCTCGCCGTCGAGGAGCTGCGCCAGCAGATGCGGAGGAAGTGCGCCGGGTGGAACCAGCGGCGCCCGCTCTCGCCGTCCGGTTGGATGCCCCGCGTCACGACGTGTCCGGCGTGGTTGATCGCGCGGCCCTCGGAGTTGTATTGGGGCAGTTGTGGGGCCCGGGGCTCGCGCGTCTTCTCTTGCTCGGTTTCTTGCTGGCCGTCGGGTTGGGTCGGGGTGTTGCCCTTGCGGCGGAAGACGTTGACCCGGCCTTTGTGTTTGCCGGCCATGATTGGTAGAGGAGGTAGGGTGGTGGGAGAAGGTCGTAAAGGACTGTGGTGGTGATGGGTTCGGTCGGTAGAAGTGTTCGTTGATGGAACCGAGAGTCGAGAGCAATCGGGCTCAGGTCTGGTCGTGTCCGAAGCGAGCAAGCAGCAAGCTCTTAGGAATCGCCCAACGGCACCTGTCGCCCCGAGTTGAAGTGAAAGCGATAGCAGCACGTAGTCGTAGAAAGATGTAGGAGAGTGGTGAGCGCGAGCGTGAGCGTGAGCGTGAAGGTGTTCAGCTTGTCAAGCGGGTGGTGTGTAGGAGACACACACAACACCCCTATACTTGTTATCGCAAGCCAACAAACCTGTCGGTCGACCATTCATCACTGGATGTGAAGTGAGGTGGTGAACAGGAGAGCGCCATGCCCTTGGCGCCAAGTGGCGTTGGCGACGACGAAGAAGTCGCCATGCACATCGCAACAGCTTTTGTTATTACATGTATGTATTGATGGCTGAAGGTGGAGGTACATGTACGGGGGAAAGCTGAAGCTGCTGATGATGAGAGAAGCTGCGACGGGTCGTCCCGTCCTACGCGCTTGCACTGCTAACCTTCTTCCCCCTCCTGGGCGCAGAGTACATGTTTCGAGAAATCAACCTCGATTTTCTTTTCGGTCGTCTTGACTTACCCGTATGCAGAATACTCATTTTACTCCCTCATCCCATCCGTCCACACCTCATGGTCAACACATGCGATCCAACCCGCATAGTACCTGGATGCGCTGGCCCTTGGCTGACACAAGCCAAGAACAAGTCAAGCAAGGAAAAGCAAGCTCAATCGACCTGGTTTCATGTGCCCTGGAGCCAAACGCCACGATATGACATCCATCGCAGACCCCATAACAACATTGAACACGGAACCAGTAAACGTGCATACATAGTCTGTACTATAAATCACCACGTCTTTCATCGCACGGGATTGGTCAAGATCACATTGATGATATAAACGCCATTCCCTTCGCTCGGCGTTCGGTATGATGGATTCTAAATGTATGGATATATACCTTACCAACGGACGCGCCGGAAACGCACCCAGCCTTCCACTCGCGTGCGAGAGAGAAACTACACCACATCATCACATCATCTACAAAGGCCTGGGAAAAAAAAAGGGAAAAAAGTCGAGCTCAAGTCCCATCATCCGGCTTCGCCTGTCCATACGCCACACTCCCACACAACGCCGCAACATACAACCCCTCGCCGGGCGCCATGGGG
>Ga0058704_10000020_pt1 | contig 75026 bp, 82 predicted proteins | sample AgamicMgSfe_FD_71363 | JGI IMG/M metagenome (GOLD analysis project Ga0058704, IMG submission 71363) | Agave microbial communities from Guanajuato, Mexico - Mg.Sf.e | ecosystem: Host-associated > Plants > Phyllosphere > Phylloplane/Leaf | place: Guanajuato, Mexico | collected 2012-05-30
GGCATGGTGGGCTGGGTAAGGTAATGTAAGGAAAGGGAATGGGAACATACCTGTGTCGGCCAGGAGAGGCAATCGGAAGGACCAGTCAAGAGTTGAGGTGTCGGGTGGGCGGCGCAAGTTGGACTACTGACGTGCTGGACATCGCCAACGCGAGACGAGAGGTCTGGCCTGCTACAGTAAGGTACTTTGCGAACGGACCATCCTCGGCCGGCTCCCGCTTAAAACATGTACTGTACCGACCCCCGTTCTTATTATTACAGGTATCCTCATCACAGTACATAGTGCTCACAGTGATCAGGGCGCTTGCATGCGTGGTTACGGCAGAGTGTAACCAGCACCACTACGTACAGTCACATGTCTGATGGAACGGGTGAAAGGTACGTACAACAAATGTACATCACAACCGAGCCACTATTATACGCTCATCCCTGTGCGTCGAGCCATCCGGAATGGCTTTGCGCTTATTATTATCATGCGTGTCAAGCGCGCAGTGGAATGCTTTCATTTTGCTTTCGGCGTTCATCTGGTCGACGTGATGTTGTAGCGGAGCGAAGATGAGGGCTTGTCTATGCCTTCGTCACGTGCTCGCCCATTCCCATTGCTGTACCGCATCGCTATGCTCCGCCCGTTACGGTAGAATACTCATACGGTGCCATGAGCCTTCACACATTTCATCGCCATTACGGTGAACTGATGTCCGTCCCGGCTTCCGACGCATGTTGGCTGTGTTGCCTCCCTGATCGTTCGCTGCCGGGAAGTTCGTGTACCCAGCGGGTACATCGACCGGGCGTGAAACACCCTTCATTTCGCACGCTCTCTCATATCAGCGTCTCCAGAAGGAGCTCGGATGTAGAAACGATGGTGATCTCAAAGCAGAGAATCAAGACGAGTGAAAACGCTCAGACAAGCAGCCACGACCTGCGAACGCGTTCAGTAACCGGACGGCAGTCTTCCAACGTGATCACCTTACCTCCAACTGTAGCTCCTTGTCTTTCGCCTGGGTGACCTCGTCCCGGATCACTTGGTCCAGGTTCGCGCCGATGGCGGCATTGCCTCCCGTGCGCTTCCCAAAAGGCCATTGCGAGTACTCCGCGAGCAGCTCGTCCACCTGCGCGAACGCGCGTTCCCGCGCCTCGTGCCCGAGCGTGACAAGGGCGTTCTCGAGCACGTTCGCCGCGTAGGCCGCGCATAGCATCGCGATGGTCCGTAGGTATCTGAAGTCGATGCCTTCGGGTAGGAAAGGCGAAGCGGGGAGTACCACGGTCCGATTCGTCAGCACCGCCCTCACTCTTCGCCGAATCTCGTCTTTAGCGCCGCCGTCTGCCACCGGGTGTGTGGCCATGTCGAACAGTAAGAAGTTGCGCTTCTCGGTGCGCAGGATGCCTTTGTCCACCAGACCCTTCGCAAGCCGTTCCCGCACTTGCTTGAGCTGGTATCCGATCTTCATCAGATTCCACGTCTCACCTATAAGCCCCCCGTCAGTCATCGTCTCCCAGCGAAAGCCCTGAGACACATACCAGACATAAGATCAATCCACGAGCTCACGCTCATCTTCTCCGAACTCTTCATCATCTTCAGCGCCTCATCCAGCAAAACCTCGCCCGTCAAACTCTCATCCACCACCTCGATCACGCGATCCGCGAGCGGGAACCGCCGCCGCGCGCTGTCCCTCTGCATCGCGATCCTCCCCCGAAACGCCAGCTCAATGACGATGCACCCGCGCAGCGCGTACGAGATGTTGTCGTTCCAGAAACTCAGATACCCCTGTTTGTCCTTCAGGCCCATCAGTAGCACCTCCTCCATAAGCGTCAGCTTCGGCTGCTTGGATCGCTCCGCGCTCTCGGATAGGTCGCGCGGGTCGAAGGCGATTTTGTGGCCGTTGGCGCCGGATTCGTATGCGGTTTCGGGCTCGTGGCGCTTGTTGTTGTTGTTGTTGTGTGTGGGGGGAGCGGGCGAGGAGACTCGGCTGCCTTCGTCGCCCGCGGCGTTGTTGTTGTCGTTCGATGCGCCGCCGGCGCCGCGTCGTCGGGTCAGGCCTGAGCCTGACGCCGTGGCCATCGCGGTCGAGGGGGTTGGCCTGCAATTATTGGGGGGGAGAGAGTATGTGGTGAGTAGTGGGTGAGGCGACTGAACACCTTCGAAGGCTGGTCTGGAGGTGTTGCTTGGCTGGTTGAGCTGAGGCACGGGTTTGTTGAGTTCCCGTCGTGCAAGTGCTTTTATAAAGTTAATTACGCTTCACGGTAGGTCTGGTCGTTCTTGGAAGTTTCGGTGGTGGGACTTTGTGTGGTACGAATGTATGGCATTGCGAACGTCTGATAAGGCTGAGGTGCCCTTGCTGGCTGTAGCTCACATTGTACTAGCGTGGTTGGCCCGCTGTATGGTATATGTAGGAGAGCGGACAAATATATGGCACAGGTTCGCACTACGATCACAGAAATAACAGAACATCACATTTGTATGCGACAGCTCAAAGTAGATAGTACAGAGTTTATCGAACAGGCCATGCGCTCGGCTCAGATGTACAACGCCCTCGCACGTGCGAGTCACGCGCCTCCAGGCCCCGTAACTCAGAACACCTGCTCATCCCATCCATCATGCCGCCTGCGTAAGAGTAATCTAGTGAGCTACTCGAGGTCAGTATAGCCCGGTGGCAGAATGCTCTCCGTGGGTAGTACACACCATCTGGCTGCGACAGAATGTAGTCTACGGCTTGTTTGACTGCGTGATGTCAGCGAGCAGCACTCCTGTCACGGCGTCTGTCGACACCTACCACTGTGGATCGCATCTGCCTCCTTGTCCGGAATCTCAATGCTGAACTCCTGTTGCCCCAATGTCAGCCGTCTGATCCCGATGTCCAATGCTCTTGAACGCACCTCCTCAATCGCCATGACCACCTCCACAGTATCGAGGCTGTCCAGTCCGAGGTCGTTCGTGAAGTGCGAAGATGGGGAGAGCTGTAGATGCGATCAGACACACCACATCACGGCCTGCGGCGCGACACAGTACCTTGGAAGCGTCCTGGACCTAATCGCAAGAGTCAGCCGTTGGATCCCCGTGGTTGATACACACACACATATCCTTCCCTTACCTTGTCAAAGTTCTTCAGCAGATCGAGGATACGCCCAGTAACCTCATCCGAGCCGAGCCCGGACGAGGACGCATAGCACCTGACGGCGGAGACGGAGGTCGCGGGTGTGGATATTCTGGTTTGCACGAAGGGGCTTCGGATCGCTCGCTGGACGGCCGGGCGCTGCGCTCGCGTGCTCGTCTGCGCGAGGCATCGTGCCGTTCGGAGGAGGGCTGTGCGGTACATTATGAATTATATGTGGTGTTCTCGGGATGGTTGGTGCTGTGACTTGGTTCTCAATGCCCGTGAAGTCCGCAAGCCGTGTAGCTGCACTGTAGGCGACATGAGCGGCTGTGAAGATTAGTCTCGGCTATTCATCGGGAAGACTTTGGTGCTCAGGCAACTCAGCATGCAACAACAGACCGACGGAAGACCAATACACAAGTTAACACTTGTCTGTCGTCGACAGTCAAGCACATGCAAGCGATCACAAGATTTTGATGGTATGCATGAGGAGATGTTCGACATGTGATTTAGTCTTCTCTAATGTGTGTTGGCATAAGTCCTCCGTACCAGCCGTCCCTGACCTCACTCAAGCTGAAGGCAAAACTCATCGAGCTCTACCCACGGCGAAATGCGAACGAAGGAACAGAGGCGCACGAAAGACACGGAACGGGCAAAGGCTGGCCTGTACAGAACGCGAGACGCTACGAATGTACACATATGCCCGAGAGCCTATCAACATCCTTTGATGCAACAGTACTTCTCACCTTCACATTCTCTCGTAAGCGCGCCACCACAATCCAATGTTAGCCGCGACTAGCAGATCAAGCATCTTCAAACCCTCGGGCGCGATGATCAACTTCCCCAGCTTCGCCTGCTTCCCCCCCAATCCACCGCCAGCCCTCTCCTGGCCCAAAGTCAAGTCCACCCTGCCATCGTCATCGAGCACAATGCTTGGAGTTTCGAAATCATCGCCGGAGTCATGCGACTTCAGGCGGCGGTGCGAGAAGTACGACGATCGCTTCTCCGACGTGGGCGTTCGTGATTCGCGTGCCGAAGACGTCGGGAGGTTGAAGCGAAGCTCGCTGACTTCCACCGTACGCTGCTGGCTGGTGGTGTGCCGACATTTCAGACTCTTGCCCGTCGCACCGGTGGAGAACTCGCATTTGCCGTCCCAAGGGCTGGTGAAAGAGTAACCCTTGCTGCGTCTGTCCACCGAAGCATTTTCCCCCGTGCAGTCCGACGGCGTGTGATCGCGCATCGATCTCCGCATGTCGCCACTGCCGGCTGAGTCGACGGACTTGATTCTGTGGTGCCCATAACCGTGGTCGCCGTATCTCGAGCCAGGCATGTATAGCCGCCTCCGGAAAACGCCTTCGGCAGGCGGCTCGCTGTCCAATGAGGAATATGTCGAGGTGCTGATACGTGAGTCGGGCCGGTCTTTGTCGATGAATTGGCTGTAGCCTGGATTGTTAATGTCGAGGTAGACAGGCGCACCATTCTTCTTGGTCCTCTTGGCTGCACTTGGATTGAGCAGTGCTGAGGAGCTGACTTCATGGACCGGTGGGTCATGGATGGATGCCACGTTCCATTGTCTGCTTGAGGCTGGATCTCGACGGATTAATGTGAGTGAACCGAGCTCGTGAATTGCTAGGTAATTCGTGCAGTCGGAAGTGGAAGTGTAGCTGCGGTGGTGTAGACTGTTCTCGTCGCCATGTCCTGAATGCCTGAGCAATCGGACACCCTCAGCATGCACCGAGGTGCGGCCGTGCGTCTCATTCGGAGGTATCGGCAAAGGCCTGCTCGGGATGATGGGAAGACCAGTGTCGGTGTATGGCACCGTTTGTGCATTGCTGACGTCCGCGAGCACCGGTTTGCGAGCTATCTGCTGAGGTTTCCGAGGGCTCAGAGGTTTCGTGATCGCAGCATCGGGCAGCGGGTCATCCACCGGGTACGATGCTGCGACAGGACGTCGTGCCGAAAGGACGGGCTTTCTCTTGACTTTGTTGGGTGAAAGTGGCGGAGCGTCTGAAGTTGCTACAGATGACTCTCTGTGGGCTTCGGCTAGGAGTTGATGGTCGTCTTCGCAGTTGATGTGGACGTAGTAAAGCGAGCTCTGCACGTCTTCCGCCGAGACCACCTTCGCTCGGGGCTTGATGGGGGTCAGGAATACATCCCGGCTTCCTGGAACTCGAGCAACATATAAAATCAATGGCAGAGTAACGGATTGAGTCGGCGCACTCGGGTGAGATGGCGGGCTCGATGCAAGCGCTGTGATGGATGATAGCGAACTCGCCTCCACTGTAGAAGCCATGCTGTAAGTCATACTGTCGGCGATGATCCGCTGCTTGCCGCAAGTCTTTGCGCCGCTGTTGAATGTTGATCTTCGAGGCTGTAAGACGAAGCCTTTGCACTCTGTCATCAATCACAACCAGGCAGGCGTGTTCTATCCGTTAGGCTTCTCCTTCCGCGTTAGTGACCTAATCTTCCGTACGAAAGTACAGCAACGGGCTCGAAGAAAAGAGCTTCATCAAAAGGTTCGCTTTGGATGCGTGAAGGGTTGTTTTGCCCTGCTTTGGTACTCTGGGAGGCATTCAGACTTATAGATTGCGTGCGACTCTGCGCGGCCGCTGGGTGGCTGTGACCGATCCTTGTCTCCAGCCTCGGTCACGCAGGTTTGCGCTTTGTACAGCCTTGCCATCACACACATAAAACGCGGCACCAAGCTGTGTTAAGGACAGTCATTCCCAAGATCTTACCTAGGTACCTTTCCACATCAACTTCCTATGTAGAATCGTGGTGTGGTATGGTACACATGTACGGTGAAAGCCTGAGGCCCTGAGGTGAGGCATGCGGGGGCGTGTTATTCAAAAGCAGAGCCAATCGGATTCATCTGGCTTGGCCCCGAGCCGCTGCAGGATACCCGCGCGAAATCTTGGCGGTGAGGTACAGTGATTTCGCCTGCCATCGTTTCTTCACCAGCTTCTCCCATTATTATTCCGTCTTGACTTCTTGCTCATTCAAACATACCAAATAGCCATCATGGAGCAAAACGAAGACCCGTTGGAAGGGCTTGAGGTAATCCTCATAAAAGCATATCTTACTTATCACACTGTGTCTGATCATGTCGTAGGAGCGCCTCCAGAACCACGCCAAAGCTTTCGAGTCTTTACTGGTCCTGACTCCAGCGCGCGACTACTTTGGCAGTCAGGTCGATGATGGGCACGATCCTAGCGAGCAATGGAATCGCAAAAAGCAGACCAAGGAGGAAAAGCGAGCGGCGAAGAAAGCAAAGCTGGACCCTGCGAACCAAAAAACCGCTTTAGATGTCATGAAAGAGCGCGAAAAGAAGCGAAAGAGGGAGCTCGGGATGGAGGATGAGGCGGAAGATGCACAGCAGGGTGAGACAGAGAAGGCGGTTCCCGCCGAGAAGCGCCAAAAGGTGGAGCTAGATGAAGACGCTTTTGAGGCAAAGAGGCGAGCGAAGGCCGAAAAGAGGAGAGAAAAGCGGCAACTGAAGAAGGAGAAGACGGCGAAGAAGAAGGTGAAGGCTGACGAGAAGAAAGCCGCGAAACAGAATCGAAGTCTCGGCGAGGGTCAGGCCGGTATTCAGCGACCCGAACAGTCTGCGGAGGACGACGAGGATGTGGAGAATGCGCAAATGGAAGACCACGCAGAGGTGGTGGATCTCGAGAAGTTTGACGCCTCGGGACTCGCAGACTCTGACAATGATGAAGCCGATGAACGAGATGCATCGGAAGCATCTTCCGCGCCTTCCAGTCCGATGGTGGATAGTCCCGCCTTCGACCTCGCCACAGACCACTCGGCCGCATCGTCCTTGTCCTCTATACTACCGCCTTCAGTTCCGGAAGGTTTACAACAGCCCAAACGCTCTGTGGAGCATCCTGGGAAGCCCACAGTTAACACCGACGTAGCTTCGTCTATAGCCGCAGAACCAGCAACAAAGCCTGCCAACCCACCTTCAGGCACGTCGTCGCCCAAGATCAATCTCCCCAACATCGATCAAGCTGAACTTCAAGAACGGCTACGACAGCGAATAGAGGAACTGCGGGCGCGACGCAAAGCGGACGGTCCGGATGGGAAGCCTGCCAAGAGCAGACAAGAGTTGCTCGACCAACGGCGAAAGAAAGACGAGCAACGGAAAGCGGCGAAGAAAGAACAGCGACGAAAGGCCAAAGAAGAAGAGCAACGCCAACGCGAGGAACAACTGCGTGGCTCGGGGAGCCCACTTTCTGCAGACATCTTCAGTCCGCGCTCCCCACGACCTCAGGAGAACAATTTCTCATTTTCCAGACTTGCGTTCGAAGACGGCACGGCCGCCGACGCTGCGCTGACAGGCTTGAGCGATCCGAAGAGAAAGAAGGGTCCACAAGACCCCAAAACAGCACTCGAAGCCGCACAACGAAAACAGTCTCGCGTCGCCGGGTACGACGCCGAGAAGCAAGCCGACATCGCCGAAAAGGACCTCTGGCTCAACGCGAAGAAGCGAGCTCACGGCGAGCGGGTGCGGGATGACACGAGCTTGCTCAAGAAAGCCCTTAAGCGGAAGGAAAAGCAGAAGAACAAGTCCGAACGGCAGTGGCAGGAGCGTGAGCAGGCGGTCGTCAAGGGTAGGGAGATGAAGCAGAAGAAGCGGGAGACGAACCTACAAAAGCGGAAGGATGAGAAGGGGATGAAGGGCAAGAAGAAGCCGGGTGCGCAGAAGGGTGGCAAGAAGGCAAGTCGGCCGGGGTTTGAAGGACGTTTCAAGGCTTAGATTTGTGTATCGAAGAACAATCATTTGGCACTTGGCGTGTCCTGCAGTGAAAAGTCTTGTGCTCAGTAACGAAGGTGGGAGCACCGTTTAGCTTTACTGTCACTTCTTCCGTGACCCGAGAGTGACAGTGAGACTCTCGGGCATGTCATTGTCCATCCAGGGATCCGCCACCAATACATTGCCTTCCCAATATCCTCTTGTGTCAATCAACAACGCTCTTGGATATGTTAGCTACCTACATGCAAAGATTTTTCTTGCCGCCTTTCTTGTGGCCGACCACGCCTTCAGAAGTCTACATGTACTTCACAATGATGGCTTCACTGTCATGCCACGAGCGACACTGCTGCTGCTAGCCTAGCAAGAGCAGGTCTCTGCTTTACAAGCCAGTGTTTTACTGGTTCGCAATATTGACATCTTCTCTGTGTACGCAAGGACGGAGACTTGCCGGATACCGCTGTCGTTCTCGAGTCTTTTATTGATCAGCTGTTGATCAGCTGTGATGCGGCGAAATCTCGGATAATCTTCCACCATCGGTTGCCGGGGATCGCGTCGCGTCTCCTTGCGACGCGTCTCGGCCGCTGGACGCGAATCTCTCTTAGATGCATTCTCCAACTCTTGCGCTCTCACCACTACAGCGACTGAGTGCCCGACCCATCGTCACTGACCCATCGTCACTTGTCTCTTCTATAGTTGGGTCGCTTGCAACCGAGACGGTGCCTACACTTGCGCATATGCGCCCATCGGGGGCAACATGCGTCGCTTCCTTCGTATCACCGAGCCCCAAACGAAAGCCCCGGAACCTAGGAACATGAAGCGCAAAGCCTCGTCGTCACTCAACGGAAGCGAGGATGATTCGGATTGCATTGTGGTCAACTCTCATAGGTCGGGAAGAGCAGCACGGCCAGCTACTTCTCTCGAGCTGAAGCTCACAGAGCGACACGGACTCGACTCAGCACGGAACCAGAACAAGCGGCAGCGACTCCTGCAATGCGTGCTTGTGAACAAGCATGACGACATCGAGCATTCGAATCGACGGGACTCTCGCCTTGCCTCGAGCACGTCTACGCCCAGTCCACCGCAGCCAAACGGTTCTGCCGAGCTCTCCGACCGGCAGCCCATCGCATACACCAACGACGTAAGCGACTCAAACAGCTCAAACCGTCGACCTCGGCGTGCAGCAGCAGTACGGCGGTCGTATGTTGAGCTGCAGCTAGACGATGCGCTCGAACATGAGTCGACTGCAGCGTACATACTGCAGCGCCATCGGAGGGCTCCCTCCCAAGAGTCGGAGTTCGAAGAGGGTGTTGCAGACTCTGCCGACGATGCGGAGATGTTAACTGATAATGGGTCCTTCGACGATGGCAGCTCAGTATCACCCAGCGAACCCGAATCAGATGCCTCACCGGCTCTGCCAGTACGAGAACCTCCGAGCACCAAGACAGCGAAAGGCAAGCAGACTGCGGGCAAGGGCAAGGGCGAGACTCCTGTGGTCAACGGCAAGACGATCAAGGGTACTAGCAAAGACATGAAGGACATCTATCTCAAGAGCAAGGGAATGGACGCTGATCTGCCTCCCATGTCCAACATCACCGAGATCTTCGCCGACCTGACCGAAAAGGCCGTGAAACTTGGCTTGAACAAGGCTATCGAGCATCTAGATCAACATACAATCCGAGTGGCAACCATGTGTTCTGGCACAGAGAGCCCCTTGCTGGCTCTACAGATGATAGAGGAGGCGCTCAAGGAATCAGCAGCTGGAACAATACGGATAGACCATCTGTTCTCAGCAGAGAAAGACCCGGTGAAGCAAGCGTACATCGAGCGAAACTTCGCCCCACCCATAATCTTTCGGGATGTCGTAGAGCTCACCAAGGCCGTCAACGATGAGCTTCCTATGGCCACTACCGTACGCGGTGCCCTCGTGCCTATACCAGGACATCAGATCGATCTTCTTATCGCTGGTACATCCTGCAAGGATTATTCGGCGCTCAATCAGCACAAGAAGGGCAAGGAGGACAGTGGTGAATCCGGAAACACTTGGCATGCAGTTTTGGCGTACTGCAAGGCTTTCCGGCCGAAGATGGTGATTCTCGAGAATGTCAAGACCGCCCCTTGGGACGCCATGTTACAGGATTACCGTGAGGCCGATTACGAGGTAGCCGGAGTCGCTCTAGATTCGAAGGATTTCTACATGCCTCAAACCCGCCAAAGGGGTTACATGGTCTGCTTTGACAAAGGTGCGATGCGTGCGGAGACTCAGGGAGACCAAGGGCTGGGATCCAAGTTTGAGCAACTAATGGCGAAATTCCGTCGCCGCGTCAGCAGTCCGGTCTCTTCCTTCCTGCTACCCTCTGATCAAGTACAGCGCCAGCTTCGGAATGACGTGAGGACCAGGGAAGTTGACTGGTCAAAGTGCGAGATTACGCAGATGAAGTATCGGAAGAACAACAAGCTCGGAACCGATCGATCCTTCACCGGGTGGCAGGAAAGTGGCACAATGCTACCGCCCGAGAACAACGATCGCTTGTGGTGGTCCACTCAGGTCGACCGCGTGAAAGACACGTACGACTGCAAGATCCTCAAGAAGGCTCGAGACGCTGTCCCGTACGACGCCAGGTATAAGACACGCATTTGGGATCTCTCGCAGAACGTGTACTACAACGAGGACGCCGGTGCGTTCGGGATCTCCCAATGCCTCACGCCTACTGGCCAGTTCTTCATTTCCGACGCGGGCAGGCAGTTGACGGCAGAGGAGCTTCTCGTCTTACAAGGGATGCCACTGTCTAGGATGTCTTTCACGGTTGAATCGGCTGCCGAGTTGCAAGATCTAGCAGGCAATGCGATGACGACTACTGTCGTTGGTTCTGCAATCCTTTCGACCTTGATCTGTGGCTACAAGATGATAGAACCGGACAGTAAAACACAGTCTCTGACTGATGCATCACCACAACGAACAGCCATAGCTCCGGCGCCTACGCTGGAAGTTGCTTGGGCTGACGCTCACAAGTCCGATGAAGTCGAAATGGCGCGTTTGCTTACTACTGCCAGGGAGTCTATGCGCAGATGCTACTGTGAGGGAGCGCGAGGCATGGCCGAGACTATACAGCAGTGCCTCGATTGCGGCCATACGATGTGCACGGCCTGCGGTGGTAACCCGAGGCACAATTACCGTCAGTCTCTAACGGCTTTTGCTGATCGGCTTGACCCATCAAGATCTGAGGACCTTGTCAGATCTCTACTGCCCTTGAAACTGTCATTCTGTGGTAGCGAGTGCCCATCAAGTTCCGGAAAGGCCCCTCCATTTGCAGCACGCTATCTCGATGCGTTCAAGGTAGCGACCGACACTACATTCAGCTTTTCACACGTTCGCCGCACGCACTGTTGGACGGCAGTGTATGAGTCGCCCAAAGGTAAGGCCCACTTGGACCTCGTGGTTAATGATTCTACCGCAGAGTGGCATTTATATGCGCTCCCAGACGCCAGCTTGTCTCAGAACGACGAGCTACGGCAGACACTCCAGCACCCGATCGCCAAGAGCAGGCTCCAGGAGACTTTCGGCAAGCAGCAGTGTTGGCTTTTCCGGATGCCTACGAAGGCAACAATCGACATCAAGATCGAAGGCAACGGAAAGTCGATTCCTTCGTTCTGGGCTCGACACAACATGCCCGATTATGAAGATCATACAGTACCAGAGTTTCTACGCATCGAAGCATCGCCTGCAGGACCGGCTTCGCAGGTACTTGAGGAGTCTATCGATGGCACATACCGATACTTGCCTCAATGTGGGAGCGCCTTTGACAGCTTGTTCGTGAGAGATGGCGGTCGAGGCCCGATGTTTTTGCTTCTTGATCCGACAAGAACTGGCGACCCTAAAGATGATCAATTCGTGTTCACAAAGAATAGATCGTTGCTTGAATATGACGAGGTTCGGGCTGTCGTTGCTCGAGTCGACCCGCGCTGGAGGCCTTGGTCTACCGGCAAGCCGCCGTGGTCTTCTTTCAAGAGTACTACGGCCAAGATCACGGTGGACGGCGTTTGGTCGAAGGCCAAACCCGCCTTTAGGTTTGAAGTTACACCTACAAACCTACAGCTTCGCAAGCCGGAACGCAGGACGGGTACCAGCGGCGACTGCACTCTCGCTGCCCTCTTCGTTGAGGCTACCGCACCCTTCGATCATATGGAGGTACCGCTCGCCCCAGGCGGAATCATGAACGCGGACCGCAAGCTTCTCAAAAATCTTGCGTGGAGCTTCGAAGCGATCAGGAGAACGTTGCCTACTTCTGAGTGGCATAATCTAGACATTGCAGACCTAAGTGTCCGGTGCACAACTTGCGCTCCTCTTCGGCCTAAGCTGAGATGGAGACTTGGACAGAGCAACACCAGGATTAGGCCGCTTGAAGCTTTTGAAGATGCTCAAGGCGCGAGGCTGTATGAAATGAAGGTTAAGTCAAGACCGGAGCCGATAGTGGTCGAAGTCAGCGGGGAGAAAATCAATCTCGGATTCAATCTGGAGACACTGGCTCATCGAGCTGCTGCTCGACTGCCACTGTCGAGCACGGCAGCCGGCAGAAAGGCCCAGTGGCGGCTAGATACTGGCTCTGGAGGGGTCCAAGTACCCCATGCTGCATTCCAACTTAGCGCAACTAAAGGCGTTCAGCCATATACAGCGGATCTGGGCATGTCCGTCCGTTTGTTTCCCGGACAGCAGCGTGCATTGGCGTGCATACTGCAGCAGGAGGCCGGCAAAAACTTCACGCTCGAGGAGGGCGAAGAAGCCATCCTCCCCGAACACAAGTGGCGCGCAGAGGTTCGTGTGCAGGCATCCATTCACGTACGCGGAGGTATTTGTGCCGACCATCCCGGTTTCGGCAAGACAGTGGTCATGCTGGCTCTCGTACAGCAGGAATCCCGTCAGAAGTCGGCCGCAGCTGTGTTAAACGACCTTCGAGCACGGCAACACGGCGCGGCAACCCTATCAGGTCTCATCCCGCTCGCTGCAACACTCATCGTGTGCCCTCTTACCCTCGTGCCGCAGTGGGTTGATGAAATCAAAGAGAAGCTGGGATACAGCGACGCGCTTGTCATCAAAACCGCCGGGGACCTTGACAAATACACTACAGAGGACTTCCAGAAGACGAAGATCGTCGTGTTGAATCGCTCTGTCCTTCCCGCGGAGTCGTATGCCGACCGGCTTGCGGAGTTTGCAGGAGTGCCAGGCCCAGCAAGCATGTCCGGTAGGCCGTATGAGAAATGGCGGGAATACGCTGCCAGTCAGGCCCGTGAACACACTCAGCTCCTACAAGCGTCCGGATTGGAAGAGACGAAGCGACACGTTGCAAAGAAGTTCAAAGATCTGGTCAACGATGAAACTTTCAAAACCGACGTACCTTCACTCTCCACGAGCAATACAAGCAACGCGGAAAAGACAGGCAAAGCCAAATCTGCGGCGATTGCGCGAAGTCGTATTGGGAAACCATTGTTCGAGCAATTCTACTTCAATCGTCTCGTTTTTGACGAATTCCACGAGTACGAGCCGAAAGAGCGGGTAGCGCTAAGGAACCTGCGAGCAGACAAGCGCTGGGGCCTTTCCGGCACGCCTGCACTAAGCGACGCATATGATGTCGCCCAGATGGCTGGCCTCCTCGAGATTCCTCTCCGGGTGGGTAGCGATGTCAGAGGACGTATGAAGGTTAGAAACATTCGAGAGTTCCGGAAGGACATGACAGACTTTGAACGATTTGACGCGCTCTGTCAAAAGCCATCGGATTCGACTCACCTCCGCATCATGGAGATCGGTCAGCTCTTCTTGGACACCTTTGTACGCCAAAATGTAATGGATTACGCGGAGGAGCTGCAGCTCAATGAGCACCTTGTCCCCGTACACTTGCATCTTACAGAGCAGGCTCTCTACCTAGAGCTATCGCAACACCTGAACTCTCAAGACATGCGCATCAGGAGGAAGGGCAGGGAGAGAGGGACTAAGAACCAGGCAGAGATTGCCTACCGAGACACAGATCGTCAGAACCGGCTGTTCAAGGCTGCAGCGGATGCGGAAACGGCTGAGGAGGCTCTGTCTCGACTAGCAGCATTCTTCGACCAGGCGCGAAGTTCACTCGACGACTTGATTAGGAGTCGCGAAGACGATGTAGTCCGGTTTCTGACCGAGCTAGGAAAAGTCGGCCAGAGGGCGAAGAAAGCAGAAGCCGAGGATTTTGTGGATTGGCGGCAAACGACACTCGTCAACAACGGCCTTGGCGATGCAGAAACCATTGCTGACATCGAGGCTGCGCTGGCCGGGAGGGTTGAGACGACGACGGTCAGCAGTGATCCCGACACGTCCGACGCCGAAGACAAGGCGTCGAAGCGACCACTGACGACGCGTACTAATCGATTGGGCAAAAAGCTGCTCATAGCCAGACGATCGCTTCGCTACTTACAGCACGTTCGCAACGTGGAAAGCCTCCTGCAGCACCACCCCGAGCGCCCTGTCAAATGCGACGCTGCCGGTTGTGGCAGTAACCACAAGAGTATCAACCAACACATGGCTATCTCAGCGTTCTGTGGTCACACGCTCTGTGGGCTCTGCTACGACATGTCTAGAGCACGGCATGAGACCAGGTGTACTGCGGACGGTTGTGCTAGCCAAATGCATGACTACCACCTCCTGTGGAGCCACAAAATGGGCAAGCTGGTCACTTCGCCGACTTCACGCTTCGGCGCAAAGTGGGAGGCCACGATCCGTATACTGCAAAAGATCGCCAAGAGGCAGGAGCAAGCAATCCTCTTCGTGCAATACCCTAACCAGCTTTTAGAAGCCGAGTCTGCACTCGCCGGTACCGGCATCGCCGCCACGGTTGTGAAGCAGCCCAATGCTGCCGGCAAGCAGATCGCGTCTTTCCGCAAGAAGGAAACCAACAGTACAGTCATCGTGCTCAATGCCTCGGACGAAACGGCCGCGGGATCCAACCTTCAAAACGCGAACCATGTCATCTTCCTCTCGCCATTGCTTCGCGACACACAGTACGGGTACGCTTCTACGATGGCGCAGGCGATCGGACGGGTCCGCCGCTTTGGGCAGGAGAGGCCCATCCACGTCTATCACATCGTGGCGCTTGATACGATCGACGTGGATATCTTGGAGCACCGCATGCGGCGTACGGAGGCGTTGGGAGAGGAGGGCGGGGAGAAGATTCGACAGCCGCCGGGTGTGGATAGGCAGGATGGCGAGGTGGTTGCGGAGCGCACGCAGCTGGTGAGAGAAGGGGCTGGGTTTAGTCTGCGACCGCGATCGTGGTTGGTGCGGGGCGGTGTCGACGCGGACGTCTCCGAGGCGGCGAAGGTCAAAGGCAGAGGTCGGGTTCTCGGGTGGGAGGACTACAGCTCGTTGGTGAAGTTCTCCAAAGCGTACACCGAGGACGATGATTGATTGGATCTTGCCGCGTGAAGGAATGTTTCCGGATAGACTCGGCCGACGAAGAAGCAGTTGGTATCTCAACGCAAACGCCATCTTCATCTTTGCCGCAATTTCAATAGTACAGCTCAGTGAATTCCGCAAACACCCATACGCCAGCATACCATCCCCATCATACACTCATGACGTTCCCACTCACTCCTCAATAGCCAGCACCATCTTCTCCCTCTCACTTCTCCTTCCTACCTTTCCCTTCCGACTATGCTTCCTCTCATTTTCTTCCCTCCTCTTCATCGCCTTGACCTCCTCACCCTTGATCTCCCCAGCCTTCTTGACTTGCTTCGGCACATGCCTATGTCTCGCGATCCGCCTAACCTCCGGCATATGTGCATAGCGCCTTCTCAGCGCGTCGTCATACTCCAGTTTCTGTCTCTGGCCGGCAGACTTCACGCCCGAGCGAGCCGATGCATTTGCGCGCCACAAGCGGATGTTGCCGTCATCGGAACCGGAGAGGATGTATTTATTGTCTGGCGTCCAGCGGCAGCTAAACACACGCTGCATGCGCTTCGTGTGGTAGATGTCTCGAGAGTGGCCTTCGTTGCGTTTCCACAACCGCACACTACGGTCGTAGGAGGCGGAGACGAGCTCTTCACCGGTCGGGCTGAATTCCACATCCATAACGGCTGCGACGTGGTCTTTCAGGACATTCAGCGCGCGAGACAGATTGCGGGTATCGAAGAGGTAGATGTTGTGGTCTTCGTTGGCGCAGGCGAGGTTGAAGGGTTCCATGGGGTTCCAGGCGAGGGCATTGGAGGCGAGAGTCAAGGTGGAGCGGTGCAAAGGAGAGGAGGTGCGGAGGTCGTAGAGCACTAGAGAGCGATCGGTGGCGGCAGAGGCGAGGAGGGAGGTCTCGGATTGATTGAGGGCGAGTGCGGTGATGGTATCGATGCTGGTGGGCCAGGACAGAGTCTGAGTTGGAGTGGACGCCGGACGGGAGAGGTCGTAAAGGGAGATGACGGAAGAGGCGACGGCGAAGGCGGGCTCGGTATGGTGATGGGTGATGGCAGTAAAGGCGTTGGAGCCGAGCCATGTGGCCACGGGGGCGCTGTTGGATGGGGTGTTGTAAGGGTCGTAAAGCTTGACGGTGCGGTCGTTGCCGCAAGAGAGCAGCTTCTTCTCTTGAGTCCAGGACATTCCCTTCACCAGGTTGTCATGCGCCTGCGTCTGCCACACCTCATTCTGACTCGGCAGATCCCACACCTTGAGCACACCGTCGCCGCTACCACTCCCGAATCGATCGAGGGAGTTCGGGTCCTTGGCGAGTGTGTATACACCATCCACGTGGCCTCTTCCTAGCTGGGCGACAAAGGGAGCGGCGAACATGCGGTCGAGTTTGGTCGCATTCAGGGCGCGCGTGTATTCCCTCGCCCGCTCGAAGGGGTGCAGTGCGGGATCGAGGTTGCGCGGTTGGCGGGAGACATCGCTGCCAGGCGCCTGATGGGAGCTCGTCGAGCGAGTGAGCGCTTTGATCTTCTGTCATCGTTTCTTTAGCTGGGACACACTCTGGATTAAAGAATCGTACATACCATCACATCCCGATAATTTTCCACCCACTCTCTGAACATCTGAAGTTGAAGTTTGACCCAATAAATCCGAGCGGATCTAACCGCTGATCCTCGGCCCGTCCCTTGACAAGGCCGAAGCTGTCTGCGCGTCTCATGAGCCTCAAGCTGTGACGACGGGCACACGACTTGCCTCGCAACACTTCCACAACTTACCACCCTCACGTGAGCCGCCACAACTCATCGCCCCGACTGACATATCACCAACACATTCCCCGATCAGTCACGACCATGGCGGCGGAAGACAACAGCAAGCGGATAGAGGAGGCGAAGAGATTGTCCAAAGAGGAGCCCGCGAAAGCCGAACAGATCTACAAAGACATCCTGTCCAAACCGCCCGGCGCCAACGACAGAGCGGTGCGGGACTTTGAGAATGCATTGATGGGGTTGGGGGAACTGTACCGCGATCACCAACGGACACAGGACCTGGCCGACCTCATCCAACAAACGCGAGATGTGCTCACGAGCTTCGCGCGGGCGAAGACGGCCAAGCTTGGTGTGTCAGGAGACATTGTAATGATGGGGATGGGACTAACAACGATGCAGTCCGACAACTCCTCGATCTCTTCACCGCCATCCCGAATACCCTCGACACCCAGGTCGCCGTCACCAAGTCGTGCATCGACTGGGCCGTCTCACAACGTCAGGGCTTCCTACGTCAGAACCTCGAAGTGCGGCTCGTCGGCCTCTACATGCAGAAGCAGTCCTACTACGAAGCACTTACCCTCATCAACGGTCTGCTGAAAGAGCTGAAGCGCTTGGATGATAAGCTTGTACTCGTCGAAGTGCAGTTACTAGAGAGCAGAGTCTATCATGCGTTAGGCAACGTTCCCAAAGGCCGAGCGGCCCTGACCTCTGCCCGTACCAGCGCCGCCTCCGTCTACTGCCCACCTCTACTACAAGCCGGCCTCGATATGCAATCCGGCCAACTCCACGCCGAAGACTCCGACTTCAACACCGCCTTCTCCTACTTCATCGAAGCCATGGAAGGCTACCACTCGCAAGACTCGCCCGACCGCGCCACGTCCGCCTTGCAGTACATGCTGCTCTGCAAAATCATGCTGAACCTCAAAGACGACGTCGACAACCTGGCCACCTCGAAGCACGCGCTCAAGTACGCCGGCAAGAACCTCGACGCCATGAAGGCCGTCGCGCGCGCGCACAGCAATCGCAGTCTGGAGGAGTACGAGCAGGCGCTGCACGCGTACCGCTACGAGCTCGGCTCCGACCGCTTCATCGCCTCGCACCTGCGTCGCTTGTACGACAGCATGCTCGAGCAGAACCTGATCAAGGTCATCGAGCCGTTTTCGCGCGTGGAGATTGCGCACGTGGCGCACATGGTGGGGTTGGATGTGCAGCAGGTGGAGCGCAAGCTGTCGCAAATGATCCTCGATCGGGTGATAATCGGGGTGCTGGATCAGGGGGCGGGGGTGTTGGTCGTGTACGAGGAGGGGGAGAAAGACAAGGGGTATGATGCTGCGCTCGACACGATTGAGAAGTTGTCGGGGGTGGTGGATGTGCTGTACACGAACCAGGCCAGTTTGCTGGAGTGATCCCAGGCTGTCTGTGGAAGAGACGGCTGGGCCTGGGTGGGCGAGGCAGTAATGATGTAAGAATAGATGGATACAGTGATAGCGATCAACGGATCGTTCGTCCACGTCTCAGCCATACCCGTCAGGATAGTGTGCTTCGTCCCTAAAGCTCGCTGTAGAGTTCATACAGGTTTCCGCTGGGCGCAGTACGAGCAACATTCCACCCAGCAAGCGCATACGGTCTCACGGCTATGGAGAAGGATGTCCTTTTATCTTGCAGCCCACGTATGTCTCTCGCACGCGATCCCTTCCACCCTTCCATCACTGTTGTGAACAAGCCGCTCGTGGCGCGCTCTCCGTTACTTCTGCCTCCTTCTCCTCTTTCTCCCCCTGTCGCGATTCTTCGACGGCTCTCTGAGCAGCGCATCGCATCGGGCGGCGCCAAACTTCGTACTACCCCGAAAGACTTAGACGAGCGGGCCAGTCTCCGCTCGCCGCGGATACAGAGGGTGAAGATCACCTTTCGCTGCTTTCGGGATTTCGTTGTCGATAGGAGAGACGGACGCTATTCGCTCTGCCGAAGGAAGTATGAGATCGTGTGTGTTTCAGACCTGCCGCGCCTGATGGTTGGCGGACGCGCGACTTTTTGTGCGCTGATGCTCTGTCTGTTATGTAGGTGGCGCTCTTTGGTGACAACATGAACGGCGAGAGCCTGCTCTGGGCCTGCTGGTGGTGTCAAGGTTAGCGTGTTAAAGTGTGAGGTGTCGTCAGACGCTTGCCTGACCGGTCCTGCTGACGGTCTTATGAGCTTCTGGTGAGAGGCAGTAAATTAGTTCAGGCGGGAGGAAAATGAGTGTTTGCCCGCTGGCTTGCACTCCGCCGAAGTCCTTCACCGGAAGAGGCAGGGTGAGTGCCTCAGAGCTGGAGACCGTGCTCACAGGCCTGAGTGTAGATGAAGTCTTCGCATGTTTGCGCACTGCGGTGAACTGACGTGGCCCTCGTGACCGTGCTCAGGTGTTCTCGTCGCTCTGCGCACCTCATCATGCCATGTGATGGGTCGTGCGAAAGGAAGCGAGCGAGGATGCCGTCGCCCATTATATCGTGAGTTCACTTCATGACGATCCCGAGGTCCGCGTACTCCGCTCCGTTGAAGGTGGGAAGAGGCCTTGACGTGGCTGCTCGATGATGGTACCTCGTAACGCGCGCAAAGAGCACGCGTCCAGCAGTCCGCCGTGGCTTTGTTCAGTGACGGTTCATGTGCTCTGCTCCGTCGGAGGTGGGACTGAAAGACGAGGCGCTTCAATGCAGTCGCTCGAGGATGGCACCAAGTAAAGCAGGGAGGGAGGCCATGCCAGAACCTGTACGCTCGTGACTGTCAGCCATCAACAGCACAACATGTTGACGACGGTGCTCACGACCAGCCACAGACTGTGGCACGGCAGTCACATCTCGACATGACAGTATAGGTAGAAGAACATGTGGAAGGAAATTCTTCTCCAAACGTTCGCCGCAACGAACAGGTTGATGAAAAAGTGCTTCGCGTCAGCCGGTGGCAGTGTAAGACCGGCGACACGGTGCCTCTGAACATGAGCAAGCCCAGCGGCTCAGAGACGAGTGCCAAAAATGAGAATAATCTTGATTGAGTCCGTAGACTCGTTTCAGAGATTAAACTGAACTGTTCTTCAGTTAGCTATAGCAAAATACAGATCAAGTGTTCTGTCACAAACTTACAAGAACAGATACTACACTTGATCTAAGCCAAAAGGCAAAGACTTCATGAGAAAGTTAGCAAGGAATGTCGAAGTGTATGGGTGAGTTGGAGTGAACTCACGATGCTGAGGGAGAGAAAAGAAAATTGTGTCGAAGAGCGAAATCTATATACATGTAAGGATGGGCCCGTGCGTGCCAAGGACGGTGAATGCCGGTGGCCTGTGTCATCGGGTGATCGCCGGCTTCAACCATGATCACGGTCACGTGTGCCTTGAGCCCTACGACTTCACTTACCGACTGTTGCACCATTGTCGACGGGCACATCTGTCTGTACACGCGGTCCGACTGGGTGATGCCACTACCATCTTGCCCGCATCAACTACCTTTCTCCGTCACTAAGGTCATGGAACCTCATCAGGTGTCGGACTCGGTCCTTCCACTTGGGGGGGTGTGTGTGTGGCTTCGTCGGGCGATACTACGCCTGTATGAATGTCCCAAAACATAACAGAGTGCTATCGTTGGGAAGCAACAGGATCGTGTCATCATTCGGGAAGGGATATTTCAACAAAGAAGGCATATTTGTTACATTTATTAGGCGATTTCTGGAGCAAAGGACAGCATTGGATGATGTCCAAATCCAGGTGGGGTGGGATATGCCCGTGTGGTGCTCTTGCGAAGGAAGGCGATCATGCTATACCGGGGTGGTATTTCCCTCTCTGCTCTCACTAATCATTCGATGACTCCAACCTCCACTCTCTGTCCTCGACCTCAACCTCGACCTCGACCTCACCATATCAAGCACCTCCTTCTCCGCCCGCCCGCTCCTTGAGCCGTACGTCTGTCTTTGACGTACAATGGCGGACGAACCCTTCAACTCCGACGACCTCGTTTTCAGCCCAGGTCCGTCAAAGCGCAATCCTCGAGCTGGCCTAAGGTCCATCAAAAAGATGCTCGAAGCTGCTGAAGAAGACCGGATCGCCTCTCAACGCGTTGTTGACGACATTGACCGGAGGTTGGGCTTGCCGGACCGTGAAGCGCACGGCACCAACGTCAGGCGGACAGACCCATCGCCATCGCCTCCCTCTGTCGTCGCTCGGCGTCCGCTGGCCTCCAAAGACCTCGACGCTCCGCTGGCGTCGTCACCCGCACCCGCAAACGCCCCTCTCTCGCCGAGCGGTGGAAGCACTGACCATGCGCTGCTGAACCACGAGGACCTCGCGGCGATAGCCCAGGCGGCTCCGGCACAGGCGGTCGAAGAGCTGCAAGCGACCGTCCCATCAACAGCCCTTCGTGTGGAGGATCGCTCAAAGTCGTCTAAGACCAGAAAAGCCCAAGAACACCATCTTGGCAAGGCCCACGACATGAGTGCCACAGAGGCCCAGGCCGCGATCGAGCAGAGCGCCCAATTTGAAGCAGTCGTCCCCGTACGAAAGACTGGAGCGAAGCGTGCTCCAAGCACAAAGGCAATCAGAGATGCGCTCGAGCTTGAGTCTGTGCCGGCTCCGCCTCGCAAGAAGGCCAAGACGTCGTCGGCGGCTGAGCAGTCATTTGGAATGATGGAGTCTGCTATATGTACTTATTTGACATAATCTATACCGACGCTTCTCTCGTATCAGCCTCCAGAAGTCCACCGAGTACATGAGTCACACATGTACATGTATGTAACAGCTCTACCTACAGTAAGCCGACACGTGATTTACGATGAAGCCAGTCCTCGTGCGTGGCAAGCTTCACTTGATACCTACTACAAACCTCCATTCATCATTTCACTGCCATAGCCACGTCACACGCCGATCTCAAGGATGGGTGATCGGGTACATTTCCACAGGAATGGGACATACATGTATATACCAAACGCAATCTGTTTGCGCCATGTCGGTCCAGGCTCCGTAGAATGTCACAGTCGCGGATACAGTGTACAGTAGGATCCACACCATCCTCGGAGCACCGCGACAACTTCACTTACTACGTCTAACCGTTGTCGATGGTATATCTGTCTGTACGCGCAGTAGCTGGGTCAAATGCGGTGTTTGCCGCCACCACATAATAAGTATCTACCATCTTGCCCTCGTCAATCACCGTTCTCAATCACCAGCGCATCTCCTCGAGCGCATTGCACCAACTGCAACGTTCCTGCTCAACACGCTCTTAGCAATCGACAGAGCTTTCTCATTCCCACCGTGAAAATGCCTGCCAACTCCGCCGCCTGGATCACAACTCCCAAGAGTTCTCCCCTCGAAGTGCGAGAAGCGCCTTACCCATCTCCAGGCGCCAACGACGTCGTAGTCCGGATCGCCGCAGTCGCCATCAACCCGCTCGAGTACAAGATCCAAGACAACAACCCTCCCATCGGTGGCAAGGCAATCGAGTACCCGACCATTCTCGGCGCCGACCTGGCGGGTACGGTCGTCTCAGTGGGCTCAGCAGTCACGACGCGCAAGGTCGGCGAGCGGATCATCGCGAATGCGAACGGTGCTCAGACCGGCAGACCCGCCATGAGTGCGTTCCAACGCTTCGCTCAGATCCCCGAGTCCGCCACGACCCCTGTACCAGATGACATGTCCCTCGAGGCTGCCGTCGTGCTACCACTCGCTTGCGATACTGCGATGGCCGGGCTTTTCGTCCAGGACCAGCTCGGGCTGTCCACCGCGAAGCTGGAAGGGACCGAATCCGCATCTTCCGCGCAAGGCTCGGTGCTTCTCGTGTGGGGCGGCAGCTCGAGCGTCGGCTGCTGCGCGATTCAGATGGCTCACGCCGCGGGATACGAGGTCTACACGACGGCGAGCAAGCGTAATCACGCGTTATGCAGCTCACTCGGCGCAAGTAAAGTGTTCGACCACGCGGAGAGCAAGGTGGAGGAGATGATCGTGACGGCGCTCGAGAAGAAGACCGTGGTTGGCGCACTCGACTGCATTGCTGACGGCGAAACGACAGTCCCTGCATGCGCGCGGATTCTGGCGCGGTCGAATGGGCTCAAGAAGGTCGTCACGGTGATGGCGCCGCCAAAGACAGGTTTGGCTGATGGCGTGAAAACACAGCGATGTGAGCAAACTGGCCTCTCGTCGAACTCACGCGGCAAACGATGCTGACCGATGGACGCAGTAAGCATTCCCTCTTTGCGAGCTAGCAAGACCTACGACGTTGTTCACGTGTGGATGGCGAAGGCGCTTGAGGACGGCACGTTGCAGCCCAAGCCGGACCCGATGGTCGTGGGAGAAGGGCTCGAGTCCATTCAGTTAGGACTGGATACAGTCAGGAGGGGCGTTAGTGCGACGAAGATAGTGGTGCGGTTATAAGCGTCCTGCATCCCACGAGCGAGTCATCACTATCACGCATGGGGTCTGGACTGTGACAGGTGGCAAGGCTGGGTAGCAAACAAAAAGGAGAGATCGCCAACGAGTCGCAGTGATGGCTTTGGTGGTACCATGAGAGTAGTCCCCAAGCAGATGCCGGCGCGGCTGAGCATACCTTGACCGCTGTCTCAGATCAAAGTAGTCTCCTTTCGTAAGTGGTGGTGAGCTTTGACAGACCCATTCAAACAGGCCTAAATTTCTTACTCTGTCTCGTCAGTGCACAAGTCAAGAGACCTCTGACTTGTCGTTCTCGACTACCAGGAATGAGCCGGCGCACAGCGGTAAGTTATGGTTCAAAAAAGAGCCTGGCATACAGTCAAATCCGTTTACTCATGCTCGCGAAAGTAATCCTCCCACCAGGATCTTGCGCAAGAAAAGCCACGGTAACAATGACTTGTTGTGAGTAGAGAATCTTGGGCTCACCCACCTAAAAGCAATCTACAATCCACTGACAACACTTACTCTACCCTACAAGCCCGCAACAGATCATCAGCGCCCTTACTCCTGACATGCTTCGCCGAAACAACGCCGTAATTAGGAATTTCGGCCAACACCCTAGCGACGTTATGCAACGTGGGAAGACTCTTCCAATCCTTCGGCTCAATGTGAAACTCCGCATGCCGAGCGTGACGGACCTCCGGGTCTCTGCCGACCTTGCTCGGGTCCCCGTTCGAGATGAAGACGGGATACTCCGCGTCAGCCTTCCCAGGCTGGCCGACAGCGGGCACGTAGCGCCAAGCGAACTGACCCATTTCTGCCGGGGTGGACGGCGTGGCGTTTGTACTCTGCGGCTCTTCGGAAGAGAACCCACTGAACGACAAGCGGCCGAACTCCGTGCCCCGCCAGCTGATCTTGACCGCGGCGCTGTCGCCTTCGTGCGTGACGTCGATGGCGCTGTACAGCTTCGGCAGACCGAGGTCGTCTCGCCCCGTCACGATGGGGTCGGCGCAGTCTTCGAAGAGCACGGGGAGAAAGCTGCCGTACATCTCCTCCCCGTCACGCTTGGTGTACTTGATGCCGTGAAGTTCCAGCCAGAAGATATTGTACCCGCCGCCACCGAGCCAGGTCATCCCATCGAGGGTGTTGACGAGCATGGTTGCCTCGCAGATCGTCGCTGGGCTGGCGAAACTGAATCCGGGCGGAAGGAGGGTCTGCAGGAATGTTCGAGAAGTCTTGAATCGTAACGTGAGTGTAGACATGGTCTCTTCGGTGTGCTCTCGGATCTGCGAGACTTCCCGGCTGCCGAGTGGGAAGCCAAGCGGTTGTCGTGGCCCTGGAGCTGGTCCGAAACTGACGGGGTTGCGCCATTTGGTGTCCGGTCTCGCGTTAGTCAGGTGTTTCTGCAATGCCGCTTGGGAAGAGTGCCACTCGTCATGTCCGACGTTGTATGCTGTAAAACGCCACACGTCGAGTTCCTCCTCCCCTTCAACCACATCTTTCCCCGACAAGCGAGTGAACTCCTGAATCCTGTGGCTTCGCTCGTAGCGTTGGCTTTCGTAGATGGCCAACCGTTCTTCCACTTCTTCGGGAGTGGTGCCAAGTGGGAGGAGCGCTGCGAGACAAATTCCATCTTCTATCGCTTGGGCGCCCCCTTGAGCTTGGTCTGTGTACATGTCAGCTTTCACCGGCTACCTCCGTGTTGGGTATCATGACTCACGCGGCAAAAATGGATGTGCTGCATCACCCAAGACGGCGAACTTTTGATGCACAAAGTGCGGCATCTTGTCCATATCGAGCAAGGTCCAGATCTTCGGGTCCTCCACCATGTTCAGAATGGCGGCGACGTTCTCTCCAAAGCTCTCGAAAATCTGCAGTAGTCTCGCCTTTTCGCCTGACTGTTGCCATGCGTCTCCGTCTGCAGTGACGTCGGTTTCCGCGCTGGGGTGAATGGCGGCAAAGTTCATCTGCGTGCCGCCTGCGCAGGGATACATGACCAACCGTCGATCCGCGCCCACCCACATGAGCAGATGCCCCTTGTGCTCAAGGAAGTCTTTGGTCTGCTCATTGGCTGCCAACTGTCCGGTGGGGAGTAAGAAGCGATAAGCTGACTTGCCGCTGCTGTACGGCTTGAGATCTCCACCAGGAATTGCCTTTCGTGTCTTGGAATGCACACCGTCCGCGCCAATAACCAAGTCACCTCGGACTTCGCGACCGTCACTCAACGTAATCGAAGCCTGTTCGGGGTGCACAGTCTCCACGGAGGAATGTAGGTGGAGCTGGACCGGCGTTCCTTTTCCGTCCGGAGAGATGGCGAGCTCTTTGAGAGCAGTATGCAGATGTGCGCGGTGGATGAGGTCCCAAGGATGCTGCCACATGGTCCTGCTGATCTGACTGAGATCGGTGGTGTGTCTCAATTTGCCCGATGGTTCATAGTTGGTGAGGCCTAGCAGCTCCACAGAGCCATGAGCACGTGGGTCCATCCCAAGGCGTTGAAGAAGGCCATTGCAATTGGGCGCAAGATGAATGGCGGCTCCGGTTTCTTGGGACAGGCGTGACCGCTCGTATATCGATACCTCGTGGCCCTGTTGACGAAGGCCAATAGCAGCACACAATCCGCCTATTCCTGCTCCGGCGATCAAAACCTTGAGTGGTCGCCCATCGCGGCGTGTGCCGTCCACTACCCCATTGAGAGCCATTGTTCTTCTTGTCGTCAAGGTCGCGGTCTGCGGGTAAGAAGGCAGAGAGGCGACACCGAGCGACGGAGTCGAATATGAGTGTCCAACGGGCCCACAAACACGGATTGCCTCGTGAACATACTTGTAGGCACGCACGTTCCGCCGTGTGATGATCCGGGAGACTTCTGATCGCGTACTCCGAAATCACCGTAGCCTTCTCAGGCGCACAACGGAACAACGGAGTGAGGTCTGTCCGGGGTGAAGTCAACTGGCGAACCCGACACCAACCTCAACGCTGACCAAGCGCACCTGCAGGCGATCCGAAATGCCGCTTCGGTCTCGGTCTCACACACCGTCCGAACATCACAGCAACCCCTCGAGGCGACCCTCCACCACTGTCTCGTCGTGCGGACCGACCTTTAAGTGGTCAACAGACAGTCTGTACCGCTAAGGTCAGGCAGGTGACCCGGGGCAGCGCAGCTTGAAAAACCGAACCAAGCGCTCCTGACGTGAGACAACTGCCATACAGTACACAAGCAGTCAGATCTTAGCGGAGGCGGCGACCTTGTTTTCTAGCTACACCTCTTTGCTCGACTTGCCGAGTGCGCCCACGGCGAGAACAAATGCGTGCAGTGTCATGGTTGCTTGACATGTAGTGTTCAACAGAGGTGTAAGTAATACCTTCTCAATGTGAATACACCCTGTTCTAAACTTAACGAAACTTTCTTCTATGCCACGCTACGATACGTATGTAGTACGCACACCATCACCGCATGCACGTCTGTGTCAAAAGCGATCCACCCTTACACATCAAAACAGAGTCCCCAAGATTCTCACGCCACTCAGACACAGCGTCACCACGCACGCAAAGTCGAGAGCCATTTCGCCGCTCATGAAAAGCACACTCGTCAACACAAACGTGGCATAGAGATAGATGCCGACCGCAAGTGCTTCAAGGATGGCTTCGTACCAACGCCAGCTGCGGATGCCGAAATCGTGCGGCATTCTGATGCGGATCACCACTGTTGGGCTGGTATATCCTGAGAATGTGGTAGTCGCCTTGGTGGTCTGCTCGTTGCGTGCCGCCGACGTGACGGTTGTACGCTCAGACGATGGCTGGTTGGTGTCAGTCACGGCCTTGGACTCTTCAGATGACCCTTGCTTGGGCAGTCTCTGGGCTTCGGCACGAGGGAGTGCTGATGGTCTCGGCAACCGATACGGCAAAACCATGAGCTGCAGAACATTAAGCGCTTTGGGGTTTGTGGGCGATGTGTCGAAGTAGAGGATCTGCATGTCCTGCTTCATCAAGTGTAAGAGAAGCATTGCAACCAGAAGCCAAGCAATGCAGCTCATGGGCCAGAGGAACAGCAGGAGTCCGTACTCGCACCTCCAGGTAATCATGATCTTTATATTGACCGTCCAGCTGTACCAGAGCATCAGCGCCGCGAGAAGTAGGATTATGGCGTCTACGAATGACCGGATCAACGTGTTCCGCCAGCCATACTGCCACTTGTCGGATGAGCTCGTCGGGAGCTGGAACACCCACTCCCTAAGCTTGGCCTCGTGTTCGATCCGGTCTCCCAGCCGCGGCAGGAGAGGCTTCAATTGCCGGAACAGACCGCTGGGCAATCCGATGCTGAAGCAACACGTCGCCAGGGCTCGATGGGGCGACACAATCGCCATCTGAACCAAGTCCAGCGGCGGTGCGCCGAGGAGGGCGGTGATGGTCGGGACCAAACTCGCTATGTTGCCGCCGCTTTGCATGCCCGCTGAGATGTCGGAAGCGACATTGTCGAGCACGCAGCGGAGCAACGCCGGGCAGAGTCCTGCTTTGAAGTTTGTCTGGTTCCATCCGTGGCAGTAGTCGGAGACGGCTCGCATGTTTGGATCTGTCGGCTGGCCGATGTATCGGGTGAAAGCTTTGGCTTGGCGTGACAGCAACGTGAAGATAACCTTCCTGAACGTCAGTGTTGGCGTGCGACAATGTCTTATGAGACGATCATACCATCACAGTACGCGCGTGGCCTCCAAAAAGTCTTGATCCTGCCATGGGGTTGAAAGAGAAATCAATCGTCTGCCAGATGCAGATTCTGTTGCAGTCTTGTAATGGGGTGAGGAAACAGAAAGCCGAAGACAGTAGTAGCTAGAGGGCATTATAATGGACAACGCAGCCTCGCCACGCGGATGGGGAAGTGGAAGAAGGCGGGGCAGACTGCAGGCGAGGGAGCGCAAGGCTGAGAAGCCATGCATTTATTGGTGTGCGGAAGTGTACGAGGCTGTGCCAGGCGTTCTGCGGCTGAGGTTCAACTTGAAAACCGCGGAATGAATCAAATTTGAGCAGATCCGGTATCATCTGGTACATGCCCCCAATTCCAGGGAGATCTCGAGTCTGTCGCAACCTCTCCGTCACCGTCAAGGACAGACGTGAACTTCATTGCTTTCGAGAGTTCGTCTCGACACGGCTGTGGCATGTCAATACCTGTTCTGTCAGCATTTCGTGGCATCTGGCCGCAACATGATGATCAGTTCTAGGGTTGGCTGCAAAATGCGTTGGAAGAGTTGTTGAACTTATTGCAGAAGAGGAACGTGCCAGTTCCACCTGCTTCTGGCCATGACATGTCTCACCCCCGTGTGACTCCCGTCGACCGACGACGTCTGTCCGCCCACTACACCTTTGCCTGTGCACCAATATCCTGAATTTTAACCCGCCTTCTCCACATGCCGCAGCACATCCGCCCCCGTCACCCCGCCATCCTCAATCGACTTCTTCCTCTCCGCAAACATCTCGGCATCCTCATCGATGTGCGAACTCGGCTGCCAGTGGCTGCGCGGCACAAACAGCGGGTGGTCGCGGAACAGCTCGTCCATGTCTTCGAGATTGTGGCCCTTAGTTTCGGGCAGGAAAGCCCAGAGGAAGATGGCGTTCGTGAAGTTGCACACGACGAAGACCAGGTAGTATTGCCACCCGATCGCGCTGACGGCGACGGGGGTGACTTGACCGATCATGGTGTTGAAGGCGAAGGATGTCATGGCGCCGATGCTGACACCCTTCAGACGCATGGCCGTGCCGAACATCTCCGCCGGGATGGACCAGCTGAGTGGGCCGGAGCTGATGTAGAAGACGAAGTTGAAGAGCCAGGTGAAGACGACAAAGGTCCAGTGTGCAGCCACGCTCGGCGAGGAGGCGGGGAAGACCTTAATGATTGCTGCATTGATGATGAAGGTGATACACATGAAGACGTTGCCGTAGATCTCCAAGGGCCGGCGGCCCACATTATCGACCGTGAGGAGGCAGACACTCGTTCCCAAGAACGTGAAGATGGCCGTGACGCCTTGGAAGAGTAGCGACTCGCTGGTAGAAATGCCGATTTGGGCGAAGATTTGCGGAGAGAAGTACTGAATGGCCGAAACACCAGTCATCTGACAGCTGGCTTGAAGGGCCATGACGAGGATGATGCGACGGAGGTTGGCCCGCCCTTTGAACACATCGAGATAGCCAATCTTCTTCTGAGTGTGCTCTTCGGCAATCTGGGCTTGGATGAGCTCAAATTCGGCAATGACATATGGATCGTCAATGTTGCCATGAGAATGGAGTTTGGCGAGGGTTCTTAATCCTTCCTCGGCACGATCGTGATCGCACAACCATCTATATGTCAAGTCAGTGTGATAGTGTTGAAAGCAGCTCGCATGGCGTCGTACCTCGGTGACTCCGGAAATCGGAAGATCAAAGACCCCAGTATAAGTGCAGGAACGATCTGGCAAGCCAGCGGAATGCGCCACTCTGCACTATTGCCGGTGTTTCGGTACGACAGATAGCTGCCATATCCAATCCAGGTCGCAAAAACCGCTCCGAGAGCAATGAAGAGCTGCTGCAAGTTCGTGATCCGACCTCGAATTTTACGGTGCGAGATCTCGGCTTGATAGATAGGAACGGTCATGGTCAGGAAGCCTGCAAAGCGGTGAGTGGCAGAGTCAGCAATCGTTCGGGGACGCTCAAAGACCACAGCTATGAAGTATGCTCACCAACACCGATACCCGCGATGAGACGCCCAATGTAGAGCATTTCGATGACGACGCCAGCCGTCTGAATGACTCCACCGACGACGAAGATGCAGCATGCCATCAGTATCGTACCGCGCCGGCCGAGAGGGTCGGCGAACGAGGCGAAGAAGGAGCCAACAAAGCAGCCTCCTGTGAAGAGTGCAACAACCGTGCCAGAACGAGTGTCGGCATCTTGCTGTAAAAATAACTTCTTGAAATTATCGGACGCGACGACTTCAGCGATTACTCCGAGATCATATCTGTCGACCTTGTCAGTACGGTATTGGTACAGGCTCGGTGTCGAAACTCACCCAAAGAGAAACGACCCCACGGCAGCGAAGAGGCCGACCAAGAACTGATATGTGCCTGACTTCATAACTGTGACTTCGGAGGCTCGCACTTATGGGATGAGTGCGGGCGAAAGGGCAGAAACGCGAGCTTTTGCTGTGCAAGAGCATGGAGATGGGTTATATACCTGACCCGTCCGACCTTCCCGTCGGGAAGGAAATAACAGGCAAGCCGCCGCATGTGACGGCATATCCTTGACGACTCGTGAGTGTCAGGGAGCAGAACGTCAAGGCCACACACGGCACGGGAGGGAATAAGAGCCTGAATCGAAAACGGCTCGCTTCACCTCCCCAGATCGGCCCGGTCATCCAATACCCGGGACAGTATAGACCAACGACTCCGTGTACGGTGCGGAGGCTAAGAATCTGGATGCGGGGAAACCACTTCGTGCACTGTGGGGTTGAAGCGTGACGTCGATCTTCATACGGATAATTAGCCGCTGTGACTGCTTTCCGCCTATCGCAGGTAACAGCAGGCTTCGATATCGAGCGTTAGTGTCCGCCGTTCCGTTTTGCGCACCGTGGAACCTGCATTGTAGAGCAGTCAGCGGCACATCTGTCCAGGACCGACAGGTAAGTGCCTGCTACACAGTATGGTGTTGACGAAGGAAAGTCGTCGTAAACCTTCAACTTCCGGGGTCTCATTTGGATCGGATTCCAGAGCTCAGCCTTTGACTGCAATAATAGTACTGAGCCGTTCCTCGTGAGTCGTGAAGTTCCTGGGACTTTCCAGCAGCGCGTGAGCGGATACCCTGTTTGTCGACACTGGGGATGGCGGGGAACCTGTGAAACTGAAGGTGGCAAGTTCCGTCATCCTTGCTCGCCGACACCATCGCTGTTCAGCCACCCTGTCCTGTGGCCTTCGCACGTTCTCATCAACGCTTTCTTGCGATCTGGATGAACACCATGCTGTTTTGTTCCTCCTAGCAAGCCAACGCAGGAGATCAGAGCCGCCGTGCGGGCAGGCAAACCCGAAGTAGCGATGCTCGAGCGGCCCAGTCCGTGCCGTAATGTGAGGGGACTGTCGCTTGCACCTGTACTGTGTACACCTCGACGACGATACCGGGAACCGGAAACGCTCCGCGTTTGCATTCTTCACTACTCCTTCGCGTTCCGTGAATGCGATGTTGATGGTGTCACGTCTAGCCATCAGAGCCGCAAGCTGGTGATAGGGTCATACAAACTAGAGCCGTGCCCGTCGGTCAACTGCAGAACCGCCCGCGTTTGCAAATGGACTCATTCTGTGTGCACATGCCCGAGCAGTGCGACGCGACGACGGCATCAGAGTCGTCAATTGTGCACCGTTACGATATCGTTGGGGCGAGGCGGTGCGGAAAGTGTACGCATGTAGTACAGCTCGCTAGCGTGCCAAGACCTCGCACAGCAACGGGCTGTTTGGACCCTGTCAACACACGAATGCTGCTCACCTCAAGTTGACTCGAGCGCAGAAACTCCGACATCACCAGCGTCTCTTCCGCACCAAATCACTCGGAATACCATGGCCACCTCCGACGACCTGATAGACTTCAATGTCATCGAATCGCACAAAGAAAACATCCAATCACTCCCGAGCGGCCGATCAGCGAAGGCGCTTGCACGCATCTACTCACCACCCCTGCTCGGCGCGAACCCTTCGCCCAGCAACGTCCAGGATGCGAACGCCGAAGCACGAGAATCCTTCGAGAAGGAATTGCAATACATCGACGAAGCCGACGACCCATTGGACGTCTACGATCGCTACGTGAAATGGACCAAAGACGCATACCCCTCGGCGCAAGCAACACCACAATCACGGCTACTGCCTTTACTGGAACGCGCGACGAAGGCATTCCAGTCTTCCTCACATTACAAAAACGATCCGCGATACCTACGACTGTGGCTACACTACATCAGGCTCTTCTCCGATGCGCCACGCGAAGTGTTCGTGTTCCTGGCGCGCCACGGCATTGGCGAAAGCCTCGCTCTCTACTATGAGGAGTTCGCGGCGTGGCTGGAGAACGCAGGAAGGTGGACCCAGGCAGAAGAGATTTACAAAATGGGCCTAGAGAAAGAGGCGCGTCCGGCGGAGCGTTTACTGCGCAAGTTTGGCGAGTTTGAGAGGAGGAAGGACGCGAGAGCTGAAGATGCCGCCGAGCCGACCAGTCCTGCGCTGCCGACCGTGCGACCTGCGCTAGCGGCCAAAGTCGATTCGTTTGCCGCAACGTCACCGTCGGAGCCTTCGCCGCAGCAGGCCAGGTCGACGGCTCCCAAGAAGAGCAAAAGCTCGAAAATGGCCATCTTCTCCGACCACGAAGACCCCTCTCGACCGACCTCCGGCAGTGGTTCCAAAGGCTGGGACAGCATTGGCTCGCTTGCAGATCGTAAGAAGGAAAACACAATCGGCGCGAAGCCATGGACGGGTGAAACGTTGAAAGGTGGCAAGACGAACGATGGTATGCAGAAGATGATGATATTCAAGGATGAGGTACGGACTCCCCTTCTTCAACCGACTACTTCAGTATGTTTACGAATGCAGGACTAAGTTACGCTCTTGTATTCAGTCATTACGGAGTCATCAGGCATCTTTACCAAAGCACATTCAGCGATCGTTGGCCGGTGGTAATCATATGGAGCAGATCGTTCACAATGCCAAGATCGGTAGGCTGGAGTGCGTTTTCGTGAATCTTGAGGCTGTGTACTCTGAGACTGGTAACTTGTCGGTCGAGCGTAGCTTCGAGGAACTCCGAGCGCAACGTCGGGGTTGGCTAGAAAAGAGATGGGAACGACCAAGACGAAAGCAACCTACCAAGCCACATGCCCCAAGATTTGAGAGAGACCACGATGTCCAGCTGGATATTCAACCGCAGCAGGATACACCGATCGAACGCGAAACAGATAAGCCAGCAGAGCACCGAAAGCCGAAGCAGCGAGGTTTCCAGATCTTCGAAGACCTGCCCGCTGAAGCTCCACAACCAATCCAGCAGGTGGACGAAGCAAACGTCATGGCCGAGAAGTTTTCTAAAACGCTTTCCCTGAATGATGAAAACGACGAGAACGCGCCGCCTCCGAAGCAAGATGTTGACCTGGCCAAGCGTCTGAGGAGAGAAGAAAGGGCGAACAGGACGAGGAAGATTCAAGTCATGGACGTCAAGCACATCAAGAACGAGACCAAAACGATCCAGCTAAATCTCGACTCGCCCAACAATCGTAAAGTGAAGCGGAAAAAGTCCACCGAACGCGCGGAGCCTACGATGACCATCAACACCAAGGAGGCGATGGACGAGATTTACGGCATCTTCAACCAGCCTCTCCCGTCGCAGATGGGACCGGCGGAGGCCGAGGAAGAGGACAGCGATGACGACTACAGCACTGGCGACGAATCTACGGCGACAGGCAAGCTCTCCGCGACGGCCAGTGACTACGGCGACGAGACGAGGAACGAGTTGCTCGGGGCGCGGAAGTCGGAACCGGAAGCGGAAGAAACGCGTGTGGACGCAACGGGTTGGTCGGACTTCACGGCCAGTAAGCATGTCCCTCGAGATACCGATAGCCTTCCGGACGCAGCAGTGGAGTCAGCGCAAAGCACAAGGTGGGAGGTATATCAAGATCCCGACCGGGCCGCGATCGACGAGCCCGATGAGCTCCTGACGCCGCACGATGAAGAGAACGCACAAACGCGCTACGTGCCCGTGCCACCCGAAGACTACGAGTCTTCGAGTCGACACCCAAGAGACTTAACTATGCTGCCGAACCACAGACTGCCGTTCATGACGCCGATCGTCGAGCAGACCGAATCCTCGCTCGGGACGGCCACGGTGCGGACGGAGAAAGACTACTTCACCGCCAAGACCCCCAGCAGAACAGCAGGGATGCGACCACCGTCGCCGGAAGACGACGCGATCTTGAGCAGCCCGTTCCAAGACGTGACCGCGGAGTTGGCGGAAGAGAAGCGCAGGGTCCTGCAACCGATACGGACAAAGTCGACCAAGGGCACCATCTCCCTGGGTCAAGGTTCAGCCAAATCGCAGATCGCGGCGAAGAGCAAGGCACCCGGTGTCGCGGAGCCGCCGGTGCAGAAGGGTCCCGTCATCAAGGACGAGCAATGCAATCCCATGGATCCGGAACTCCGGCAAACAATCTTGTCCGAAATGAAACCCCCGCTCTCCTCGTATGAAGGCTACCACGAGCATCTCGATGCCGTCTCCGGCCGCAGTGCCGAGATTCGAAAGTACGTCAAGACCCTCGCCAAAGCCAGCCGGAGCAGCGTGAATCTCGACAAGACGGCGCAGATGTTGTCTTGCCCGCCCACGCTCGCGTTTCCAGGCGCGGAAGGTCCGTACACCGTCAGGAGGGAGCTCGGAGCCGGCACGTTCGCGCCCGTGTACCTCGTCGAAAACGTTGCGGCAACGGAAGCGCGGGAAGGGGCAGACGACGAAGCCCGCCCGACCCCCCGAGTCGGCCGGGCAGCTCACCGAAAACTTTTGGAAGCCGTGAAGATGGAAGACCCGCCGAGCACGTGGGAGTTCTACATGCTACGGCAATCGCACCGGCGGCTCGGCGTCAGCCGAGCGGCGGAGAGCATCGTGCGCGCGCACGAGATGCACCTGTACCGCGACGAGTGCTTCCTGGTGGAGGAGTACCGCGAGCAAGGCACGCTGCTGGACCTCGTGAACGTGGCGCGCCTGGACGGCGGGAACAGCGGCGGCATGGACGAGATGCTGGCCATGTGGCTCACGGTCGAGCTCCTCCGGACCGTGGAGGCGCTGCACGGCAAGGGACTCATCCACGGCGACCTCAAAGGCGACAACGTGCTCATGCGCTTCGACGACCCGGGGCAAGAGACGGACTGGTCGCCGACGTTTTTCCCCAGCGGCGCGCACGGCTGGGCGAGCAAAGGGATCTGTCTGATTGATTTCGGGCGCGGGATCGACCTGCGGCAGTTTGTGCCGCAGGTCGCGTTCGTCGCGGATTGGAAGACGTCCGAGGCGGATTGCGCGGAGATGCGCGAGCTGCGGCCGTGGACGTACCAGATTGATTACCACGGGTTGGCGGGCGTCGTGCACAGCTTGTTGTTTGGGAAGTACATGGAATGTGTTGGGGAGAAAGGCGGCGCGTTGGGTCAGGGGGCGACGAAGACGTATCGGATTCGGGAGAGCTTGAAGCGGTACTGGCAGACGGAGATTTGGGGCGAGTTGTTCGCTTTGTTGTTGAATCCGCTTGCACATCTTGGGGCGGAGGAGGGGCGCAAGATGCCCGTGTTGAAGGGGATGCGAGGGTGTCGGGAGAGGATGGAGGCGTGGCTGGAAGAGCATTGTGAGAGGGGTGTTGGGCTGAAGGGCATGATTACGAGGATGGAGGTGGCGTTGCGGGAGAAGAGGCGGAAGAGTATCAAAGCATGATATCTTCGTTGGTCGGTAAACTGTGGATGGCGTGGGATTGGTGGCTATGGTCTCGTATTCCTCGTTCTTTGATAGTCATTGGTGTCAGAATTAGGTGCGTTCCTTGCTCGAGCGGTGTTTAGACCGACCATCTCTATCCCTTGATCGGCTTCTGCTCCGGTGCCTACGATGTCGTCTACGGTGACCCTTATGCCTATCGTCATTTTTGAGGCCTCGAACTCCCTCCGCTGGACCGTCCAAGCTGAAGTCTTCGAGACTAACTTCATCTTCATCACGCCTTCGTCGCTCATGCTGACGCTCACGCTCACGACGTTTCGGCTCCGCCCGTCTTTCTTTCTCCCAGCGCTCTCTGTCTCGTTCGCTCTGCTTGAGCTGCCGCTGCGCTTTCTGCATCATCGCAAAAGGGTCATTAGCAGAAAGCCGGCTGTGCTCACGGCCTTTGCGTAACGGGTCCTCATTCCCCCAGACATCCTTGACCTGCACATCCGACAGCACAAGGGCAGTCGACTCCGTTCCTGCATTCGGTATGGCAGACTCGTTGGAAGCATACCACGGCCTCGACGACGCGTGGTTATTGAAGCCCGCGGCATTGCTGAAGCGCATGGTATACTGGTCCTCCTCGCGTTTGCGCTTCTTGGCCTTCTCCGCCTCGACCTCGGCGTTCTTCTCTGCTTTGCGGATCGCTTTCTCGTCCGGTGCCGGTATTAATTGGATATGTCCGGCGTGATCCACGATCTTGGCATCGGCGTTGGCACTGCGCTGATGCAGCGTCCGCCTCGCCGTGTCACCCGCCGCGGCATCTTCGCGTGCAAATCTGATGTCCCGATCGGTGTCATCTTCCCCATTCAGCCTCCTTCGCTTACGCTCGCGTTCACGCGGCGGAGCTGCATCAACAGCGAGTTTTGCCTCTGCATGTCGGCTTCTCCGCTCTGACGTATTCCAGGGGGCCGCCGGTACGGATGATGTAGTAGCAGCGATGGCAGGGACGCTCTCCCCTCTCAAGATCGCCGTCCTCCTCGCAGCATCTTCTTCCTGCATGCGCTGTTCCTCCGCTTCCTCCTTCGCTCTCGCATCAGCCTCATCGCGCCGCACGCGCTCGATGCTGGCGCTGTTGTAGACGTTCCAGCTCTTCTTGCCCAGAAGGTGGAGGGGCATGACGGCGCAATGTACAGTCAGCAGCAACACAGCAGCAAGATGACCTCTCCCCCAAGCTGAGGTGTGATACAAGCGAGATGAGCTTCTGGAAGGCCTTCCTAAAGTTCCTCCGACGCGTGTCACGACTCGTCGATCCACGCGTGGGCCGTGGCGCACTATCAATCACGATAGCCACGCGGCACGCCCAAGAGCGAGATGATCAGCCGGGGAGCGAGGCCGAGATCCCTGTGGTCGATCATTAGGGGAATTCACCGTAGGGCCAAGTTCTAACGTCCTCAGGGTTGTTCGACGTTTTCCTTGCTCGTGAGGTCGAAGATGGTGGACTTCATTGCTCGGCAATGTAACAGAGACGAGGTGGCTGTCAGCGACTCCGCGTCCGGCCCAAGCCAATAATCTCACGATACCTCCCTATCATCAGTCGAAGGCTCGTCGTCTTGTGTGTTTGACCACGACTCTTCAACTTCAGTCATCGTCCCATCTCACCCTCCTTCCCGCACAAACTCGTCACATCCATCTTTCCCCTCCCAAAGTCACGTGCACTTACCATTCAGTATTCAGAATCCCAGATACAGTGGAGGTTATTCGACCCGAGTTTGACAGAGATCTATGTATGTGAACCACATCGTCGGCTGCACGGCCTCCGAGACTAGTAATAACGTTATCTGCTCGAGCTGGGATTCGCTTGATGAGACCCAACGGTCCGTTCGCATTAGTACATGAAAGACGCGGAATATGAAATAACACGCCATCCTACCCTCCGCAAAAGCGTCCGACGAGCCAGAAAACTGCCCCCTCGTTCCCACAATACTCCTCCTGGCCTCGGGCGCATAGACTACTACGTACCGTACGACATCTCCCGGATCATCAGACGGTACAGTCGCCGCCTCGAGAAGCACCAAGCGCGCAACTCTGTCGAGAGTCGCCGTGGTCCGGCCGCCAGAATAATCGCTTGCTAACCAAGCCCCGGTGCGAAGAAAAGAATCTTGTATACTGTTTCACCGTCACCCCTCGCGTGGTCATCGCGTTTTGTCGCACGACGCACCAAGTGAGGTACGAGAGAGGCTGTGCTGGAGGGTCAGATGTACCGTGACGTCGCCTGAGGATCGGCTTGGATGGACTAAAGGTCACTGGGAGAGAGACCCGTCGCACCTTACACAACTTTTCCTGGCGAAGCAAGAGAGAAACACAATCCTCACCACGGCGATCCAGCTGGGTTGTCTGACCGACGAGTACGGGCGGCGCACAAACGTAACAATTCACCCCGATCACCCGCGCCATGCCGACCTACCTCCTTCACGGCTTTCGCTGGCCGCGCCCACTCATCCGCATCCACATCATCCTACAGAACCTTGACGACGCGGCGGCAGAGTGGCTCGTCGCGCCCGACACTTCGCTCACGCTGCTCAAGAACTTCCACGACTTGTACCCGGGACCGATGGCATACCTCAACCGGCTGCGATTTGTCGAGCAGTACGATCCGGAAGACACTTCGGCCAGCGCCGCCAGCCAACCGTTCGCGTACGTCGCAGACGTGGTTCACGAGGTGAAGCTCGGGGTGGCCATCGACGAAGTGCTGGGTGGGGGGATCAAGAACGAGCAATGGTCGGCGATGATGGAGGTGCGGGATAAGCTGGCCCCGGAGGAGAAGCTGGCGTGGTATGTGGTGGTATGCGGAGACGAGGAGAGATGGGCGCCGCCCACGTTGAGCCTGATAGACGCCAGCGCGGCCGCGGACACGCTGCAGCAAAATAGTGAAGGGGACCGTCTCCCGGGAAACAGCGTAGACGTACGTCCTGGGACGCGCCCTCGCTTGTTGTTTGTATGTCAGCTGACACGTTCTCGACACAGTCACAACCACAACAGCAACAAATCTCAACGCTACCAACATCAGTCGACAATGAGCCTTCCAAAGGCCTTATGAAGCTGTTCGGCTCTGGACGACTTAGTAGGAGAAAAAGGTGAGCCTGCGCTATCCCGCCACATCAGCTTGGTCACGTACTAATGTATACTCTAGCCGACCTCCAATGCCCGACATGACTCGTTCGCGTTCATCGCGATCCATCCCGTCCGTGCCATACCAATCCACTACCGCTTCGCGACCGCCCATATCCGGAACGACCATTTCCGCATGACAATCACAGCAGCCGGGTGGCAAGACAAGTGGGCGCTCGAGCAACACGAGCCCGTCCCATTCACGATCGCCGGGTGGCATGGCCAACGGGCATCTGGCCGGCAAAAGTCCGCCGGACAGCGTGAGTGTCAGTGCGGGAAACAGCAGCGCGGGCAAAAGCAGCAGTGGGGGCAAGAGCAGCATCTCGCCTCCGCCCGCTGAGCCGGTCAAACGTCAACATGCAGATACTACGCCGCGATCGACACAGCCAGCGCAACGGAACACGACGATCGGGACGACGCCAATACCGAACCTCGGACCCGAGACCGTAGCGACACACTGGAATCCCAACGGCACCGAACCCCCTTTCGAGCAGCGCGCAGCCCGACCCATGACACACTTCCCGGCCTTCTCCAACTCCCCGCGAGCCGTCAGCCCGGAGCTAAAGCGGTCCTACAGCCCCGTCTCGACCTACCGTGACCACAACGGCCACAACGTCGGCACGTCACCAAATCGAACCGGCGCCTTGAGTCCCGTCTCCACCCTGCGTCACGAGTCAACCGTACGATCCGCATCTCCGCTGAAAAGCGAATTCGGCTCCCCGACCGTCTTGAGTCCTGCGGATACGCCGGCACGAGGCTTCAGCCCGATGCGAGGTGGCGGCCACCACGTTGCGCGCCACGGCAACGCTTTCGCGCAGCAAGAAGACCTCCGCCCCGCGGTCGTCGAGCAGCAAAAAGCGTTGGCGGCACTGCAAGGCCAGGCACCAATGCCCAACACCGCCCTGCCAGGCGACTCGCTCAACGTCCCCGGCGCGCCGCAGAAAGATCGACAACGCTTATCGCTCGTGACGCAGATCTCGCCGCCGGTGCCCGGGGGAGGGAAACAAGGAGGAGGGGAAGACGAAGAGGAGGAGGAAGAAGAGCAACTGGACGTGATCGCAATGAGTCCCGCGACCAACGCGCCGATCATGCGCTACCGGCAGTCGCGCTCGAGCATGGTGTTTCCGACCTCGATCTCGTCGTCGGCCAACCCGAGTTCGTCACAGGTCAATCTGAACGGGATGAATGTGAGACGGAGCGTGGATACCAACAGGCCGTATTTCGGGCAGAATGTCAACACGAGTGATCTCGTCGCGACCGGGTTGGAGAATGCGTTTAGCCGGCTTTGAAGACTCTGATCCCTTCTCTCTGGTGGGCTGCGATTGTATGAGGTCGACTTCCTTCGCGCCTGTGATTTCCAGGCCTGTGTTATCTATTGGATTTTCCCTTTTGGGCGAGCTCGAGAGCTTTTGCCCTTTCGGTTGGGCCTGAGTGGTGGGATCTTGGGAAATGGATTTCCTCTGTTTGTTTGTACAGCGAGGCGTCTTTGAAGGGAAGACGGAGGGACTCGGATCTATCATTGGATGGCTGAGATACGAGCCTCGCCTCGCGGCTGCGGATAGTTTGGTTGTTTAGGTGAGACGAATGATGGTTTGCTCGAAGCAAGATCACTCTTCTGTTCTCTCTCTCGCTTTTGGTACCTACGTGGCGTCGGAGGCGTGGTACGTGTGCAAGGAGAAGCGCGACCAGAGGACTTGAGAAGTTGGCGATGGGAGGTAAGGTCGGTCTTTCGACGAGTCGGAACGAGACCGCTTCGTGTTCTTTTCAGATCGGGTACATGTAGTCAAAGTGCCCACGTGATTAGCACGTGAAGCATGTTGCAGCCTTAGGCTACTAGTCAACGTCCCCCGCCTAGCCCCGCCGTCGTCCACGTCGTCCGAATGAGTAACACACCTCATACGCCGGTACTGAGCTTGCGCGATTGTGCAGACAAAGCATTCGAGACGGTCCGAAGCTCCACAGCGCACTTCTTCACTGGAGCAGATTCCCAGCATGGCGCCATCGTCGACCCTCACCAACCGGCTCAAAGTCCAGCTCAAGCTGTCCATCTCCCGCCTCCGCATGGTGCAGCAGAAAGACACGGCGCTGGCGAAGCAGCAGCGGCGCAGCATGGCGCAGCTGCTCGAGCAAGGCAAAGAAGAGAGCGCGCGGATCCGGGTGGAGAACATCATTCGCTCCGACCTCAACACCGAGTTACTGGAGATCCTGGAACTCTACTGCGAACTGCTCACCGCGCGGGCCGGGTTGCTGGACGCGAAGGAGTGCGATGCGGGGCTCGAGGAGGCGGTCAAGAGTATCATATATGCGGCGCCGAGGGTTGAGGGGGTTAAGGAACTTGGGGTTGTGAGGCAGTTGTTGGCGGAGAAGTATGGGAAGGAGTTCACGCTGCAGGCGATGGAGAATACGGATGGGAGGGTCGCGCACCGGGTGGTGGATCGGTTGAGGGTCGAGCCGCCGGCGAAAGAGCTCGTGGAGGCATATCTCTCGACGATCGCGGAGGCGTATGGTGTGGATTGGCCGTCCGGGTCGAAAGCCAGGCGTGCGGCTGAAGCTGCTGCTGCGGATGGCGATGACGATGATGATGATAATAATGACGAGCCGTCAGGAGGGCAGAAGATCAAAGCGGTGGAAGCACCGTTGACGACAGACGAGCTGAGTCGTGCCACGCCGCCACGGGATCTAGGCCCGAAGAGCCCCGTGTCGGTCATGCCCCCTTCGCCCAGCACCGACAATGTGCGGCCGAAAGTGAACCTGCCGGGACCGCCTGACCTCAAGCCTGGCAAGAAGATGGTCGATGTGGCTGCGAAGAGGAATCCTGAGAGCGAGAAGAAAGGGGATGGAGGTGGTCCGGGTGGTAAGATCCCGGATGTTGACGAACTCGCCAAGCGGTTTGCGCAGCTGAAACGGTAGAGACTGGTCCGGTCGCTGGAGAACGTGACGATATGTGACCATCTACGAACTTCCTCCTGCACGCGAGGGATTGGATGTATCGTCTCTCCGATCGCACCACCCAAAGAAGCTTCCACGAAAAGGACTGCACGCGAGGGACTTTCACCACGCTAACGGAAGCGCCACACGAACTCAGAGTCGAGCACGTCTCGCAGCCATGGACTTGCTTCGCCATGCTTGGACTGGCCGCTTGGAGACGATGTCATGCCTGCAACTCTTCGATGTCATCGCAATAGTTTGGCCCGACATTCAAGTCACCAACGATCGCTAGAGCATTTATGCCCGAAGCTCTGAGCATCCAGGCGGAGGACGGAATGGTCCTCTTGCTGCGCAAGTTTTAAGCACGCGAGAGATGAACGAAGCGTGCGCGGACTTGCTTGCAGAAGTAACTTCGATGGTACAGTGAAGATTGTGGACTCTGTTCAGCGACTAGTTGGGACCTCAAAGCGGATGTTGAGCTGTATTTCGTGACAGCTTTGCCAAGGAGCTTTGGGCACCGAAGGTGTGAGCGGTGGGTGGATGATGGGTTATTAGGGGTTGGAACGGCACATCTGTTTTCCGGGATCGGGCAGCCCGTGGTCTTAAGATATGCCTATGTCTACATACCTTGGTAGTTTCCATGTTCGCCGGCCTCGCCGTGAACGGATACATTGGATGCACACCGCTCTTCGTCGGCTTTCACGTTTTCGTGCCACGCGTCCCATCACAGAAGCACAGCAACGTGAACCTTGTTCGGTCACTTTGATACGCACGTATCTGCTCCGTTGTGCACTTGACGTCGGTCTCCTAGAAGGCAGGGATCTGAAAGCGCTTTGACTGTGATGCTCTGCACATGGTGGTTGTCATAGTCTAGATGAGGAATGTCGACTGCTGCACTTCGCATTGTCTTCGTTCGTACGGCATTACTAAATGGCGAAGAGGCCTCTTCAGCCCAGACTTTGAGACGCCGCGACTTCTTCGGCCCATGGCCGGGCCCATCGCTTCACTTTCAGGCCCCATCTTGACCACCCGATTCCTAGTTCATCAACCATGATGCCCCAAGTCATCTGACCCACCCTGCCCAGTCCCCGACCACCTTCTGAAGCGAAACGCCTGTGACAAGTCCTGTCTTCTCGGCGTGGACGGCAGATCCGCTCGTCCCCCCGGAGTCGACGCCGGCATGGCGGCAAGTTCGTTTTCCGCGTGACCGTCCCGCCAACTCCAAGTATTCCGCGACGCTTGGGCCGCGCTGATCGACCAGTGAGGGTGTGCCGACGGTGGGTCGGGTATGACGGCCTGTGGCGTCGACGTCCGGATCCCGCCGCCGATCCACGGTGACTGCCCGACATCCTGGTTGAGCGCACGCATCGGCTCGACGGTGGTAGATGGAGTCCTCCCTGGCGGTGGACGATCCATGCCTTGCGCAGGTACCCAGGTCCCGCCATCCGTCACGGAGCCCCCGAATGATCGCGAAGATGCTCTCGGCGGCTGGGGGTTAGTAATGGGGTTGGCTGGCGATGACGAGCTACCCTGGCGCTGCTGCCGGTGAAGTGGCATCCCTGCCGTCGCATCCCGTCCCATCGACGCCAGTACCTCTGCGGCCATGTAAGCAGGCGCCTTTCGCTTGAGCGTGTTCGACGGCAGCCCCTGCCACACGCTCAAGCGCGATCCGTACGCGTCCGTTGTGCCGTCCAGGGCGGCGACCGCCTTGTCGGCATATGGCTGTCGCAGGTACGTCACGGAGCCGCGACCGTTGAAGAGACCGGTAGTAGAGTCGCTGTCGAGGCGGACGACGTGGATGATGCCATGTCGAGAAAAGCAGTCGTGGACTTCCGATAGTAGCCAGGCTCTCCGAGCGGTGCTGAGACCTTCGAAGTGGATCGTCGGTAGGCTTGAGTAGTCCGTGGCCCCGCTCGCTTCCTTGTGGCTGTCGTCCTTCGCGCTTGAGTTGGCTATCATCTTTTGGTAAGGCCTGATCGGGGATCAAGGAGCGGAGGAGAACGAGGCAGTGAGCACATGACAGCGGCGTGGTATATGCCTGGCCGACATCAGGTTCTCCAGAGGGAAGACCGATCGTGACTATTGACTTGTGTCTGCCATCGGAGGGAGCTGGAGAAGAGACAGATTGTAGGAAGGCGAGCCCGAGACAGCATTGCGGCGCTTGTGCAATCACGTGCACTGAACGACTTAGCCAAGCGTTGCGTGAGGGCGAATTGTCGGGGAGGCGGTCTTCATGTCCCATTACGCTGTACTGTGTTCAGGGGGTGATGTCGGATTTTACCACATGTCGGAAGCGTCATCACGTGATTGTCAGATGACCTCCTCACATGAGAAGAGAGCTTTCGCCACGTCTCTCTCCTGGTGATGCCGCGCTCCCTATCCAACACGTGATGGCGCCTCCGACATCACCCCTGAACACTGTAATAATCATGCTGTGAAGCTTTCACTCGCTATCCGTGCGGATCATGCAAGCGCACTTGGAAAGCTTGCGGTCGACACGATTCACGCTGGAAGAAGCCTACAACGAGCCGTGGAACATTCAACAGAGTGCACAATCCTTCCAGACCATCACTGATCATCATCACTTACTCTCTCTCTCTCTCTCGATCTTCGCGCACGCCCGCTGCGGGCTTTCATACTAAGTGCGCGCTCAAAGACCGCCGCGGGCCTACGTCTTACGGAGCGCCGCCCCATGCGGACCATGTAGTCATGCAAATCATCATTCCCATCTGAAAACGTAACCTCCAGGCTTCTCCGCCCAATGCAACACCATCGCTAAACCCGCAACCCATGACCAGGGCCTCCTTCTACGGTGCCATGATATCCTCCTCATCCCCGTCTTCCACCGTCATTCCTGCGGCGGGTGCATCCCACGTCAAATCCATATGGTCCGCCAGGTCCGCGTCCAGCCCATCGGCGCGCTTGGTTCGCTTCGCGTACTCGATGTACTCCTTCGTGAGCTGCACGCGACGATCGGCGTCCCGCACGAAGGTGACCAGGTCCTCGATGCGCTTGGTTTGCGCTTCGAGCTCTGTGCCCTCGACGTTCGTGCCGGACGTGGCGAGGATGTGGAAACGGAGGACAGCGTCACCAGGCGCATTGGACTCGCTTGGCATGAGACTGGCGTTGAGCGTCCGCGAGCGAATCATGTTGGTCAGCATTTGTGCAGTATCGTCGGGTGTGAAGCCGATGTGTGAGGCGACCCTGGTCACAGGTAGAGCGGCGTACGTCTTCTGCAGATCGCTCACACGGTATCGCAGTAGCGCAACGCCAGCCTCCCCCACCATCCGCAGGTTGCCGTCCTCATGCCATATTTGCGTGCCATAGTCCATCTCGGCCTGGTATTTCCTCCAGTCTCGCCTCTCGAAGCTATCTGCTAACGCATCGTACGGCTTCGCGATTGACTTGATGCTTCTGATGACGGCGGCGTCATGAGTTCGTGGTAGGGGGAAGGTCTTGCCCTCCGCAAGCAAGCCAATCATGACCCACTTCTTGTAGGCCTCGACCTGCAGTGCGCTGCAGGCATGTTGTTGGGTCGGCGTAAGGATGACGAACTCAAGAAAGATGCGAGCGCGGGTGTAGCTGCGCAAACCGATGTAGACGTGTGCTCCGAGAAGGTAATATTCCAGGACGTGCTCAGTCCTGACGGCTAGGGTGAACCCGGACTTGGGGGTGATGAAGGCGTTGCTAAGCTCGATATTGTCGGTGAGAAGCTCGTCGGGCACGTTCTTGACCTGCGTCTGTGGAAAGGCATAGATGTTCTGATCAAGGATTGGAAGGGCTTGAGTGGGTACCCCAGCATTCAGGCATGCCTGCACGAGTCGTAGATGCCAGCTGGTATATGTACCCGCAGTGGGATCGAGACGCAACATGGCGGTCGATATCGGGGTGAAGTCCATGCTGTCCGTCCTCTCCAGCAGATCGAGCGTCCACTTCATTAGTTGTGTCCACTGCTCGCCTACATATCGGATTTGGATCTGATTGAACGAGGCGATAAAGGTGATGGCGCGATCCAACAGCTCCTCGTTCCTCGCTCTGTCCTTGTCAATATTGGCGGTCAGCACCACGAGAGCATGTAGGTACGGGATGGTATTGGTGGTAGGATTCAGCGTGTCGAGGATGTTCTGCCTGTCGATTGCTTTGATCCATTGCGCCGCCGATATCCTGCCTAGCTCTTTTTGGAATGCTGCGATCTTGCTATCGTAGTCTTTTGGCGCCAACTTTTCTAACCCATCTGTCGGGAAGGACAGGCAGACCGCGAGGATGTCGGCCATGCCTCCTGGTTCGATGTGGCGGTCGATCAGGCGAAGATGGTGAACCAGCTTATCGCGAGCTAGCCGTCATGCTCAGATCTGGCCAAGCTGCGTTCTATCGCTGCAGCCTAGACGAAGTCGAAGGTGATGTTGAAACGCTTTGTTGATGTAAATACGAGAACTGTGGCTGGCTGAAGGGTAACTAGAGCTCCAAGCAATGGACGTTCCGCCGTTTTGCGGCTCCGGGTACGCTTGGCGGGCGCCTTGAAAGAGATTGCGGGGTAGGGGTCCATCAAACGCGGTCCAGATTGCTGCTTTTGAGAAAACATTCACTTGTAGGTGGGGGAACATTGTCATTAGAGTGCGTACAAGGAAGACAAATGTCAGAGGCGGACGCAATGGCACCTTCACAACACACCAGCCGCTACAGAGACAATGTCCTTCCTCGCCAGGAGATCGAGGCACTAATCGCGGCAGGCCGCAAGATAGTCGTCGTCGAAGGTCGCGTGCTGAAGGTAGATGCCTGGCTACCATACCATCCTGGCGGCGACAAGGCGATCCTACACATGGTCGGAAGAGACGCTACGAACGAAGTCAACGCGTTCCACTCGGCGGAGACACAGCAGTTGATGCGAAGATACCAAATCGGCAGGGTCGATGGTCAATGGCAGGACTTCATCCCGCCTATTCAGGGTGGTTTGTTCAGGACGAGAGGGGAACAGGACACAATGGCTGGCGAGCACGAAAGCACAGACGAACAACCGCAGGACGACTCGTCAGAACCCGCGAGCTCTCTGCAGCCTTCACCGCTGTTCGACCCTGCGGAGCGGAGTGACTCTGCGCTCCGAAGACGACGAGGGAGCGATACGGCAGCCAGTGAGACTTCCGCAACATCTCTGTCGAGCTTGGAGTTTGAAGAGCCTGCGTCACGAGAAGAGAAGCCTGTGACAGGCAACGACCGCACACAGCAGGAACTTCAGCATGACCTCGACACATACCCCAGTTTGGATCCAGCGACGCAAGCAGACATCAATGCGAGATATCGCCAACTAGAGCAACGCATACGAGCAGAAGGCCTCTTCAACTGTAATTATCGAGCCTACCTCACTGAAGCCATCCGCTACACCACCCTAGGCGTACTCGCTTACTACTTCCTGCAACGGCAATGGTTCGCCCTGAGTGGCCTCTTTCTCGGCATGCTATGGCACCAGCTCGTCTTCACCGTCCACGACGCAGGACACATGGGCATCACCCACGACTTCCACATCGACAGTTGCATCGGCATCTTCATCGCCGATTTCCTCGGCGGCTTGTCCTGTTGCTGGTGGAAGCGCAACCACAACGTCCACCACATCGTCACCAACTCCGCCGAGCACGACCCGGACATCCAGCACATGCCCTTCTTCGCCATCACCCACCGTCTCTTCGACAGCCTGCGCAGCACCTACTACGACCGCATCATGACCTACGACGCCGTGGCCAAGTTTATGCTGAAATATCAGCATTACACCTACTACCCCATCCTGACCTTCGGCCGCTTCAACCTGTACGTCCTGAGCTGGCAGTACATCTTCCTCAGCCAGGGCCCGCGCAAGGGGCCCGCGTGGTGGCATCGCTACCTCGAAGTCGTCGGGCAGCTGTTCTTCTGGTACTGGTTCGGCTACCTCACCGTCTACAAGTCCATCCCGACCGGCTGGGACCGGTTCGTGTTCGTCATGGTCAGCCACGCCATCACGATGCCGGTGCACGTGCAGATCACCCTTTCCCATTTCGCCATGAGCACCGCCGACCTGGGCGTCGCCGAGTCCTTCCCGCAGCGCATGTTGCGCACCACCATGGACGTCGATTGTCCCGAGTGGTTGGACTTCGTCCACGGCGGGCTGCAGTTCCAGGCCGTGCACCATCTGTTTCCCCGCGTGCCCCGGCATAATCTCAGGCGGTGTCAGAAGATCGTGATGGAGTTTTGCGAGGACGTCGGGATCCCCTACGCATTGTACGGGTTCGCGGAGGGGAATGGAAAGGTCATTGGGCGGTTGAGCGAGGTCGCGAAACAGGCCCGCATTTTGGCCGAGTGTCAGAGGAGCATTGCGGTGCAGGATGTACTGGAAGGGCACTGAGCAAGCAGGGGTAGAAGAGATTCCAGATGTCTTGCATAACAAGTCACCTCACATACCGCTATGATGCTATCGTCACATGCGGCGAAGTCGATCGCTACATGTACACCACGACTCATCTCGATACCGCTCGCGTGATGCTATGTTACGTGCTGGTGTGACACCGGTTAGATCTCCGCACCCAGAGCAGCCCGTACACACGATTAATAAAACGCCCAGTCCGAAATGAATGACGCATGCGTTTGCACCACACCAGCCCGCAATTCTTTCCCGAACTGCAGGGGTTTTCTTGAAGGATTTGATTCTGACAGCAAACGGCGCCGCCGACTCTCCTCTCCCCGCAAGGATGTTTTGTTATGGAATTGAGCAGGGCGAGAAAGGCGAGGATTTTATTACAGAAAGGGGGTCGCATGGGTTGTATGTGACTGAGCACCAATCAAGAGCACCTCACGATGCAGGTGAGATCTGGATGGATCGTGCACCACATGGTGCACGGCTCCGTTCCGGAGTGCGGAGGCCCGCACCTTGGCGAGAGAGAGGGCCGCAGTGTGATCTTGTCTCTAGGAGTCAGGCTGTGCAGGGCGCCGCGCACCACTCACCGTGGCTTCTCGTAAATGAAAACCAACTGTACGGCGATTCAATTGGGAAAACAAATCTCAACGATTCTCGACGGAGGAGGATCGATATGACATGCCGGCAAGCCGCACAGCCAGATTCTCGTATTCCTCCCGCGTCGACAGTCGGGCTGCTCGGGCAAGAGACTTGGCGGCGTCGTTAGGGGAAAAGTCACTGGGCTGCGTTCATTCATCTAGGATCTACTTTTCACTGGCGGAGATGGATCCGTGGATCGTGGTTTGACCTCTCATCGCTAGGCACAGTAGTAGACTACATACAGGTGATAGGACTCTTATCCCGCCCGGATTCTGCATGAAGTAGCGCCCAAGACCTACGACAGCACGTGCTGACCTCGGTGCAAAACCCTCTCGTTCGTTTCCTTTGTCCCACGGGCCCACAGGAGTGATGAAAGCGATGGGGCTCAGAAAGAAGCAAGGAATCAAATGTGGTTTCCAAACTTTCACGCATCTGCTGAGAAGACGTGGAGGTTTCCCGTCATCATCGCACCGTATACGTGTACTGACTACTGACCCGCTCGAGCAAAAGGAAAACAAAAGACAAAAACACAAAAACAACCAAAAAAAAAACCAAAGAAGAAAGTCTGCGACTCTACCGCAGCCACAAAACCTGCCGCATTACCTCCGTACCTCACCGCAAAAGCGCCACAGGAGTGCAGGCGGGAACGGGAAAGCGGGAAACCTCATCCGGATGAATTCGCCCTGATCGTCAATTGATGAGAAGTTTCAAGATTCGTTTTGTTTTGTTGGTTCTTGTCGCGCGAGGTACGAGCATGTGAGATACAGTTCTAGCAAACATACACATGCAGTGCGATTCTGTCCATTCTCGTGGACGAGGATTGCGTCGACGATAATCGCCTTTCTCTAGAATCTCTCTTTACATCGTAAACATCCGTGAAATATAACCGCTGCTCATCGTCGATGGCAGCTGGTCCAATCGTGACCATCCCCAAAGAACGCCTGCGCTGTAGCCACAACGACTGTAATTTCCCCCATTCCTGGCCGTGCGTCGCCTTCTTTCCCTTCCAAGATAGAGAAATGATACCTTGCGCCCCCCCAAAACAACAAAACGCCAGGAACGGGTGCTGCGAAACCCCTGTGGGAAAAATCCGGTGGAAAATCTCGATTGTTCTTTTTATCACCGACCCTCCCACGCATTCTCGATCCCCAACCAATACCGTTCCTGGTCCCCCGTCCACCGACCCTTCTCGTCGATCGAGCTCCGCTTGACGGCGTACTCCTGCCGCTCGAGCCCGTTGTCGTGACTGGCGCGTTCCCCGACGGGGCTGTCGCACCAGGTGAACATGAGGTCCTTGGCGGCGAAGATGTAACACTTGCGCGCGTCGGCGGGCAGGAGGAAGGGGTCCTGGAGGTCGCGTTGGGTCTGGCGGGCGCGGCGCTCCGTGTGCCAGAAGGTGAGGGTCGAGAGGAGCCAGAGGTAGGTCAGGGTGAGGCAGAGGGAGGCGTAGGCGAGGATGGCGGCGGGAGCGCGCAGGGAGAGATGGAGGGAGGGCGCGGTGGGGGTGGGGACGCTGTCCATGACGACGGTTTTGACGGCGAGGGCGCGGCCGTTGCGGAGCTTGTAGGCGCGGAGCAGGCGGCAGCCTTGAGCCGCGCCCGCGTCGCCGAAGAGGTGCAGCAGGACGTTGGGGGTGGCGGGCGACCATTGGGTTTCGGTTTCCGGGGTGATGGCGTCGAGGACGCTGCCGATTTGTTGGTCGTAGGAGGTCGAGTAGCGGAGGAGGTGGAGGTGGGCGGTCGGGTAGAGGGACTCGTAGCCCTCGATGTAGTACTGGATTTGCTCGCCGGTCGCGTGAGGCCAGAGACCCAGGACGATGGTTTCCGGGGGGGAAGAGGCCTCAATGGGCGAGTCGAGGGATCGGTCGGGCGTGGTGGATCGCGGGCTGAGGCTGGGGGTCGACCGGATGGAGGCTCGGCGGTGCATGCCTTGCACGTCGCAGTTCAGGCGCAGGGCCTTTTCTTCGTCGTGTTTCTCCATGCTCGTTCGTCGGCGGTCGTCGGAAGGAAAGGAAACTTGAAGGGATGTTGATTCTGACCGACTGGTTGTTATTGTCCGGGGCGGATGCATCCAGTCCCTTATGTGTGGGCTCATGCCCGGCCGGGGGTGGTTCGCACACGGACCCGTGTGTATGACAGCGGACGGGTGAAAGATGGGCGTGCGTGCTGCTGCAGGCCAGACCCTGTGGGCCATATCGACTACGCGGTGGCTTGAACGGCTCAACCGTCCGGAGTTGACCGCGTCGGTTTCAAATTCCCAAGGGCCAAGGGGTCCCCCCCGGAGAACTCGGGCCAAGGACTGACTTTCCATCCTCCCCGCCATCAGCCCGGAAGTCATGATGTCGTTGAGGATGCAGGTACCGAGCGTGCCTGTATGCATCGACAGGGACAAGGCTCGGTGGTATCATATCTCATTCATCATATGTCAGTATACTCGTCAATCTCAGCCTTACAACAAGCAGCATTGCGTACAGCCAGGCGAAAGGCCACGCTGCCACTTCATGAAAGGTTCTCATGCATCAGAGGCGTGATTAGGTCTCCGCGTTCTATCATGTCGATGCATGTGGCTACCAAACATTCACAGTCGTCGTCACATGTGAATCCCACCAAACACCTAATAAACATCGCTTTTTCCTCCTCCCGCAGCCGCCACCAAGCCACGGCCGCGCGCGACTCCAAGTCAATCCCGTTGTTACGAATGCGCATTCCCGACGGCCTTTGAGTCCACCGACCGCTCCCCGCAGGGTGGCTTATCGAGGTGGTCTGTGATAAAAAGGGAGCATTGACATTATGCGGAAGGACGGTTCGAGAGACACTTTCATCCGTCCATTCTTTGTTCCTGGAGTCACCGCCAACTTCTCTGTTGTAGGATCGGTCGGATCGATTCCATCCCGCGCCAAGAAACGCCTCAAAGACCGAGGTTGATCCCCATCCGCATCTTTTCACTTCCATCAATCACCATGCCATCCTTCCTACCTACCTACATAGGCACGTGCTAGGTAACAATGCTCGATCCCACACTACATGTAGGTACATGTACCTAGGTCACTACCTAGGTAGGTAGGTGTATGGAACAGATCTGACTTCTCCACCGCATTGCTCCATTGTATGATTATTACCTAGCTATCGGCGTATCGCTATAGGACCACCGGGACTTGACGAGTTGACGACAGGAAAGCTCTCGGCAAACCCTATCGATTATTCCCCTTAAGCCTATGGTTTGCCACATCGGGACGAACTGGCAGTGTCACGAGATACATGTGGGAAGCGAACCAAAGAGCAGACCAGACCAGGCGTTCTCAGGCCATTATCAGCAGTCAGTCAATCAGCGAACGAGCGAACGAACGAGCCCACGAGCCACGAGCTCCTCGGAGGAACCGAACGCGAGGCGTTGTATAGGGCGTTCGCTGACTGCCCGTAGCAGACCGGTCACATGCTCACGAGAAAACCAACTTTCCTGTCCGTCGAACTATCATCATTGTTCCCAGCGCAGCCATCCGTTCCCGGTGACGTTCGGCCTCACCGAACCCTCCCAGGGGCCACTCGCCATCACTGTCCAGGTCCATGCTGCGCCATTTACTGTGTGAATCATTTTTCAGGCAAACTACCCACACTCATCCCAGGCTCTATCACAGCCACGGCACCGAGACCATGGCGTCCGTCTGCCTCCTGGCTCCGTCCTACCGCCACGCCAAAGGCCGATAATCCTACTGATCAGATCTTGACCCCCGTCGGCCGCTCAGTCTGCGCCCTGGAAAACTGATACAACATGCCCAGGACGCCGGCATTGCCCACCTTGTCCGCCTCCGCCTTCGCATCCGCATCCGTGTCGCTTTCCGTCATCGGATCCCGGCCTTTCTTCCCCGCCGGTCCTACGATATCTCCGTAGTCGTTCAGGTCGCTGTCGTTCGCCATGAGTCTGCTTTCGGAGACGTTGTTGGTGAGATGGTGCTGGACCGTGGGGGGTCGGCCATCGCGGGTACTACCTCCACGCGCCATCGCCGACCGCTTCGACGAGCTAGGTCGCGCGGAGAGCTCGTGACCAGCCTCTTCGGCGATCGCAGCTGGGAAGAGCATAGGCGGCCAGGCGGGCGGAGGCTGCCACGCGCCGGGGCGACGACTGCCTCCTGGGCGGTGGGTGTGGTTGTAGTGGCTGTAATACTGCATGAAGTTCTGCACCGAAGCCGCCATCTTGTCGTCCTTCAACCCGTAGTAATCGTCGCGCAAGCCGTCGCGCTCGTTGAGCAGGACCGTGGGGTCTTCGGCGTTGGGGTCTTTCTTGAACCCGAACACCGCGAAATTACACTGATGACCGATGCCTTCGACGTGCACCGTGTGCTCGCGGAAGAAGTCGACCATCCGCTCGCTGCGCTTGCCGGCGTTGCGCATGAGGATCCACGGCGCCACGATCAGGCTGAGGATCTCCTCGAAGAAGACGAGGATCTTCAACTGGTACATGGCCGAGAACTCCGATCGGACCTCGTTGCTGTGCAGACGGTCCTTCCAGTGCGCCGGCATGTAGTGCGTGTACAGCAGGACCTCCCGGAGATGCAGCACCGGATCGTGCACTTCGTTCTCGCCCGGCAGGGAGCCGTGCGCGACGCCGAAGACGCCGATCATGACGGTGAACCAGAACACGGCGGTTCGTCCGGGCGTGACCTCGAAGCCTAGGAACAGTTCGGGATCGAATAAAGTGGCGAGAGCCAAGACGGCAGCGATTGCACCGCTGACGAAAGCGATGAAGCGACACGCTTGGTCGGTCTTGTCTTTGGGGAATTGCTTGAGATAGTCGTTTGCGAAAGGAGAAGCCTGTCTCAGCCGGCGGTGGAACAAGTGGTCGAGCTCGTTGAATTCGCGGATCTTCCATTCCGCAAACGGCGTGAACGTGCGCGCGCTGACTTTGGAGGGGTTGCGGGTGAACTCGGTGTAGTAGCGGAAGAAGTACATGACGCAGAACCGCAGGATGTTGAAGGGCGCCACCAAGATGCTAGTCAGGGCCGCGAACTGCAGGCGGGTCTGCAAGGCGGACACGAGCACTCGGCGATTCTTGACCTCCAAGCAGAATGGCCGAATGCTCCCTTGCTCGTCGAAGATGAAGTTGGTGAGGCAGAAATCGATGCACCACTCCAGGCTCTTGGAATAGAATTGTCGACTACCGACGAACGGCAGAGGCAAGGTGAAGTCCAGGATGTCCTTGTTGTACAGAGCAACATAATAGTTAGCCTGCCGCATGAGCCTGTTGGCGATGCTTTCGGCGTTCATCCGTTGTTGGGCTTTGGTGTATTTGGTGTACTTCCGCACGACAGGCGCCGGGTTGGCGGTAGCGATATTCGCATTCTGAACCGCCACGAGGCCGTCGACGACGCGCACCCAGGACACAGTCTGGATGTCCTGATCGTTGATGCCTAGTACATGAAGGTAGAAGTCGTGCATTCGGAGCAGACGGCGAGCATCGCTGATGTGACTTGCGAGTCGGGAGAACCAGTAGATGATGAAGAAGAACACGGCAGCATTCTTGAACCACGATGCTTTGGCCATGCATTTTGGGACGAGCACCTCCGAGGTGGACTTGCTCAGTGGCACTTTCGAGTAGTCTATGCAGGTGGTTAAGAAGATGGCGAAGCTGAAGACGAAGAGCTCGGTCAGCAGGCTGAGACATCGGGCGAGGAGGATTGACCAGACGCCGTGATTGACATAGTACTGGTAGACCTCGAGCAGAAACGCGTCGAGATTGTTCGCGTTCGTGTACAGCCACGTGGCACCCGCTTGTGGGTTCGACTGCATCGCAGGTGCTGCTGTCCCTACCGAACGTGACCCGGTCGACGGATGACGCCCTTGTCGAGACGGTGGGGTTTCGTGTAGTCCATGCCGTTCCTGCGCAGCCTTCCACTGAGCTTCCGTGCGCGCCTGTCTACTGCTTTGAGGTCGCGCCGAAACCGACCGGGACGCAACGCCTCGAGCTTTCGCCTCCATCAGCAACGACTCCGGCACATCCTCATCGTCTTCTGTGCGCCTCTTGCTCGTTGGGTCGAGCCACTTGGCAGCCCCTCCTCTCGCTCCCGGGCTGATGGTCGCGCTCTCGACCGGTTCAGGCTCGCGTTGAGCCTCGTACAGCAACGCTTCCGGGTCTTCGTCGTCGTCATGGAATGGTTCGTCCGCCGGAGGTCTCCGTTGTGCTTCGAGGTCTGGGTATCGGCCGGTGTCGCGGCGCATCCCTTCATAAATGGAGACATCGCCTTCTGCCACGGGCAGCAGCCGTGACAGAACGCGCGAGGACATCATCCTGACCTGCACGACGATTGAGAGGGGTGATAGGTCTTGCAGGCGGGCGTGTATATGTGTCTAGGGATAATGTGTAGGTGAGTAGGCACAGCCTGACCTCTGTGAAAGAGGCAAATCCATCTCCTGAGCTGCTATCAAAGCCGTCAGGTTGCGGGTGTTGGTTCGTTCACATCCTGAGCCAGAAAAGTTTCACATGATTGCCTCACGCCAGGCAGTCAAGTGAACATGTGAGCAAGGCATCAAAACGGACCTCGGAACATCATGAGGTTGTTTACGGATCAATTCCGCGGCTTGCTCGGGCCGTAAACACAAGGCCAGACGCGTGCCGATCGGGAAGTCAATCCGCGAATCTCCAGATATCTCACATCACTTCGAATCTGAGAAGATGAGCGAATATTCCACGCCAGATCCTCACCACCGCTCGCCCAAGCGCAGGAGAACCGAGTCTCCAGCCGATGGCACGCCGCAGTACGATGGAGCTGAGGGCGCCACCGCGCTGCAGTATGCGTACGACGACGAGTTGCCGAGCGATGCAGAGAAAGCGTTCCCCACGCCGGAAGAAGACGGTACTGCTGCGAAGAGACGAAAGATCGACAGACCCACGACACTGAACTATGTGCCACACATGATTCTGCGAGGACACAAACGAGGAGTGGCTGCGGTCAAGTTCTCACCGGATGGGAGGTGGATCGCGAGTTGCTGTGGGTGAAAACACGTGCTACTGGCGAGATAGGCTGCTGATCACGCTTCGATAGCGGCTGATGCGACGATCAAGATCTGGGATGCGCAGACCGGAGCCATTGTTCACACGCTCGAAGGCCATCTGGCCGGCATCTCGACCATCGCTTGGAGCCCGGACTCAAAGGTGCTCGCTTCGGGCTCCGACGACAAGCTGATACGACTTTGGGACGTTGCGACGGGGAAATGCCAACCACTGCCTCTCGTCGGCCACCACAATTACGTCTACAGCCTTGCCTTCTCGCCCAAGGGCAACATGCTCGTGTCCGGATCTTATGACGAGGCGGTCTTCCTGTGGGATGTGCGCGCAGCGCGACTGATGCGAAGTCTGCCTGCGCATTCGGATCCTGTCTCCGGGGTAGATTTCGTCCGAGACGGCACCCTCATCGCGTCATGCTCGAGCGATGGTCTGGTACGAATATGGGACACGAGCACCGGTCAGTGCTTGAAAACGCTCGTGCACGAGGACCGCGAACCTGTGACGAGTGTTCGTTTCTCGCCGAACGGCAAATACGTGCTTGCGACGACATTGGACTCCTGCTTGCGGTTGTGGAATTACGTGGAGGGCAGATGTGTGAAAACCTATCAGGGCCATAAGAACGAGAAGTTCAGCATGAACGCTTGCTTCGGCACGTATGGCGCGGAAGAGGACGTCGGAGAGGAGAGGCAGACTTGGGCGTTTGCGGTTTGTGGCAGTGAAGATGGGAAGACAATGATATGGGACGTCGTCTCCAAGGAGGTTATGCAGAGCACGGAAGGCCACGACGGTGTCGTACTTGGTGTGGACGTCAACCTGCACGATCAGTCCATCGTCACTTGCGGTGCGGACAAGACGATCAGGCTCTGGAGACGGCAGCCATTGCTCGCGAACGGCGATGGCGACCGCGATGTCGACGGCGAACATGCAGCACTGCCGCCAGAGCAGCCTGAAGCCGCGAATGACGAAGGCTGAACGCGAGTTCTATGGGCAAGCAAAAGTGTGTTACATTACAGTGCGCGCATCTGTTTCTGATACCACCGATACTATCTGCTGGTGACTTGGACATCGCCAAGTTCAGGAACAGCAAGCGGGCCGGCTGTTATGTTTCCCCAGCTTTCTCCGCATATGCTGATCTTTTCCCCTCGAAACGTAATTGGAGGAAGATCTTCACTCGACAGCACTTCAACCTCCATGTTCATCTACTTGGCCTGGGGTTCACCGGGGTACAACATACGCAGCATACCATGCCCTTGGTGTTAACATACCACCTGATGAAGAGGGGTAACGCACCATATAAGAGTAGAGCAAATCTCAAAGTGCAGCTGACGGTAAGTGTGCCTCTACCATCCTCCCGTCGTACAAGATGCATTCACTCTCCCTCCTCGCGTCAATCAGCGCTTGTGCTGTCGCTCTCGCAAATGCGCAGACGTCGAACGCTACCTCCAGCGACCTCCTGACCAACGTGACCATCTTCACGCCACCAGCAAACTACACCGTCCCACGCGTTCTCTACGCTCGCACGCTCCTGCTCAACCAAGATTGCGAAACCGACAACGTCCTGCTGGCCACATGGGAGAACTACTTGCCCAACAACGACAGCTTCCCGTACTTCCCCATCTACCAGTCATTAGACCAGGGCCAGACGTGGAGCGAGCGGTCGAGGGTGTACGACCAGGTCAACGGCTGGGGTTTGCGGTACCAGCCGTTCCTGTATGAGTTGCCCCAGGCGTTTGCCGGTTACAGTGCCGGCACGATCTTGTTGGCGGGAAACAGCATTCCCGACGATCTGAGTCAGACGCAGATTGATATCTACGCCAGCACCGACAAAGGGTAAGTAGCTTCCTTCCTACTGCAACGCTTGATTCGGTGTTGACACAAGCTACACAGATACACCTGGAAATTCGTCTCCCACATCGCCCTCGGCGGCGAAGCCATCCCCAACAATGGCCTGACCCCCGTCTGGGAGCCCTTCCTGATGATGTACGAGGACCAGCTGGTCGTCTACTACTCAGACCAGCGTGACCCGGCCCACGGCCAGAAACTCGTCCACCAGACCTCCACCAACATGCTCAAGTGGACGGCGCCCGTCGACGACGTCGCGTACGGCAACTTCACCTACCGCCCGGGCATGACGACCGTCTCCCAACTCCCGCTCGGCAACTGGATCATGACCTACGAGTTCTACGGCGCGGTCGAGGCGGATTTTGCCGTTTACTACCGCATCTCCAATAACCCGCTGACGTTCAACAACTCCGTCGGCCGTCCCATCATCGCCACAGATGGTTCCGTGCCGGTGAGCTCGCCGTATAATGTCTGGACGCCGGTGGGCGGGAGTCTGGGCACGATCGTGGTCAGCTGTGGTACCTTTTCCGAGGTCTTCGTGAACCATAACTTGGGTGCGCCCGGGGCGTGGACGAAGGTGTCGACGCCCGAGGGGATCAGTTATACGAGGAGTTTGAGGGTGTTGCCTGATGAGGCACAGATTTTGATCACGGGCGGTGGGCAGTTGGGCGGGGAGAATAACACTGTCACGACCAGCTCGATTGATATCACGCCGGTCGGGCCGAAGCTGGCGCAGTGCAATGCTCCGGCTGGGTATGGGGGGAAGTAGGGGCTCGGGGGTGATATGATCAATGTGGGCGAAATACTTGGTACGGGGTGTGAAGGCACCTTGAGGTGTACTTCTCGAGATGAGTCCCAGTCAGTCGTGGTTCGTCAAGTCGACTGTAATCGAAGGGCACAATCTGCAGTTCCTGTTCCGTACCTCTCATGCCGTCATTCATCAAATGCGACGACATTCGAGATCCCGAAGACGCTCGAGGAGCTGTATTGTTTCCTGGAATGGCCATTCTTCCCTCGGGTTCATGAGACATGGATGAACCCTTTTCCACACTACAGTAGTTGAATCGCAAAGTTGTTACCTGTATATTTTGAATGATGAGAAATTTGATCAGAGGGCGTATGGTCTAGCGGTATGACATCTTCTTAGCATGTCTCTGCATTGTTACGATGGGAGAATCTAAGATGGAGAAGGTTCCCGGTTCGACTCCGGGTTCGTCCATTGGTCTGATTTTGCTCGTTTAAACTTGTTTGCCGTTTTTTAGTGTGTCGCTGCATACAGAAGAAAGAAGGGATCAAAAGGGATACCTACTAGTCTTGGCATGAGGAGACTATTGCAAGGGCTAGCTCTTATGGGGGTGTCTTCCGAGTTTTTGCTCGGTAAAGGGCTTATTGCACGAGCTGCTTCTGGAGCGAACCATGTCAGTGAGGAAAGGTGGAGGTGTCTGTCGGTTTGGCCTCGTGGCAAGTCGTTTAGTATGAGTTGGAAGCGCTTGATGGAAGGGAGTGCCACGACACTCCAACGAGGATTCCAGGTTGTATCAGGCGCTGAGTCACCAGGCGGATGATTTTAATGCCACCTAAGGTCTACTCTCAGTTCCAGCCCCTGTCAGCTGCGAAAGCCTTAACTGAACCTTCTGTTAGCCAGTTTGGTCGCACATATATGTTATTACGTCTATGTAGGCGAACCAGTTCGCAGTTGGTACGTTCGTGAGGTCTAGCGGAAGCGAGGCCGAAGTCCAGCAACAACTTGAAGTTAAGTGCCGCGGATCTAGACTAGGCCCAAATTCCCAATCCTTGCCGCCTGCACCTCGTCGAACCCTTTGAACACCGAGCCGCCTGCTCATCACGGCAATACATCGTCAAATATCACCACTTTTGCGAGTATGCTTTTACCCACAACATTGCCGACGTCGCTGCTCGTCCTTGTCGCCACTGCCAGCCTCCCACTCGCTGTCGCCGAAGACATCTCCAGCGGCGGGGTACAAATCGAGCATACCAACAACGTAACATGCTCCCGGCCGAGCCGAGGAGGCGATACGATATCCGTCCACTACCGCGGCAGACTACAATCCACAGGCGTCCAGTTCGATGAGTCGTATAAGCGCGGCGCGCCGTTTTCTTTCACGCTCGCGGGAGGACAAGTGATCGCAGGATGGGATCAAGGACTGCTGGACATGTGCCCGGGCGAGCGCAGAGTCTTGACGATCCCGCCGGAGCTGGGATATGGCGAGAGGCATATGGGCGCCATACCGCCTCATAGTACTTTGATCTTTGAGACCGAGTTGGTGGATATTCTCGGCGTCACGCAGGAGTCGATCAGTACTGTGACTGGGTCTACAGCGGCGGCGACAACGGATACTATGGCGATGACGACGACGACGACGTCGGAAGAGGAAGGCGCGCTCAGTATAGCCACGGCACCACCTGTTCCGCCCAAGGAGGACGAGAAAGCCAAGGATGAAGAAGCCGGGGACGAGCAAGCCAAGGATGAGCTGGTCGCGACACCGCTGGAGTCCGAATCAGACGACGACATCTCGCCCGAACAGGAGGAAGACCAAGCCGAATGCCGTCTTCTCGGACCCTTCGCACTGCTCGTCCAAGGCGCGCTCGGCGCCATGGCCGTGCTGTCGCTGGTCTACAAACGCTACCGCGAGACGCCCAAGCGGCCGTGGAAGATCTGGTTCTTCGACGTCAGCAAGCAGATCTTCGGCTCCATGCTCACGCACGTGCTCAATCTCGCCATGAGCATGCTGTCGTCGGTGGACATGGTGAATCAAGCGCAGCAGGCGGGCGCGAAGGCTAAGGACGCCGAGGGTCGGATGCCGAACCCTTGCTCCTTTTACCTCTTAAACCTTGCTATTGACGTGAGTGCATCCCCCTTTATCCACACGCTCATTTGGATCGCTAACAACGAACCCTCAGACCACCCTCGGCATCCCCGTCCTCTACCTCCTCCTCAAAGTCCTCCACGGCCTCTTCCTCCACACCCCGGTCGCCAACCCCCCGGAGTCCATCAAGAGCGGCAACTACGGCCAGCCCCCGAAAGCGACCTGGTACCTCAAGCAACTCGCCATCTACTTCCTCGGCCTCGTCGGCATGAAGCTCTTCGTCTTCTTCCTCTTCAGCGCCCTGCCCTGGCTGCCCTGGGTTGGCGACTGGGCCCTGCGCTGGACCAAAGGCAACGAGGCGCTCGAGGTCACGTTCGCCATGTTCGTCTTCCCGCTCGGGATGAACGTCATACAGTACTATATCATCGACAACTTCATCATGGACAAGAAGAGTGCGAAGGAGGACGTCGAGTATGAGCAGGTGCGTGGTGAGGAGGATGAGGAGAGGGAGGGTGGTGAGGAGGACTATGATGGGTTGACGGAGGTGGAGGACGGCGAGGATCGGAAAGGGGACGTTGGAGCGCCCGTGTTGAAGGAGGTGAATCCGACGCCTATACCGCAGTATGGTGGTGCTGAGGGGAGTCCGCCGAAGGGGGATGAGGAAGACGGTCGGCGGGGATAGACTCTCATGCGGTGTGCATATGGCTTCTGTTATCAGGCAACTACGTTTATGGACATGACTTTTGGCGACGCCTTCATGGCTTGCTTTCCTGAATCTTGTCAGATGTTGCCACGTCCTCAGTCCACGAACTGCATCGACATTGTCATGGGCGCTGCTCCAAGCAACGCCGTAGCCTCGTACTGTAGGTAGCTCGCAAGGATAGGGCAGAGCGTATTTGCGTGCATTCGCCACAGTCAAGTGAGATCCATGTGTTCAACCTGGGATGTTCGGCTCTTGGTGAGGACTTGAAGTTTCGGCATGAGACAATCCTGCTTCCTTCCACTTTTCACTTTAATCCATGGTGATAAGCATCGACGCAGAGAGGAGATGCATAAACCGCAGACACCTAGAACTTCCTACATGACAGTCGTGTGCCCAGGTACCCCTTTTTCTTTTCACCCAAGCCATCGTACCGCCCAACTCCTATCATCAGAGAGCTAAATCGCCGCTGAACTCGCCACCTTATCTTTCCCACCCTGCATCGGCAGCTGAAGGAGGAAGGTATCCGTAATCCTCTCCCAGACTTCCGCTTCCGAATGCAAGTTGAACAGGCGCATGTATGACTGATGTTGCGTCCGGCCCGCGCGGAACTCCTGGTGTTGTTGGGTGAGGTACGCCGCTAGGTTCGTGCCTTTGGTGGAGACGTATCCCAATTCTGCTGCGAGCTCGAGAAGGCGGGAGAGGGCGGCATCGTCATCTCGCAAAAAGCGCGGCCACAGGGAGGCGGGGGGTTGGTGCTGGAACTGGATTTCCACAGGTCCTGAGGGATCTTTGACGGTGAAACGACCAATGCCAGTGAACGTCACCTCCATATCGTAGTTGCGAAGGTGCCAGCGCTGTCTTTGGAAGTCGCCGAAGAGAGGATACCCCCGTGTGTCCTTGTCATTTTTTCGGCGTGACGGCTGCTGGTGCTCCAGAATGATCTTAACGCTCTTGAGTTTCCTGAAAAAGTCGCCCTCGGTGAAGATATCCAGGAAACGAGGCACATCAGACGCGCAGTCCGGACACTTGGTGAAAGCATCGCCGGGGTCCGTCTTCGGCCGGTCGAACACGACAGCGTCTCGGATCAGCCGCCACGCCCGCGGCTTGCGACGCATGAACCTCTCGCTCAGGCAGATGTCGGAGTGGATGAGACTGAAGGTGTTGAGGGTGAAAAACCATGGCAGAGCTTCGCGATGCGTGGTTTTGCATGTGAGAAGGATGGCGACGTTCACTGCTATGGCGGGCTTCTTACTGGCCGCGACGGGTCTCTTCTCGATGATGTAGTGCTCCCTTGCGTGCTTGATTCGTTTCAGAGGCAGGTCGAACTGAAAGAGCTGTCGGTAGATTTCGCGTCTGATGTACGGCTCCAGTTTGTCTAACTTGCCTGCCATCTCTGTTCGATCTTCAGGGTCAGCGCTGCGACGATGGTATTGTAAGAAAAGGTCAAGTTAACGGGAGTTTGATTTTGCGCAGTAGTACACCGCTCCTGTATATGCACATGTGGATTGACTCAGATGATGTGACTGCTGACACCTGGTTTTGCAGCGAGTGTGCTTTGTTGATGTCACTACCGGTGTCTCGGCATTGAGTAATGATAAGTCTTCACTTGATGTTCGGTGAAGACAGGCATATGCTGCAGATCAAGCACGATCACACGGCCTGCAGTTCCCTGACAGATTTCAGATATCGTCTACACTGAGACGCTGTCTCGCGGTTGATGAAGGCCTGCAATGCCTGGTTGAAGGCGTGAAACTCCTCTGGCTTTGTAGCGGCATGCACATGCAGGCCGCCTGCGGGCTCAACCCACGTATCCGCAATTTCCGCTGAGAAAGTAGCAAGCAAATCGCACTGTTTGGCACAGATAAGGAGCCACAGTTTGTCAGGCAGGTCTGAATCTGTCTCACGCAGCGCATCAAGTACCCGCTCTTCCTCCGATTCCGACGGCACAGAGTGCAGCAGAGCGATCAGGGCAGGCCAGATGCGAGCAAGCGCCAGATGCTGAAAGGTGAACTCTACGTGTTCCAGGCCGGCGCAGCACAAATGGTATCTCCCCACAGCAGTACAAGAAAGCTGGATGTTGCTATCGACAGAAGCCAGTGCTTCACCGAAGCGTCGAAACTTGGCCAGTTGGTAACGGTAGTCCACGATCACCGTCTTCAATTGCGGCATCTCCCGGAATGCATCCAGGAAGCCTTTTCCATGATGCTCACACACTTCGCAGCGATCGAGCAGGAAGTTGCACGCGATCGATTCGCCAAAGTTTGAAACGAGCAAATGCCGGACATGCTCGCCCCTGACTGGCGATTTCAGAGATTGGTCCGTCTTTTTGCAAAGGTCATTGCGGGTGATTGCGACAGTGTTGACATCGAACAAGACCGACAACGCTTCATCGTGAATCTGCCGGTTGACCCGCAGGAGTGTCGTGTTCTCGGAGCCGGACACAACTTGTCGTAGCTTGATCGGGCCGGAGAAGGTGAGGATGTACTCGTAGATCCTGATGCGAAGCTCTGATGGCAGACGTAGTAGAGGAGAAAGGGTCATGGTGTGTGATCAGGACGGCTCCAACACGGCCGCACGTGGATGCTCTGGTGGAACCAAGGACACAGCATTGGGCACCTCAAGCTTCGCATGCATCAGACTGATACAAATTGGCGAGAAGAGATGTCAAGTTGATATACGACATATGGTGATGCACGCGGCGGATGTCATGGCTGCTGCTGCTGATGATGCTTGACCGTTTGAACTTTGAAGTGAGGTCGCCATGCTAGGCTAACCCGATTAGGGAAATCGAGCATCACAAACGGTAGCACCACACGGCTCCACCCTTTGAGCAGCATACAGTCTGAGAAAAGAGCAGTCTAAGTCACAACGGCATGTCTGATGACTGGTCTCGCGAGAGGCAAGAGTGTTAAGACGGTCTCAGGCCAGGGTGGAAGCCACTCTCCGTAATGTGCTTCACGGCAGAGCGCAGGCTCGCATAGTCGTCCCATATGCACAGCTTACTGCACTGCAAGCGTTATGGATAAATCGGAGACTCCAACATGTTGGAACTGCGAGCCTTTGAAAGATCGAATAGCGCCACGACAGATGCGAGTCGCCTACCAACGCCATCGCTATGCTTTGAACCAAACCACCGCTCCCAATCCAATATCCCTTTATCCGCACCGACCATCTTTCCAGCCAGTGCGCCACCTCTCCTCCCATTTGTTGCAATCAAAGGCCTCCTTTCCAAGCTTGACGTTGACCGCATTGTGCGCATCGCACATCCACCTCCCAAACTCATCCCTATTGCTCACTCTGGGCTCATTGCCGTCCTTCATCCACGCCCGAAAGTCATCGGCGCACACCCAGCAAGGGTACATCTTGCCGAAGAGACTGATGAACTGCTTCGTCTCCGATTGTTGGGTGATCGAGGGTCGTTCGGGATATGTCGCGGTCATCGCGTGGAGGAGGTTCCACGTCGATCGTCCGAGCTCGTCGACATCGGGCGGGCATCCGGGTGGTAGCTCGGCCGCAGTGCCCGTGGCCGCAGGCGGAACGGTAGTGACTGCGGTAGAGGGGTCGGTTTGCTTTTTGGTCATGGCGGACCATGATTTGAACGCTGCACCCGATGTGCACGAGCGGCAACTTATAGCGATGTCAGCAGTGTCGTTGTGATCTTGTCGGTAAGAGCGCAAGCGTACGGTTTGCCATCTGGGCCAAGCACAACGCCTTTGGGCAACGGCTTGGGCACGCTGTCTTGCTCCTGCTGCCGTGCGCGCTGCTCAGGAGTTGCGTCGAGGGGTTGAGCCGGCATTCCCGTGCGCGTCTCTACGACGCAGAGGAAGTGCTGGAGAATGGGAAACTCGAACTCTGTGAGCGGCATCCTCCATGACGCCTTGATCCGTGCTTTTCACGATAATGGTGAGTGAAAGGCAACCTGAGGCAAGTAAGGCTGGCGGTGGCGGGTTCGCAGCCGCCAAAGCGGGCGCGCCCGGAACATGAAAACACACCCCGAGAAACAAACATAAGGCTGTCCTGAACGTTCTCGTCCAGTCGTGTGATCAGCCGCAAATGCAGCCTTCAATATCCCAAGGATGAATGGTCTCACCGATGGAGTCAAGCATCTCAACATAGACCATATCCCAGTATACCTTCTCAAAACCCGGTCTTCACCCGACGATGGCTATGAGGAGTACCTGGCGAAGCTCGAAGACGGCAAACATAAACCGATTTTCGTGCCGGTGCTCGAGCACATGTTCCGCGACGATGCGCTGAGGACTTTACGGCGCGCGGCGGAGCGGTTTGCTTTTGCGGGCGGAAGCGAAGCGGATGCTCGGAGGAAGGCGACGAATAACCCGGCGAAGAAATACGGCGGGGTCATCTTCACCTCACAGCGAGCGGTCGATGCTTTCGCCACCGTTGTTGCGAAGCTAGACCCTAGTAAGATCAATGCCTTGTTCGACAAGGACATGCCTCTGTACGTGGTTGGCCCGGCCACTGCAAGGGGTGTCAATGCTTTGGACCTGCCATGTCCGATCGTGGGAGAAGAGAGTGGCAACGGCGCGGCATTGGCTCAAGCGATCCTGGAGCATCGTAAGACTTTATCACCTGAGGTCACGCATCTAGAGGGTCGACCCTTGCCGCTGCTCTTTTTAGTCGGCGAGCAGCGTCGAGACATCATACCAAAGACCTTGCAATCAGAGGACTTGCCAATGGCCGAGCGAACGCCGGTATTCGAAGTGATTGTGTACGAGACTGGCGAGATGGCGACATTCGAGGAAGACTTCTCGGATCTACTTCGTGAAGCGAAAGCAGCGCACGTGAAGGAGCAGTGGGTGGTCGTCTTCAGCCCGCAGGGCTGCGAAGCCATGCTTAATGCACTAGGCTGGCTAGAGGAGAGAACCGGCAAGTTCAGCGAGGGAAACAGAGAGGCTGTCTCAGGCCCGATGAAGACGAACATAGTTACTATCGGACCGACTACGAGAGATTTTCTGGTGCAAGAATTGGGGTTCGAGCCCGACGTGTGTGCCCAGACGCCTAGCCCTGAAGGTGTCGGCGAGAGCATCCTGTCGCTCAAGGCGAGATGACGCGGTGTGTCGGTCGCGCAATCGCTGGCTGAGATGAAGCAAGCAGGTCAGCACAGCTGGGAATTGATCCTGTCAAGGAGTGCACTCGATCGAGCCAGGCACAGACGATTGGGGGCTGTAGCATGCCGTGAACACCCTTTTGCAAAGCGCACCGTTTCAGCTTGCTTTTCCAGGACGCCGAGAAACAACATCCGAGGCTTCATCACAGAATCGCGCCAAACACAGCCCGCACCACGAATCGCACTTCACGACCATGACGAGTCCATACTGCGCGTGCAGTGTACCTGGGTTGGACTTATGTATACAGTCAGACCCGTCGCTTGTCCGACCTTGCCGAGCTGTTCGTAGTCCTTACGTAGCTGCTTTCGCCGGCCGCAGTCCCTAATAGTCCAGTGAGCACGACCTCACGATTCGTGCGTGATACAAGGGAAAGTAAAATATAGACATACCTCTTCGATCGTGAGGAGAAGCCTGATAGCAGCGTCTGCAAATTGCGCAAGCCTTTCGCTGTGCTATACGAGCCAAGGGTTGCCGATGACAGCAACCATGAGTCGACCGACTCCTGCCGGATGGTATGCCGATTGTACATTCGGCCTTCAATGAAATTTAGATATACCATCACCAGCATAGTGTCTCTTTAGAAGGTGAATGGCGCTGGCACAACTCGTCTCCGTATTGAATGCATTGGCGAAAGGCGCTCCGTATTCGTGAATGCACTCTAGACGCGTACGGTGAAGCACACCACGCTTCATTGACTCAGGTTCTTCCACGGGTCCTCCAAGAAGCTCGGGAGGAAGTAGACCATGTCGCCACGTTCGTTCCTCACTCCTTGACGCAGTGCTTGAAGCTTCGCAGCATCATCCTGGCTACTCGCGGGTAGGTTCTCGTTCGAAGGCCGTCCGCCGGGGTCAGGTGCTGTAGTCGCGTCCGGCTTGCCACTTTCTTGCGCACTTGTGGGGAAGCTCGACGAAGGTCTGTTGCCTAGGGCGGTGGTGTTCGCACCTCTGCCCGGCGCTTCGCTTCCTTTGGCGTGCTTGCTCAGAGTCGGATCTACGAAGGCCTCGTCCGCAGCGGTTTGCTTCCTCTTCTTCCCGCCGAAGCCTGCGAAGCCCATCGCTTCCGCGATTGCCGGGTCGATCTCCATGTCGTCCAGATCAGCCATGGCGGAACAGCAACAGCGATTCTGTGTGTCTGGTGATTACTGTGTATCTTTCTTCGCTCGGTGTAGGTGTAAAGATCGCAATGCGGGAGTGAGGTGGTTCGAGCTACAGTAGTGGGTTCTGGCACCGCCACATACGAACGCCACATGGCCGTCCTTCACGGAAGATCATGGGAATACATGTGTTGCCGACAGAGATATCTACTCGAGCGAGATTGACATTACAGACGTGATACTGCGTGCAGTTCTCTTGCGTGTCCCATACAGCTTCCAATCAAGGTTGGAGGGCCCAAGGTCGAAAATTACTCAGTCGATCCATTCAAGCTGCTGTCACAGTGTTGCTAACACGAGGCACAGTCGCAACGGAGAAAGATCAAACACGAAACATGTCTATTTATCGTAACCAATGCCAGCGGAAGATCAAGTCCGATCTCAAGTTTGCGGGAAATGTAGACTGGAAGCTGGGAGCCCCCGGCCTTCATTGCTTGCTCGTGTCTACAAGTCCATTTATAGGGACCTCAAGCCGATATCCTGAACCACCTGCACCTCAACGACAAGATACTGATTTCCAAATACCCGTTGTTTGACCATCAGACGCGTGCACCACGCTTCAAAAACGGCCTAATCAAAACTTCGGCTTGAACGGCAAGGTCTTCAGCTGATCTACCGGGTTGGCTTCGATCCCAAACAATTTGTAGAGCCAATTCAAGATGATGACGAAACTCTCCGGTTCGCCCATGTGCTTGCGCCCATTGATGAAACGAGCCTCCTTGGGCACGCCGCGCGTGATACATTCGTAGTAATCGTCGATGGGGAAGATCTCGTCGTCGACTCCGTTGACGAGGAGGAGCTTGGTGCAATGGGGACCGTCGAGGGTACCGTCCTCGACCAAGGAGAACTTCATGCCATCCTTCTTGAACGTCTCGAGATCATCGTCGTACCCGAACTTGTACGCCAGGGTGTTCGCAAGGTCGAAGGGGTATTCCAGATGGTTCACGCGTGACAGCCAGCGCGGGTCGAACATGTAGTGACAGCCACCGCCGAGGGCGACGACGCCGGCGAGCCGGTCATAGTGCGTGTGAGCGAGACGGATGGCGTAATAGCCACCGGTACTGTAAGCCCACATGGCGACCTTGGCGTGGTCGATTTCCGACTGCTCGTCGATCCAGTCGAACAGGCTCGACCATTGCCGCTCGGGAGACTTCGGATCACTTGGATCGGCGGGAGAATCGCCTGTGCCTGGGATCTCGAGGACGACGACGGCGACGTTCTTCTGCGACCAGCCTTCGATCCACACTGCCAGCTCGGTCCGATATCCGTCCAGGCCGGTCAAGATGACCACCAGCGGTACCGGTTTGTCCGAAGATGTTCCAGGAGGCAAATGATAGTAGAACGGGATCTGTTTGCCCTCGTGTGAGAGACCGTGTTTGTGGGGAATGACCACCTCGCGAGTTGGGCGTTCACGGAGTGCCAGTCCTTTCGCTGCAGCCTTCTTGCCTTCGGCCCAGGCATACCGCTGCTTCTCCGAACGTGGCGCCGGGAAGCGAGATATCCTGTAAACTGCTGACCCTCGCCTGGACGTGTCAGTCAGGTCTCATACGTCTTTAGCTTGCTATCGATCATACAGGTAAAGCTCCGAGGCCTTCTCCTTGTCGCCTTCTTGCTCTGCCTGCTCGGCACGGGCTACAAGTTCTTCCGCTTTGGGGAAGTATACCTGGGCATATTCGTCCCAATTGTACGGTTCCTTGAATCCTCCCTATAATGCTAGATCAGCTATATCTCTCAGTCCTTGATAGTAAGCTGGGCTTACTGCAATCAGTTTTTCGACAATGGGTTCGAAGTCCTGTCAATATTCGGGTCAGTATGGCGCTCTCCTGGTATTCCCAAGGACCACTGACCTGGTAGGCGGCGAACATGAACGGGTAGATGCCCATACGACACTACGTGAAGCGTCAATATAGTAGTTATCGTGTTCACTATACAGTTGAGTTTCGTACGGGTTGCTTCCATTTCGTCTCCCACAGTCTGAGAGTAGGTCAGTCTACCACGTTGCGTCTGTCCTCTTTATTATTATATGTGTACCTCTCGAAGCTCTCATGGTGGGAAGCGGTCGCGAGCAAACGATCTTGGATGAAGAATTGACCTCCTGGTGCCGCCATTGCTTGATCTTGTGTTTGTTCACGAAAGACAACAACAATCAAAGCATCGGGTATGCGAAATATATATACAGTCGAGTTGTCACTGCTATGTACATGACAATGTATCGTCTACTGTTCCACTGCTCGGAGAACTCAACGCATCCACATCCCGAACTTCTCTCTCGGAGCCGAGAGGGAGGCTAGTCCAGATGCGGAAGCTCCGACGATATACATATATGTAGTGAGGACGACTTACAGTATATATAACTACATAGCACATAGGCAACGCATCTCGAAACTGTACTGATACGAAGCATCGTACCATAGAAGAACGACTTTCAATGGCGCCACACATGACACCAATCGCCGCCATCTTCGACAGCCTAAAGGGGTCGTGGCAATTGAAAAGATCGCTCAATAGTGCTCTACCAGGCTTTCCCTCCGGGACGTTTGAGGGGACGGCGACATTCTCACCAAGGACGTCTGTATCAGAGTCTGTCGCCGCTGAGCTCTTGTACAGCGAGCAAGGCGAGTTGAGGACCGACAATGGCTTCACTTTGAAGGCCAATCGAAGTAAGGCATGTTCTTCACAGTGGCGGAGGGCAACGCTCATATTTCCCAGAATACATCTACCGCTACGATGCTGACGAGGACAAAATCAGCGCTTGGTTCATCAAAGAAGATACCAAGGAGAAAGATGGCCGAGAAGAAGTCGACTATCTCTTCCACGATCTGGAGATGGCCGAAGCTAGCTCTAGTGCTGGCTGGGTAGGTAAAGGCGAACATCTGTGTGAGCTCGACATGTATTGGGCGTGAGTGGAGTTCATCGCCAGTCTTGAGTCATCACTGACAGTTGAGACAGCTACTACGAATTCCGCATGCCGAAGTTGGCAGAGGAAGGCCAAGAAATGAACGTGTTTGGCGTGCGTTATAAGGTCAAAGGGCCTGCCAAAGACTACACGAGCGACACGGCATATCAGAGGACCTTTTCGGCAAACATCAGCTGCAGGTGAACGCATTTGAGGGCCGCGAGTATGCGTCAGGTCACGTTGAGCCCGTCACCTGTCGATGAGGTACTTCAAGTCATGGCAAACATCACTTCCGACCGGCTGCGCGACGCACGTATCTCACTGGACTGCGCTACAACCGATCCAAAATGATCTCGAAGCTCGAGGATACGTTGCTACGGTGCAATCGAACCGGCAGCCTATTCCGCAACAGGCTGTTTGAATGCCTCGACGATGGTACCTCACTACGGCGCTTGCGAAAGGTTTCTCGCGTGCTGCACGATTTGGTGGACCATCACCCAGGCCGGACTTTTCGGAGTCTGTACGTCGTTGCATTGTCCAGTGACATGGGCCGCCTTGGTACTTTCGAGATAGTGGCGCCTTTCTGTCACAACCTCACGATCACCATCTACAGCGAAGACGGCGGTGCTAGCGTTACGTCACCTTCAGACTCGAGGTCGAAAGACAAAGGTGGCAGTCTATCCTGGATCAAGAACGGTAGGACATCGTGGTACAGCCGGCGAGACTCTGCGCAAAGCCCGACAGCCAGCGTCTTGAGCACACGGGCCTCGATGTCACGAGACCAGCGCTCAGCCGGACGACGAGCGGCACAAGAGACCGAATGGCAGCAGTGGCGGAGTCTCTTTTCCCGCTGCCACCAAATGCAGAGACTCACCTTACGCATCCACGGCGATCCCGCATGGCCAGGCCGAACCGCAACCGAGGATACTCTGGTCAACATCCGCAGTGCCCTCGAGTACGCCTCCCCACCCAACCTGCGCGAACTGCACCTTACTCCAATCCACGCCATGGGCATCATCCACCTCCGCTTCACCAGCCTCGCCGCCTTCGGCCTCCCACCACCACGACCAGCCGCCCCATCACCAATAATCTGGTCCCACCTACACACCCTCGACCTCCAAATCACCAACCCCTTCGCCACCCTCACCCCACCGCAAACAACCATGTTCACCAAACTCCTACACTCCTACCTGCACGCCCTAGCCCCGACCCTACAGACCCTCCGCTTCATCTGGCTTGGCAACGCCACCGGCCCAAGCCCCATGACCCTGCACACCGAACCTGGCCTCGAAAACCGCCGTGCTTTGACCTGGCCCTCCTTATCCGAGCTCTGGCTCGGACGCATCGCGAACCCACACCGCGCGATCCAGCTCGCGCCCGCACTCGCGCCGAAACTCGAGCGGTTTATGACGTTGCGCTGCGGCAATTCCAAACACAACAAAAACGAAAGGGTAGAGACTGAGTATCCGAACGCATGGGTGGAGGTTCTGCTGGCCAAGCGGCGGACTTCTGAGGAGGGGGATGTAGATGACGAGGTGGCGAGCAGCAGGGACGGGAGCAGCATCTACAGTCGTCCTTCGCTGCGATCGAGCATCCTCGCGTACGACCGGGAAATGCTGGGGGGCGTGAGCCGGACGAGCCGGGTGGTACCGTTTATGTTGGACTTGACGAACAACAGGAGGCAGTAGCGAGAGATCAAGCAACGAGGAGCGGCTGTCGTGGAGCTCTAGGGAACGGAGAACGGGGAGTGAAATGTCATGTATTACTGTACTCTCTGTACATATATGTGGTTCTATCTGCCAGGGATCGATATCACTCCAAATTTTCACGATCGTGATGAAACATCATGCAATTAGCCTGCCTTCTAGCCTCCTGTTCACGTGCATATGTATGGTCTGCCATCAATACGACACACCAAACGTACCACAGGCTGCGTTCATTCAACAGGGTCCTCTACTTCCCGCCCACCTGCTTATTATCCGAGCTCTGCGCCGCCGTGCCCTTGAGCATAGACTCTGGGTCCCGAATCCCCATCGTCTTGCCCTCCTGCACGCGCTTCAGCGTGAGCGCGGCGATCAGCGCAGCCCCGACACCGGAGCCGTCTTCGGCCGGCAGGATCTCGACCGGGTCGTGGCCGCGGCCGAGCGGCTTGCCGTCGCGGCCCTTGTCCCAGTCAAGGATTTCTTTGAGCGCTTGCGCACCGCGAGCCTGTTTGTACAATCTCAGTATTCATCATCTAACAAGGTCTGGTGTGGAGGTAAGTTGGGTGACGCACCTTGAAGTGAGGGTACTTGTTAAACACGCTCCCGTCGGCGCCCACGTGTGCCGTCTTGTAGCCCTTCTTCTTGCAGAGGGCGGCGACGCCACAGGCGCTCAGCCTCGCGCTGCGCGTCCCGATCAGCTCCGCCAGTCTCCTCATCAGCTCCAGCTCCGGCTTCGAGCACTTGATCTTGAGCTTGGTATCGAAAGTGTCGTGGGTCTCTTGCAAGTTCTCAAAGGGGTCGTTTTCGATGTCCGACAGGAAGGAGGCGTCGAGGGAGTACGGCTTGTGCAGGGCGGAGATGTCTTGGCCCTCGAAGATCTTGACGTTGGCGTTCTGGTGCAGGTCGACCAGGACGAGGCGGAAGAGCTCGCCGAGGTAGAGGCCGGCGATCATCTTCTCGAAAGCTTGCTGACCTGGGCGTGGCGAGTCCTTGTCGACGATGATGTCGTACTGAGTGCGGGGCAGGATCTTGTGTTCGTTGTCGAAGGCGCCCCACTCGCAGTTGATGGCGACCTCCTGCTGCGGGTCGAGCTTCATGTGCTCGAGCTTGGGGATCTGGTCGCACGTCTCCATGTACGCGGCGTTGCAGCCGGTGCCGAAAATGCAGCCGATCTTCATCTCCGAGTCGGTATAGCTGCTAGCTATCAGTGTGCCGGTCGTGTCGTTGATCAACGCCGTGAGCTTGATGGGTACGCCGCGCTCTTGGAGCGCTTCCTCAAACGGCGGCACGACGTCTTTGCCTTCTACGCCCTCGATGTCGAAGCCCTTGGTCCAGCGCTGCAGCACGCCGTGGTCGACGTAATCTTGCGTTGCTGGGTAGGAGAAGGTGAAGCCGAGGGGCAGCCGGTCGAGCTTCTCGCCTTCGTGGTGGTACTCGATGAATTGCTGCAGACAATCGGCAATGTAACCCCACAGCTCGTCCGCCGTGCCCGTCTTGAGGTCCTCCGGCATGCGGTACTTGGACTGGATGATGTCGAACTCGCCCTTCTCCTCGGGCAGGTTGATCTCGCAAACGCGCAAATTGGTGCCGCCCATGTCCAAAGCCAAGAAGGTGCCCTGCTCGTGGCCGGTGGGGAAGCCCATCACCCACGTCGGGTTCATAGGGATGCTGCCACCTTCCTTCGACAGACCCTTGGCCAGCTCGGAGATGAAGTGGTCGGTGATGGCCTTGAGCTTGGCAGTGTCAACCGTGAACAAGTCCTCCAGCCTCTTGATCTCTTGCATAAGATCGTGTGGCACGTCGGCCATCGACCCCTTACGGCTGGGGCGCCGTTTTGGACCTATCCCGACCATCTTGACGACTGATCGACGTCACGGGTGAAGAGGATGGCTATGCGGCGAGCGATTGGGAAGCTGCAGACCACGCAGCGTGACGAGTCGTGGTCGATATTCTTTGGGTGCGAAGGGATGAGGAAGTGTCGCGTCTGATGATAGCTTCGGTCAGTACATCTGCAAGCCTTGGATCTCTCCCGTAAACAATAGGGAGCAAGCAATTGAGCACACAAGGACCAGCAGATACAGTAGGTCAACGTCGCAAGGGTCGAGGCTAGAGAACGTTGTTGCACGCTGAACAGTAGGAGACCAGACGGTAGTTTTGAGCGATGATGCCCTGCCTGCAAACACACCGCTTCCGCACTTTGGAGCTCATCGTTCTGCTAGTACCGCCGTCGAAATGCGAATGGACGGGTAGGTGAATTGATTGAAGTTGAAGCAAAGCGTTTGATCGGCGAACGTCTGGATGCACTCACCTGTTGTTTCGGAATCAATATATCATACCAAAGGGAGGTGAAGTCCGTATGTACATAGGGAACAGGAACATTGAAGGTATGGGTTACATATGACGCTGCAAGCCCGTCCAACTCCGCTCGACCTCCGCTTGGCGTTCCTGATTGAGAGCTCCAGCTATACTCAAAGCTCCCCGAATCCAAACATCATCAAGCAACACACAATAATAATCAAGTCTAGACAACACCATCTACCCTCCAGTACGCACCCTTCCCACCCCTCGCCTTAAGCAGCATCCCAACCAACCCATCTGACCTCCAAGCAGAACCAACCAAACCAAAACACCCCAGAACCACCAACAATGTCCACCTCTCTCCGTCTCCGCACCCTCCTCCTCCCGGCCACCCGCCTCAGCACCCGCCGGACCTTCTCCCTGGTCGCGCGCAAACAAGCCGAAGGCGATTCGGGTGCGCCTCGCGCGGGCGGCGCCGCCCGCGCGAGGCGCACCCGAATCGCCTTCGGCTTGTTTGCGCGCGACCAGG
>Ga0058704_10000022_pt1 | contig 74719 bp, 73 predicted proteins | sample AgamicMgSfe_FD_71363 | JGI IMG/M metagenome (GOLD analysis project Ga0058704, IMG submission 71363) | Agave microbial communities from Guanajuato, Mexico - Mg.Sf.e | ecosystem: Host-associated > Plants > Phyllosphere > Phylloplane/Leaf | place: Guanajuato, Mexico | collected 2012-05-30
CCTCATACCACCCCCGATCCACCCATCCGACGATCCGATCCCTCGCCCGGTCGACCATAGCATGGTAATCCGGATTCCGCTGGGGCGCGAACATGGACGTATGCGACTTCAACTCGTCGCCCGCGAGGCCGTTGACGCACTTGACCCAGTCACCTTTGCCTTTGCTCGTGTCCTGCACGAATTCCTGCACCTGCTCGCCGTCGCGCATTTCGTCCTCCAAGCCGGATTTGCTCTTCCGTCGTTTGTTGGAGGCGGGCGGTTTTTTGTTGGATGAAGGAGCGCTGCGTTTGGTGCCCGTGGGGCTGCTGGGTTGTTTGGGGTCTTTGGGTATGACGCAGAAGGTCCGGTCCTCGCCTAGGACGGCGCCGGCGTATTTGGTCTTGGACGTCACTTTCTCGCCGAGGGCGGCGTAGAAGTTGGCGAAACCGACGCCGCGGGTTTGGGTGAGCTTCACGACATCCTCGACGCGCTGCTGGAGCTCCGCGCCTCGGCCGAGGCAGCCGACGAATTCCAAGTGACTGCCCGCCCAGGCCAGACCCTGGTTGATCTGGTTCCAGTTCAGGTATGCGGCGCCCGCGGCTCCCGCGACGGCCGCGGCGCCACCGGCGACCATGGCGTATTTACCCCATTTGCCCCAGCCGCCGGAGCCATCTGGCGCCGGGAGGCCTTTCGTAGATGCGTTGGCGATCGGTTGGGGTGGGGCGCCCCGGGGGGAGTTCCAACCGAAAAGCTGGCTTGCTGTATCGTACGCCTTGTATGCCGCCGAGGCCTGGTTGAAGTGCTCCTCCGCGCCGTGCGCCAGAACGCCCGGGCTGATGCCGAGGTAGGGTGTGTCGAACGCCAGGATGGCCTGGATGTGTGGGAAGAAGAGGGTGGAGGACTCGGGTGGAGGGGCGGACGATGCTCTTTCTTCTCTCTTGGGAGGTGTAAGGTTGGTTGGCTTCTGGCGAGGGGTCTGATGCGCGGCTGTGGTAGTCGAGTTCGTAGTGTCGTTTGCGTAGGACGACGCCGGCACGGGCTCATCTTTCGCAATGCTCAGCAGCGTCTCGGCGGCGACAATGCCGCCCATGGAGTGTCCGCACAACACCACATGCACGCGAGGATCCACCGTCGGCGACGGGGTGTGGTTGGCAACCTCGAGATCGATGACCTTGTTCTGCAGCCACTCTTTGAACTTGGACACGCATTCCCGCAAATCACCTCGCGTCTCGAAGCGAGGGTACTGCACGCTCACGATGTCGAGTTTGGGCAGGGCGTGGGACAGCAGGGCGCGCAGGTCTTGGGGGAAATGGCCGAAGGTGTTGTCGCTGCCCTTGAACCCATGGACGAAGACGAGCAGGAGTGTCTTTTTCATGGCGGTTAGAGGCTTGAGCCGGGCTAACGAGTGGAGGAGGCGCCGAGGCGCATGGGAGGGAGAAGTCCATGTCAAACGTGAAGCCCTTCCGTCGTACTTAAGGGGGTTGGTCGTACGGGGCGCTTCGAGATGGGCGCGCGTGTCAGTGGTATGACGTAGATCATGCCCGATCACATGATGTACCGAAAGGGGCAGTTAGCCTTGAGCAAAGTGCAGATCGAGGGAGGGTGAACTGAGCAGGTACACAAGCAGCGTACACACGCTGCAGAAATGCACTCGGATTCTACGGTGGCGAAGTCTTCAGCGCAGGTATATTGTACTCGTATTCATGGACATCACGTGCAATTGCGGGAGATGCGCAGAGCCGGGGGCCGGGAGTCTCCCCTCATCGTTCACACTTCATCACGGAGTCGGGACGAACAGACATAGTGATATACGGAGGTACATACCACGTAAGATACCACGATCTATCGATCAAAGGGATTGAGGGACAGGAACAACAGTCACTTCCATACAAGCATCCAATGCAATGGCAATGGGTGAGGGTGATGACGCGGGTGGGCTGGAGCTCTCCACGGCACATGCATAGAGTGAGACAACCTCACTGATCTTGGCACGCGACCCTTCACCTCACTTTGCAGTTTCAGCCGTGGATCAAATACCTGTATCTGGCTGGGAATCTTGTACAATGGTGTAGCCCAAATAGTATCTCTTCCTCTTTGCTCTCATTCTCTTTCCCATCTACTCGCCCTGACAGGTATTGACTGACTACGACCATGGCCTTCCTCTTCGACAAAGTCAAGGATGCCATCCACGGTGTGGAGGGCAAGGGAAAGCCAGCCTCGAGTGAGCAGCACCCTGCCGAACAGCAGAGATCGCATAAGCATGGACACACTCACGCCCACACCCACCAATCCGGCATCTGCTCCGACAACGACAGCCACCACCTCCACCGCTTCCAGTCCTTCGCACCCCAGAGGGAAGGTAACGATGCCAAGTGGTATGTCGACGGGTGCAGCTACATGTACGCCGTCAGCGTGGCGCTCGAGAACGCTCGGCACAGCGTGTGGATCATGGACTGGTGGCTCTCCCCGGAGCTCTACCTTCGGAGACCGCCCGCGAAGAATGAGCAGTACAGGCTGGATAAACTGCTTTTCCAGGCAGCAAACCGCGGAGTGCAGGTGTATGTCATTGTCTACAAGGAGGTGACTCAAGCGTTGACGTTGTCATCCTCTCACACCAAACACTGGCTCGAAGACAACGACAAAACTGGCAATATCCGCGTCTTCAGACATCCCGATCACCTACCCGACAAGCAGACGCTGGCGTCCAATCTATGGTCCAGCATCAAAGAGACTGGAATGAGCGCTTCGAAGCTGAGTAGGCTGCCAGGCGATGCCATCAAGGGCGTGTATGGCATGAACGAGGACACGATCCTCTATTGGGCTCACCACGAAAAGCTCTGCCTAATCGATGGCTCGGTGGCGTTCATGGGAGGTCTTGATCTGTGCTACGGCCGTTGGGACACCAACCAGCACTCCATCGCAGATGCACACCCCGGCGACCTCAACCGCATCGTGTTCCCGGGTCAGGATTACAACAATGCGAGGATCATGGATTTCCAAGATGTGCAACACTGGCAGAACAACAAACTTGACCGGACGGCGAACTCGCGGATGGGATGGTCGGACATCTCCATATCATTGCACGGACCAGTCGTGGAAGATCTGAGGGCGCACTTTGCACAAAGATGGAACTTCATTTATGTTGAAGTGAGTTCAGTGATCAAACTTGATATGGATTGATGCTGATGTTTGGTAGAAATACGGTGTGCGCAAAAACGAGCGATACCACCCCATAGAGTACCACCCGAATCGAGCCGGCATCATCGGCCACCCATACCGGCAAGCCGAGCCCGGTGCAGAAATCGAAGGCGAAGGCCAGTACCATCACTTCCGCGAACGGATGCGTGAACAGTACGAAATGGGCCGTCAGCGTCTTGAGGATGGTCGAGAGCAGCTCCGCGAACGAATGCGTCATGAGCCGCAGGACATACCTACTGGACCTCTCGGTGGCGTGCAGGTGCAGCTGATGCGCTCCTGCACGAAGTGGAGTCATGGCGTCGCGCTCGAACATTCCATCGCCAATGCATACATCGAGACCATCCGGGACAGCAAGCATTTCGTGTACATTGAGAACCAGTTCTTCATTACCGCAACATCCGACAAGCAGAAGCCGGTGGCCAACCGCATCGGCGCAGCGATTGTGGAGCGGATCGTGCGCGCGGCTCGCAACAACGAAGCATACCACATGATCATCAACATCCCATCCGTGCCAGGTTTCGCGGGTGACCTCAAAGGAGACGAGGCGCTTGGCACGAGAGCCATCATGGAATTTCAGTATTTCAGCATCAACCGCGGCGGGCACAGCATCATGGAGAGCATCGCGCAGCAGGGAGTGGATCCGATGCGATACATCCGATTCTACAACCTCCGGAACTACGACCGCATCAACATCAGCAGCTCCATGCAGCAGGTTGAACAAAGGGCCGGTGTGAGTTACGATGATGCCCGGAGAGGGCACGATCAGCGGTTCGGCCAGACCGTCGACAGTGAACACTACGGCCGGGAACACGCGGACGGAGGCAGCGGCATGGACGCCTACAACCGATACCAGCAAGCCGCGCAAGAAGTGCAGGGCGGCCTCGGCGGGACGCGGACCTGGGACAGCGTGGCGGAATGCTACATGCTCGGCGGCGAGGACCTCCGCAACGTGCCCTGGGACGGCGACGTCGAGTCGGAGCTGAACGCCTTCGTCTCGGAGGAGCTGTACATCCACAGCAAACTCCTCATCGCCGACGACCGCGTCGTCATCTGCGGCTCCGCCAACCTGAACGACCGCTCCCAGCTCGGCAGCCACGACTCGGAGATCGCCGTGCTGATCGAAGACCCATCCGAAATCGACAGCGCCATGGCCGGCCAGCCCTGGCGCGCGCGGAAATTCGCCGCGGGCCTCCGCCGCCAGATTTTCCGCAAACACCTCGGCCTGCTGCGCCCGCAGGACTGCGAACGCCCGGACGCGAACTTCATGCCCGTCGGCGGCGGAAACCCGAACGTGTACGACTGGGGGTCCCGCGAAGACCACGCCGTCTCGGACCCCTTGTCGCCGTCGTTCATGGGACTCTGGCAAACGACCGCGGCGAACAACACGGCCGCGTTCGGGCGCGTCTTCCACGCCGTGCCCTCCGACAACGTGCGCACCTGGAAGCAGTACGACGAGTACTACGGCCGCTACTTCCACCCCACGGACCCCAAGAGCGTGAACACTAAGTGGGGTCACGTGGTGCGGGAGGAGTTCTCGCCGGGGAGGCAAGGGTTGGATGAGGTCAAGGAGGTTTTGGCCAGGGTGAAGGGGAATTTGGTCGAGATGCCGTTGTTGTTTTTGAAGGACGAGGATATTGCCAAGGAGGGCTTGGGGTTGAATGCGTTGACCGAGGTGGTGTATACTTAGATCTTAGGGTGGGTGGGTGACTTATTGAGGGGTGATTTCGGGTACGGCGAAATGAATTTGGATGTCCAGAAGTGAATATGAACGCTCGAGGGGAGATTTATGAATCCAAGCTCGCGAAGCCCTCGATAGATGCTGTAGATACTCACAAAAAGCATGCCTGATTGTGGCGTCTTTGGGCAATCTACAGTGTGTACATGGTATCAAACACGGCCGGCTGGCGAAGCGCCGTGAAAGATATTGTGTCGGAATCGGCTTTTTAACCATCATCGCGGCAGTCAACGTTGGTATTTGGCAGTCAACATGTCTGCTGCTATTTGGCACGAGCAACAAGAGGTCTTATGTCGGACCTGGACTGATTGGAGACTTCGAATACCTATGATCTGCACGATCAACCCCGTTCCTTTCGCAATCGAACCCAAAAAGGCTTCTCGGACATCCCATTACGACTGTGACTGTCCAGCTCATAACTTGTCCCAATCTCGGCAGCGTACGCAGTGTCTCCGTGACAAGAAAACCCGCTGCCAAAGACTGCACCGGGCCCTGCGCAACCTCATGCCCTCCTCGCCCCCTTGTGCCCCTCCTTCTGCACCACATCGTTCAAAAAGTCCAACAAGAACCCCTTCGCCTCCACCGGCGTCGCCGCTCCGCTACCGCCTTCCCGTCTCGGGCCCCTCGAGCCCGCGCTCACGGTACTGAAGCCGCTCTCCCTCCGCTGCAGTTGTGACGCGTGCGCGTTCGCATACGCTTGCTCCGCTGGGGTCAGCAAGTGCTGTGGCTGATGCTGTTGCGGCACGTGTCTGGTGACTGGGGTGCCGAGCGTGAACGGCGAGATGGGTGTGCCGGGGCTGTGGAGCGCGCGCGAACTACCCGGCCGGTTGAAGAGGTCGAGGAGGGCGGTTTGGGGTGGTGGTGGTTGGCGGGCATGAGGGATGTTTTGACTGCTTGGCTTGCGCTCCGGGACGAGTTGAGGTGCGGACGGCGGGGGCGGGGTCTGCGTCGAGGGCTGGGAGGAGGTGGAGAAGAGGTTTAGAAGACTGTTTTTGCGATCTTCTGGCCCGGCTGGTCGTGTTTGTCTCGTGGTGAGGGGTGAGGTCGGCTGCGTTGCTGGTGTTGGCGTTGCGGCAGCTGGGGGTTTTCCGAACAGTGCAAGCAGCTGGTCCCTCTTATCTTCCGTATTGCCGGCACTCTTCTCCACGGACTCGGCAGCCTTTTGCACAGTGATAGGATCCACGGACTCGGGTCGTTTGAGCACTTGCGGCTGAAATGCAGGCTTTGAAGTCTCGTTCCTAAATGGGCTCGACAAACCCTGCGGAGTCTGGGATTTCGATGTTGACGCGCGTCCAGATCCGGGTCTTGCCAATATGGTGAAAGATGGTGCAGGTGCTCCGTTCTCTCTCCCTTTGGCATGGTTGTTCGTGCTAGGCGGGTCAGATGGACGAGATTGTCTGGGCTTAGGCGAGCGGGGTACGTGTGTCGATACAGGACGAGGCATAATCGTGACGGGACGTGCCTGCGCCAACGTCTCAACTTGCGGTGCTTCGGGTGATCTCCGCACAGGTTGCTTAGGTTTCGCAGCATCAACGTAAGGTCCTGCTCTTGGTATGTCGACTGTTGGCTGACTTGGTATTGAGCCATGGGTAGGAGATTGAGGCGGTACCGCAGCTTCAGGAGAACTGACTTTCGACCTTGGCAGGGTACGCGTAATTTCATTGAGAGTTGGTCGACGACTTTGCAGGTTCGCGGGCCTCTCCGTGACAACCGTGGGCGAAGGCGCGACAGGATGCTGAGCCGGTGCGGGTTGGCTCTGTGCAGATATCGGCTTTTTGAACAGGTCGAGCAGTGCATTCTGATGCTGCGTAGCTTGCTTGGAGGCGTGAGTGGTGAACGCGCCTGGTTGTGCGGAAGTCTTGCCGCCGCTTCTGAAAGACTCCAACAATTGTGTCGAATGCGGATTCAGCTTAGGCATCGGCAGATGCTCAGCTTTGGGAACGGGTGGCCCACTTCCAATCGCGCCCTGTGGTCCTTGGGCTCCTAAAGCACTGCGATCCAACTGCGGCTGACGTTGCACGTGTGGTGGCATATGTTGAACGACTAAGGGCGGCGGTGCTGGGCCAAGTCGCTGCGCAGACAACGGGCCTTGATTCTGTGGACCGTACTGTGGTACAAGCTGGAGTCCAACTGGCACGCTTTGACGTTGCTGATGGATGTTTGAGTTAGGCGGGTAATCGGTAGTGCCGTGTAGCTGACTGTGTCCTGGATTATGGTCGTGAATGTATTGTGCAGAGAAATAGGTGCGCTGCGGTTGCTGTTGCTGTAATCTATCGGGGCTGAAGGGAAATGATGGCACAGAATGCTGGAAGGGCAAAGACGATTGCCTTGCATTGTGAGGGTGGGGGGTCTTAGGTTCTGGCGCGAAGGTATCAATCTGCTCAAGCGGTGTGTGTGGCATAGGTCCGCTCGTTGCACCCACTGATCCACCCTTTAGCAGAGCCAGCAAGTCATTCGGTCGTTGTAATGTCGCCGTGCCAGACGGTGTTTGCTGGGCTTGCTGAGCCTGCGGTCCTGCACCGACACCCATCAACTTTCTCAAATCCTCAGATCGATCCTCCACTGGTGGCACACGTTCAGCTGCATTGTCGTTATAGTCCTCCATGGCACTCTCTGGAGCGGCAACAGGCTCGTTAGATCCATGAGCTGTGGCAGTGTCATCCATTGTCCTCTGCTGATTGATCCACTTCTTCAACGGCCCTAGGAAGGGCGCTACCATGTAAAACTTGTTCGCCTGAGCGCTCTGGTCCACTCCGCCTCTTTGCTTCTTGAAGCCTGGTAAGTCCCGCACATTGTACCAGGCGATCTTGCTGATCTCTTTGCGCGTCTTGGGCTCAAAGTATGTATCTTCTGCGACGCCACGAAAGACGAACAGCCTCATATGCTGCTCGCGCATCGTGATGTCGATGTGCTTGACGTCGTTATCGTTCGCGTCCTCAGGCACAAGACCAGCATGGCGGACATCGTAGCCCGTCTCCTCGTACACCTCCCGGATAGCACAGTCTAGGTCCTTTTCATCCTTGTTGATCTTCCCGCGCGGAAACGACCAGGATGCACCCTTCTTCCAGCCTTTGACAAGTACGAGCTTCTCCATGCTGTCGTCCATGAGAATGGCACCGCGCACAGGGACGCGGACTTTGTACGCAAGAAACTCCTCATACGCGGCGATGTGCTGCGCGTCGGTGAATCCGCTCAGGAGCGGACAGTGCTGGAACAACTTCAGGCAGAAGTGTCTGAGCGGTAGTGAGGGTAGTTGATTGCCGACTGCGGCAGCGGCAGGCCGCACGAAGTCCTCGTAGAACCATTGCGCTTCCTCGATCTGAAAGCACAGCCGCGGCACAGACGACAGTTCAGAGGCGGGCAGATTGAGCAGAAAGCGCACGGTGAGGTCGTCGAGCCAGTCAGCTAGCTCCATCTTCATGATCTCGGCCATGCTGTCCTGTATCCTTGCACGGTCGAGACAAACGAATCATTGCTTTTGGTGTAAAGTGATGGGTGTGCTGCCGCGCGCCGCTGTGCAGCGATGTCGACTTCAGAAGACCGGCAGTGCTGCTGTCCCCTGTGATATCGAGTCGAGTGAAGCGGTCGGGTTGCTCGAGTGAGGCAACGGGATATGTTGGGGGTGAGTTTGTTCTTCTACCAGCGCCGAAGTCGAAGTGCAGTGCGCGATCGACTATGTTGCATGCGCCACACTATGGCGGTGCGGAGTCAGTGCGCCACACGCGGCATATCCTATAGTACCATGCGGCGATCTCTGGAGTTTCACTACGCTTCGGCATCAGACATCATACACCACACACTCGCTTGAAGAAAGAATCAGGAGTCCTGGATGATTGCGGTTATCCACAGAACGGTGTCCCTACCGTAGAAGGATCTCGATACTTGACCGCATCATGTCTGGCGGCGACGACCTTAAGTCTCACGCTGTCAACAGCTCGGACGATTTCTATGATCTCCTCAGTATCACCTCGACTGCAAATGAGTCCGAGATCCGTCGCGCGTACCGAAAAACCGCGCTCAAATATCATCCGGACAAAGTTGGCGCCTCGGACAAAGCAGCATTAGACAAATTCCACGATTTACAAATTGCCTACGATGTCCTCAGCGATCCGGGCGTTCGCGAGCTTTACGACAATGCGCGGCGAGCGCGTGAGGAGAAGAAGCAGCGGGATGCGGCATTTGAGGGTCGACGAAAATGGATGAAGGAGGATCTTGAGCGCAGGGAGAGCGGCGTGTTCAAGAGGAAGCGCGAGGAGGCTGAAGAGGAGCAAGTGTTTGAGCGGGAGTTGAAGAGGCTCGCGGAGGACGGGAAGCGCAGGCGGAAGGAGAGAGAGGAGCAGTTGAGACAGGAGATGGTGCAGCAGGAAGAAGAGGAGCACCAGAAGAGAGATGGCGACGAGGAAGTACAGACGATGCCGCAGCAAAATGGCGATGGACCCGCAGAGATTGATCGCTCGGTCACCTTGCGGTTTCCGAAGAATGCGCGCCCCGAGCATATGGACAGAGACCGTCTCGTGTCGCTGTTTCAACGCTTTGGTCCGATCGAGGATGCTGTTTTACGCGACAAGAAACTCAAGCTCGATGGCGAGAAGCATAGACAGCCATATACTACAGCTGTCCTCGTTTTCAAAAGCATCGTCGGGGCGCACGCAGCCATCACAGACGTAGCTAGGCTTCAGTGCGAAGACGCCGAGACCTGGGGCTTGTTCGCGCAAGTCGGATGGGCGAGCGGCAAGGAGCCCGACTACATCCCCAAGCCAGCGACTCCATCCTCGAAACCGATGACCGCAGAGTCACTTCTTGCAAGCGAGAAAGCTGTTCCTATCACACCCTCCAAGCAGGAAGGAAACTTCGATGGTGTTGGCCTTCGGAAAGTGCCTTCATTTGGCAGTTTCAAAGTCACCCCCAAAAGCACGCCGAGAGGAGTGAACAGCCCTCGGCCTGATGAGATCACCATGATCAGGCTTAAGAACGCTGAGCGCAAGCGCATGGAGGAAAAAATTCGTAGAGAAGAAGCAGACACGGCGGCGACTGCTGCTGCTTCGGGTGGAGATTGAATATTATGCCTTCGCAGGCGAAGTCTGCTAATGAATCGACGTTTTCTATGCAGCAGACTGTAGGCAGTGTGATTTTACGAGATACCCAATTCAGCGTCAAATATTGATTAATGAACTCATCAAATTTCTGTCAAAGCTCCAGCAATGACATCAGCTCCTATAGCGAACACTTCAATCCTCTCCAAACCGTCTGGACTTTTGTGTTGTGCTCAACGATGTTTGTGCAGCAGTCGAAAGCGCCATACGTTTGCGCAAGATGCCTCCGGGCGCGTCGTCAGTACAGCACGCCTGCTAATGCAACAGTACCACCGCCGCCGCCACTCGCTTCCGGCGCTGCGAAGCTCACCAACCGCCGCCTGCTCTCTGTGTACGGCGATGACGCGCCCAAGTTCCTGCAAGGCATCATCTCCAACAATGTCCGGCCCGAGCCCGGCTCAGGCTTCTACGCAGCCTTCCTCACGGCGCTGGGCAAGGTACTCAACGACGTCTTCATCTATCCCACCTCAGGCACGCAGTGGCACATCGATCAGGATCGGGGCGGGAAGCAGGGTTATTTGGTAGAAGTCGACGCTGGCGAGGCCGAGTCGTTGTATAAGCATTTGAAGAAGCATAAGCTGCGCTCGAACCTCACGCTGAGGCTTTTGGAGGCTGGCGAGCTGGATGTGTGGAGTGTGTGGAGGGAGGATGAGCGGTGGACGGCGCATGGGCGGGCTGTGTTGGAGGACGGTATACTGGGGTTGATGGACTGCAGGGCGCCGGGCATGGGGCAGAGGGTACTGCTCCGGCCTGGTGATGCGGTGGGTGAGGTGGACGAAGCGCCTGAGAGTGCGTATACGATACGAAGGTACCTGCGTGGCGTGCCGGAGGGCCAGAAAGAGATACCCTGGAACGACAGCTTGCCGATGAACCATAATATCGATATCATGGGTGGGATAGACTTCAAGAAAGGGTGCTATCTTGGGCAGGAGTTGACGATCAGGACGCATCACACTGGGGTTGTGAGGCGGAGGATCTTGCCCGTGGCGCTTTATGCACATGAGGGGTTACCGCCAGATACACTCGAATATGACCCTGGCGCGAGTATCAGAACTGTTAAGGCAGGCACGGAAATCAGGCGGGACGACCAGCGGAGGCGTCCCACGGCAAAGCTGATCGGAAGCGTTGGCAACGTGGGCCTGGGCATGTGCAGGTTGGAGCAGATGAGCGACCTGACTGTTTCGGCTGAAGGCAGCTCGTACAGTCCTGATGATCGCTTTCTCCTAGAGACGTCCAGTGGACAGGAGCTAGGGGTCAAAGCCTTCGTGCCGGATTGGATCCGTGGCAGGGTTAGGGAGCCAAAGTTACAGAAGCGTGTTGAGTGAAGCATACTTGAACAGGCCTGCTACACTTGACTCGCCTCATTCGCGACCTTGTGCTGCTCAGCGGCCAACCGGTCGCTTTGTCTGTCGAGGTCCATGGCTTGCTTCTTGTCCAACTACTCCGGCTCGTGCTCCAGCAGCCCTTGCTTGACGACGTTCAACGCGCACTGCTGCCGAGTCCTTGCTCAGGAGCTTCACGTGGATTGTCGGAGACATTGTTGAACAAGACGTGTGCGTCGACGGAGTAGTTGAGACGGGAGAGGAAAGAGACGTTGCTCTGCGCTGCCTTGCCATCCCGTGAGGTTCAGGTTTAGAGAGGGCTGGGGTGGGCGATACGTACGCCCGTCCGGTCCATCACTTCATCCATCAGAGTACCGTCGTGTGGACGGTATGGTAGAGTGTTCCTGATCGAGACCTTATATCTCGAGGCTACCGTCCGTCGAAGCGAAGACCACATTATGCATCATCGTCAATCGTGGCCAAACTTTGCGTACTGTATCTGCCAGTCATTTCTAGGCTGTCTTTTGGCTCCCCTTTCAGCTTCACTTACCCCACGAGTCCTGTTTCTTGGTTTCGTTGCAGCTTTCGTAACCCGTTCTCTTAAGCGAAATGTTCGATATGCGCGACGCGAATCACGTGATCCATCACATTCGGCGACCGAAACGCACAAGGATCCCAATTAGGAAGTCACGGTAGCCCCACAGAAGCGAGTGTTCAGGTCCTACGACAGGTTTGTCACACCACCACGCGGTAACACAAGGACCGGATTGCTGTCAGTGTCGCCCACGCCGAACACTCTGATCCTTTTATCAGATCCTGTTCCCCCCTTGCTCTTCTTGTTCACGTTCGCCTCGCGATCCCCACGTGTTACTCACGCTTGCACATGCTGCCCGTTGAATGCCACCCTCGACACATGAAACCGAGGTGCCACGAACGACGCTGATGACGTTTGTCGCACTCGGGGTTTCGAGATCCGAAAGCTCATGTCGGCCTCGGTCTTGTGACTGCGCACAACACAACACAACACACACATGTGTATTGTTATTAAACGGTTCTTCTTCAATCACGACGACAATAATACCAACCACCACCACCATCAACAACAACAACCGCAACCGATGACACCACCACCGACCATGCTTCTCACCCAGTCTTGGACGAGTCTGAAGAGCATCGCCATCATCCTCTTGCCGAACAACAACACCTGAGATCTGCAAACCCCACCTCCACTCCCAGCTGTATAAGCTGCCGCGACTCCCTAGTCGCCAGTACCAATCGCCGAGGCTGACAAGTGCTAGACGGCGGTTTACGGCGGTTCAAACACTCGCTCTAATTAATTCAGCTGGGAACCCATAGCTATGGCTGCTCTCAACGGATACCAGCAGCTGCCGGGTGCCGAGTCGCACTTCAGTGAAGATACACCTCCGGGCGAAGGTCAGAAAAACTCCGCTGGTGTCCACCAGCGCACTTATCAGGCGTGCATACCGTGCCGCAAGCGGAAGGTCCGATGTGACCTGGGTTCCGTCGACAACCCTCATGATCCGCCATGCATGCGCTGCAGGAGGGAGTCGAAAGAGTGCTATTTTTCAGCGACACGCCGGAAGAGAAAGAGCACTGGGCCGAACGGCAGCGGTGCGATTTCTGACGATGACGACATCGACGTCTTTGAGATCAGGGATGGCAGGAAGCGGGTAAGGGTTGCGGCCACCGCGAACAGCGGCGCAGACGACGAGGAGCAGCCACGGACACCCGGGGGTTCGATTGCTAGGCTACAGCCTCTACGCCGACCGGCTGCTTCGAAGGCCACTCAATATGGCGAAGAAGATGAGAAGGCCAGCGAGCAGACTGCGGCCATCCTGCAAGGCGCCGAAGTACACAGCGGCCACGATGCGCTGAAAGTCCTCTACGAGGCCGCAGTGCGCTCGCGTTCGTATAGCAAGGAGAACATGGAGAAGCCGAACATCAGCGGCGTCTCGCCGTCGTCGCGTGCCGCTGTTACCAGTCCACTCACCAACAACTATGGCCAAGGCACGTACACTACTGGTGTCTTGCCGATGTACCAGAACGGTCCCAGGTGGACTGCTCATGCAGAAAAGACACCCAGCGCCTCGCTCAGTGAGGTGATAATATCCGAGACCGCAGCATATGCGGCAGCGGTGAAGGCATGGTCGCGGTTCCGCTTTGTCCGTGCTGGCTGGTTCACACCCAGGGAGGCTATCGACTACATCCAGTACTTTTACAAGTATCTCGCCCCACTTACGCCTGTTGCATTGCCGGACTTCCGCCCGTACGAAACGCATGAGAAGCTCCTCACCCACGAGCCCATGCTGACTGTAACAATGCTGCTGGTAGCCTCGCGCCACATGAAGCTCGAAGGGCCGGGTGCCGTCAGTCGGCCGTACTCAATCCATCAAAAATTGTGGAACTACCTCTCTGGCATGATCGACCGGATCGTGTGGGGTCAAGAGCGGTTCGGCGGAGGGTTCTGCGGCGCAGGAGCAGAACCTGGAGCCGACGTATCTCCTCTCACTCGCAAGGGGCTACGGACGTTGGGCACCGTCGAGTCACTTGTCCTACTCACTGAGTGGCACCCCAGAGCGATGCACTTCCCACCCGACGAGGCTGATGAGGAGCTGATGGTACCCGATGACCGGTTTGCCACGCCAGATATCGTTGATCAAAATGAGGTTCCAAAGGGAATCGGCGGACAGCGCATGGATGCTTGGCTCGAACCATGCTGGCGGAGTGATCGGATGTGCTGGATGCTACTTGGCATATCCATGTCTCTCGCCTTCGAGATCGGCGTTTTCGACGCCAGCGACTGGCAGCGGCATGCACGGTCGATCGATGGCCATCCTCTGTCCGCGGGAGAACTCCAGACGTACGACAGGCGTCGCGGCAGCGTGAGAGACCTCCTGACGATCTATGTTAGTCAGACCAGTGGACGCCTTGGCCTCACTTCCATGCTGCCGGGCAATTACAGCAAGCCCGAGGACAGTGAGACGTACAAACGTCAGCTCGGTCAGCATCACAGCATCCAAGAAACCGTTCTGCACTTCTGGCTGCGGATTGCGGCAATCATGAGAGAAGGCAACCAGAAAGTCTTCGCCAACAAAGCGTACACGCGTGACCTCATCAAGAACGGCAACTACAAGGCCATGTTGGAGAACCTGCAGCGACCACTTGAAGAGTGGCAGAATGACTTCGACAACTGTGCAGTGGTGCCGAAGTACATGCGTTGCATCCTGCAGATTGAGTACGAGTACGCTCGTGTCTATCTCAACTCGCTGGCTCTGCAGGCCGTAGCCGAACGCTGCGCCAACGACTCATTGCCACTCCACGATCTCCCTACAGAGATGGCAATCAACGCAGCCTCCGCCATCACCACCAACGGTGTTCGAACGGATGTTGCTATTGCCCCACAAACTCTCGCGAAGTGGCTAGGTGGCGATCGCAAATACATGATTGGAGTTGGCGATGCGGCGCGCAACTTACTCAAAGTGGTGGTCGACGGGCTGCACCCCGGCGAATACCTCAAGCACGCACCCGTCCGAACATACTTCCGGATCGTTTCGGTGGCGATAATCTTGCTCAAGTCTTTCTCGCTCGGCGCGAGCGAAAGTGACGTCGCCGACTCACTGACGCTGATGGATCGCACGGTGGAGGCACTGCGAACGTGCATAGTCGACGACGTACACGTCGCCAGTCGCTTCGCCGACTTGCTCGATACGCTGACGCAGAGCCTGAAGCCCCGTCTGGTTCGCGTGTCCGCCGATGGACGTGGCGGCCGCAGCCAGCGCGTCAGCCATCAAGGCAGTCCCACCGCCGTCTCCACCAATCTGGGTGCAGCGCATCAGCGCCACCAACAGTACTCATCCACGCCCAGCTCCATGCCAGGCCAGCCACAGTGGTCCTACAGCCGCTCGACCAACCTGCAGCCTTCTAGCCTCAACAGCTCGGACCCACTATACGGTATCTCCAACGACACGTACGATCTAATGGGGAACGATTTCTCCGTCATGCCACCCCCGTCCTTCGGCCTGCAATCACCCCCCACCGACGCCATCAACACAACCACCGCCGGCGGTAGCAGCAGTACTTTCGACCCGTACACCAGCTCGAGCGCGTTCGGCCACGACCACATGCAGGACTGGCTCGCGTTACCCCTGGATCCGCTCATCAACATGTCCGGCGCCGACGTCAATCAGACCATGTACGGGCCGGAGCTGGGCGGCCAGGACATGCTGGAGCTGTTGCTGAACGGCAACAGTGCGAATGGCTTCGGCTGAATTGAACTTCTGTGACGTTATACCGCCCTCACTCGCGGACGGGAGAGTGATATCTTGAAATCTCCACTTTCATGTTTTGAGTATGTTTATGGGCTGGATGTCGTTATTATTGAGATCACGAAGCGGATGCTCTGGTTGTTTTCTTTCCTCGGACTGCACGAGGTGCTACGATGCCATGAGAACATGAATGCATTATTTGTTTCACTAGCTTGCCTGCTCCTTCACAGATACCCCTTTCGATAGCGACTAAGCTATCACGACTTTTCTTCATCGTCACATTACGTATCGTTATCATGAAACATCATACGTCGCCGCCAGCCGTCGCATCACATGATCCTTCGCTGTGATAACACGCCCATCCGCTTTCCCACCCAGCCGTCCGGCGGAATGTTCTCGTACAAGCTCACTCGGCACCGCTTCGAGCAAAGCATCATCGAGCGGATGGCAAAAATAAGCCATCGAATACCTATCCCCTCTTAACCCTTCTTCTACCGGGAAAATCACCCGATGAACCGTCGACTTGAGCAAGCCGCCCGTCCAGTCTTGCAGTAGATCCCCGATATTCACCAGAATTGGCAAAGGAGTAGGCCCGCCGGTTCCGTGGAACAGAGGGTCAACTGGTACAGCTTTCCACTCTCCACTGGGCGTTTTGATTTCCAACCCAGGTTGACCGATTTGCTGGAATAGAAGCGTGATACTGCCGTAGTCGCTATGCGCGCCCGCGCGGATATCCTCGCCGGCTGCATTGTGGTTATCAAGCTGAGGGTAGTACAGAAGCCGGAAGACTGTGCCGGACGGGCCTTGGGTTTCGTCGTGGCGGGAAGAGAACCAGTCGCATTTGATCCCGAGGGCTGTGGCGAAGTGCTCTAGGATCTGCTGACAGAGGGCACGGCACGCGGTTTGGAAATTCACGATGGATTGTTCGTGCGCCTGGAGGGGTTTGGGGAGGGGTTGTTGGAGGGTTCCGGCGATGGGACTGCCGATGTTGAAGGCTCTGGGCTCTGTTCGTTAGGTCGCGGGACCTCTTGTTTTTCTTAAAGCGCAGACTCGACTTACTCTTTAACGTCAGGTCGTATCTGCGTCGCCGGATCCAGCTTTTCCACGCCTCTGCTGAGCCAGCCGTGGTTCTTGCCGGCTTTGTTAGAGCTGATGGAGACTTCGTCTTTGACCTCTAGTGGGGATGCGAAGAACATTCTGGACAGGTCGAACATTTGCTCTATACCTTGCGATGTTACGACCGATTCGTCGTTCTGGACGAACACGAAGCCATACCGAGCAGCGGCATCGAGCAATTGTTTGGGGGCATTGGGGTTGCTGGGACTGATTTCGATGACTGGGATCTCGGTATCATTACTCTTCTTCTCCGAAGACATGGTAATATGAGCTTCGTAGTCGTACGTGGTGGCGGATGGAATGATTGGGGGTACAGAGGAGGGATCAGATGTCAAGGCTGCCGCTGTTGCGAACCACGAGCTTCAAGACAAAGAGTCCCATCACCTCAATCATTTCACGGCAATCAGATGGTACCTAACAAACATGAGGACTAGTTAGTGCCTACTATGAGGTCAAGCAGCATCTAGTCTCCGTCCGCTCGCGTATGCGCTTCCTAATTTCAGCGTCGTGACGGATTCGATGCATAATAGATCACATGGAGCCTACAACGATGAAAGAGCGTACCGAAAAATACTTTGGCATATTAACATCCACTTGAATGCAGCAATTCATCGCAGCAGTATCGAGATCACCCGCTCTTCCCCTCAATACTCTTCTTCAGGCTTTCTATCGCGCCCCTCGACTTGAGCTTCCCATTCGCCGCCGTCTTCATCCCATCATGCCATAACACCCCACTCAACGCCGACCCCACGGACTCACTGCTACCAGTCCGAGTCAGCACAGGCGTAGCTTCTCCGCCGCCGCTCGCCTTCGCCATCAATAACCCTCTTACCCCTCCCGCCTTTCGCGCAGGCAGCTCGCCTTCTCCCGCCGTGGCCACATAGAGCAGGTATTTCAGGTTCGGCAGCGTGTGCCTAATGTCTAAGACGCGGACATTGTACGCCGACTCCAGCAAGACCTGGATGTTTTTGTTCAGGAGGAAAACGCCGTACTCGAAGCGGAAGTGCGGGACGCCTTTGGAAAAGAGCGGGTAGGTTCGGAGACTCTTCTCGTCTTTGTATGTCTGCGTCGTGCTGGCGTTGGTCTTGAGGAGGGAGATCGGGTCTTCGATGGTGCTGCTGCTGCTTCGAGGGTTCACGGGGTATGGGAGAGGTTGACTGAGGTAGAAGGAAAGTAAGATGATCAGGTGTGCCACGTGTCCAAGCGCGGCAGCAATCCGGTCGGGCGGCTCGGAGTCGAGCTCCTCGGAGTTGGGAACGTGTAGACCGCGGATCGAGAAGGCGAGCGTTTTGCCTGTGATGGGTTGGATGGGATAACATCGCTGGATGTCCTCGCAGATGCGCCGACGTTGATTCCCAATAACTTTCTGTTTGACGTTATGCTCGTCCTTCGAGCTCGGTATCTCGGGTCGGGACTCATGCATGACAGCCGACACCGTGCTCCGCGAGGATGTGTCGGTGGACATGAACTCGCGGCGTTTGCTTATTGAGTCGCGCTTCTCCACTTGCTGCTTGCGGGCTTTATCAAGTTGCTTTTCCACAGTCCGTTTGGCGAAGTCGATCGTCTTCAGACGGTCGTCTGCTTCCGCGACCTGATCACGCTCGGCCAGGGCGTCCTTGTTGGCCTCGAGCAGAGCTTCAAGGTCTGCTGCGATCTTGTCACGAGTGGCGATCGCATCCTGGATGCTGTCGTCCAGTTTCGACAAACGCAGCAAAGCATCGAAAGAGGAAGTCGGCAGGGTGCGCGCACTTGTTGTTCGGGCAGATGGGGATATTGGTGGCGGTATGTAATCAGATAGCGAGGTAAAGTGGGTGTATACGCCGTCTGTGAGATGCAAAATCACGGCATTTGGCGGTAAAACGTGATGGAACCGGTCTAGACTTTTGCCCAGGTACTGTAGGTTCCTCATAGATAGGGACATCTCTAGATGCTGCCGCCATTGCTCCATCTTGGCGCTCTTGATCCACACCTTGAGGATAAGATGATTGAGCCGAGTGATTGCTGGTCCGCAGGCAGAGTTGTCAATTTGTCTGAACGTCGGATTCATTGTACGGTCCACAGTCTCGCTGACATAGATGGGCTCTGCAACTCCATTAGCCATCCGTACTTTCCTTCGTACGCCCTGGGAGACCCACAAACCTCCAATGCCCTCGACATGAAGAGAGAAGAACACATCTGCCATTCTCTCTGCCGTAACCTCTTCCAATTTCTCCTGTCGTCGCTGAGGTGTAGCATTGACCCATTCCAGCGTACTCCTTCTCCTCATCCGACCCATAGGCCGCTGGGGCGTTCGAACCTTCTTTGGGCTGCCGTTGGCACGAGCGGATGCGTCTTCATCCTCAACTACCGTCCTCAGATCGCCAGAGCTTCGCGAGTGACCTAATTGCTTCTGCTCTCGCAGTGCAACGAGCTTGGCGGGAGATTTGAGCGTGTTCGGAAGGGCTTCGTCGTCGATCGTCTTGCCTCGAGGCCTTAAGGACGGCGTACTCGCACTCGGTGAAAGATTGCGCAGTGAGATGGAGACGAGGTTTCGAAGCTTCCGGTTCTACACACAACGATCTCAGTAGAGCGATAACTCCTACGGAAAATCTCGAGCCTACCGAGGACAGCAGCCACGGCCGGTCACGGCGGGCGAAGGCGTCGTGTGATGCAGCTGGTCTGGCGGACTTGGAGGCCATTCATCCCTTCAACGTCGCTGTGTGTGAGCTATTGCGACCTTTGTCCTATGCTTCAGCCAGCATGCTGTTGATCCTCCTGGTGTAGGTTTTACGTAGGGACACAGGTAAATGGTAGTTCCGTGTATGTCAATGCGCAAGGTTCGGGGGTTTCGAGCGCTGTCACTCGCCGTAAGCCAAACTTTCCCAGTGTGTAACCATCACGAGACCATCGCTCTCAAAAGTACACACCATTCTCACAACGATGGCATCGGCGTTATAACAAAATCACGGTGGAAATGAAGCGAGCAGTCTTGAAACCAGCAGTGCAGAAGCCAGCAGTGCGAAAGCGCGTGGTCGAGGACCACGGCCGCTATATCTACGCCTACTGCCACTTCCGCACAAACCAAGTTGTCTATTCCTTGACGAGACATCTACGTGTGAGCATGTATGCTATGTTCGTCGTGTACGTTGGCTGACACACCGATGTAGAACCATCGCTCTCTCAAGCAGCTTCCCGACCTCGGCGCAAACAACAAGGACGCTTCACTCCGGAAAGATCTCTGGCGACCACTATGGACCGTCTGCCTTCCTCCCGGTGCGATGGGCCTGCAGCAGGGCCTACATGCTTTCAAGTTACTGCGCGAGTACCGTAAGCTGCACGAGACCAGCTGGGAGCCTCCCGCGCTGCTTTCAAAGCCGTACACGGAGAAGGAGATAGAAGACCTGAAGTCAAAGTTGGACGAGCGCGGCGGTTCCAAGAAGGAGTCCGTATATGACATTATCAAACGAAAGAAGAAGCAAATGCGTGTCAGGATCGTGCAGGATCAGAAGGCGAACAGCATTGCGGATCTTGCGGCGGTTCTGTCAGAGCAGGAGGGGCTGGGCGTCAAGACTATAGCGAAGAAAGAGTTGGAGACTAAATCAGACCGCGGGACTGAGGTGGCTTTGATGCTGGATTACGCCGTGAGGGCTGAGTCGGGAGCGTTACAGACCCTGGAAGAGGATATCCAAAATTTGGAGAGGAGACTTGAAAAGAAGGAAATCGCGAGAGTAGCTGGTGTGGCGAGCGAGGACAGGATGTCGAAGACGCAATTGCAGAACCTGCTGTGGAAGTCCAAGGCCAAGCATCAACGCATGCAGTTTGCCAGCAAGGCCGTGGCCGCTGCCAGAGAGCAGGCCCCTCCGTCACCACCAGTACCTACCATTCCAGAAACCGAGAGAGCAGCACCTGCTAGAGAGCCGCGGACGCCGGTAGGAGGAACGAACACATCAGGGACAGAGGCGAAGCCTTCCACCGCGCCACCGGGTATCGACTGGAAAGCCGTCCTCCCATCCTTCCCGTCACGCGACTCCTCCAAGCTCCCCAAACGTGGCCCTATCCTTCAGAAACATCGTCGCATGAACGCACCAATCTTCAATACCGAAGGCGTGACGGTGAAATGGGATGACTTGCTCGACGCCGAATACGCCAAAACCTGGCCAGACAACGTTCAGCACGTACGCATGGGCTGGTCACGGTACGCGGCACCGCCTGGCGGCGCCGAGACGCAGGACGACAAAATCAGTCGCTTTAGGGAGAGACAGGCGAAGGCGGAGACAGCGTTAGCAGGAGAAGAAGATGTCTCGCAGGCGCAGGACGAGAGCGAGAGGGAGAGAAAGGAATTTCTTGAGGGATTCAAGAACGATCTGATCCGGACGATTAGGGAGAAGAGGCTCGCGAAGCAGAACGATTCCGAAGACGCGCGAGCCCATACTGGGGCATCAGTTCTTCAAGAGAGTCAAGCTGTAGCATATAAGCCTCTGGACTCGAGGTAAATGGTGTAGATACACACTGTAACCCTAGCGCGCTCCGCACGTGACCGCGGCCATCACCGCCAAGACTTGCCACTTTAGTAAAACGCGTCCTCCGCGTTCGACGCGTCCCCCACCCATCAGCCTTCTCCTTGCCAGCAAGACCAAAAAGCAGAGCAAACATGGCCGAAGCCACCCCTCGCGTCACCCAGCCATACTTGGAGCAATTCTCTCACCAAACTGTCCGCATCCTCGGCAAAGTCGGCCAGCTGCGTGGTGGCGATCAGGCTACGATTGACGCTGGCGGTCAGATCAACCTTTTCTTAAACAGAGTACGCAAAGGCCAATCCAAATGATATACCAATTCTATGAGAGAGAAATGCGGTGTAGTTGCTTTCTGTGACTGATTGTTGTTTTAGGACCACCATCTTCAACCTGACCACGCCGTCGAGATCATCGGCAAGGTGCAGAATGACTTGAGCGTCAAGGTCATGGCGAGTACGGATATGGGGCCGGAGGGGAGCATTGGTATGTTCGCCTCTCATCTTCTACTTCTTTTGGTTTCGAGTTGCGAGAAGTGCGTATCAGCTGATGCGACGATTTCCAGACTGGAACGCTGTCGACGCGGTGGTGGATGCGACGCATCGGTATCATGAGATATTCTACGCGAAGGAGCAATGAGTGAGATCGGAAGGACGGCTTGGATGGCGAATGGCGGTTATGCACTCAAAAGAGACGTGTGGTGCTGGGCGGGCATGGATCAACTTTCATCATGAATGCACGAAGCAGACTAGACAGCCATTTAAGATCACGCTTCAAACATTCCTGCCCAAAAGACACCAGTACGCGCTCGCTGAAAGTGAACCCTTGTGAGACGACCGCCAACCGATCAAGCTACTGCGAGACCTACACCAGCCACAGCGCCTGTGAGATCAATGATCGAGCTCTCCCGCGCGACAGCCGCCACCGTGCTTTTCTTCTCCGCCATGCCATCGCCGGTCGTCTGCCCTTCATCGGCAGCGAAGCGACTGCTTCGGGTGAAGCTGGGCGTGTGATTGTAGTATTCATCCAGGATCGGATGGATGAGCACCGTCTGATTGTGAATGGTAAGCACGCTGTTCGTGGGCACCGTGACCCAATTGTCCCGCTCGAACGTCAACGGCTCGCTGGCTACGAGTACGATATCGGCGCCCTTGTCCCGCCGCTCCATCCGGTACTCGCCCTTGCCCACTTTGGGCGGACCGCTCGTGACCGACTGCTCGCGCCAATTGGTGCCGGAGCTAAAGAAGAGCGAAGCCGCCTCATCCGTCTTACTGCTCACGTAGCGTGTGCACACTACGGACTTGCCATCCGTGACAGCAAAGTTGAGCAGCGACCGAGTTTCGCCCGATTGTCGCACCTCATCCGGCAACGCCTTGCGGAACTCGTTAATCCTCTCGATGCTCCTAAGCATAGCCTTCCGAAGCACCGTGTGTCCAAAGCCCTCCCGCTGCCGCACCTCGTCGTCCGGATCCACGCCGCACTTCTCCAACGAGTCTAAGAACAAGGCGAACGCCCACTCGCTGTCGGTACTCCCGTTCACGCTCTCGAACCACTTGTCCGCGACGTCCGCGACGAGCCTCCGCTTGACGCCGAGCTTCCAGCCACCGATCCCGCCGTTGTGCATCCACATGAGCGCGCCGCGACTGAACGGATGGCAGTTACTGTCGCTCAACGCTCCCTCCGTGCTCGCCCTCACGTGCGCGAAGACCAGAGGCGACACGGTCTTGCTCGCCAAGCGCTCGAGGTTCTTGCAGTTCCACGCCGGAATGGTGCTGGTGAAGATACATGGCTCTGGGCCCAGATCAATCACCTCCTCCGTCGGCGCCGCGGCAGGCGCGGTGGTGTAATACCCGACCCCGAACCCATCTCCGTTATGCGGCCGGGTGTGATCTAAGCGGAGTCGTGAGTCGTAGGATTGAGTGAGGATGCTGTGAGTCGGAGAGGTGATGAGGTGCGAGAGGAGGATTGGCGAATGGCCGGAGTATATCAGAAATCGACACATACTCGTTCAGCAGGTCCGGTGAAGTGAGGAGAATGAGGGGGTGTACCGCGGCTCAATGCCGGATATTATGGATGGCCGAACGATGAATAACCTTATAAAGGTAGTCCATGGGTATGGTCGTGACTTTGAGAGCTCTCGCAGGTAGAGGCGGCAAGTAGTTCTGAGTGCAACCATGGCCCGTGATGAATGCAGCGTGTACCTTATTACTACCTGTTCACTCGTGTTGGCTCTCCGTAGGAACGAGGCGGGAGTTCCCTTTCGGGAAGCGGGCCGTTTGCGTTCCGATTGTCCAAATTAGGAGCATACCAATCCGCCAGCACCGGCACACTTCACACCTCTTTCGCATCGTGACGGCATACAGTACACACGTTCAGCCGCTGACTATGGTATACCTGGCAACAAGCGAAGAGTGGCAGCACCAATCCGCCCTGCTGTTACAAGCGCGACCGACAACGGTGCGTAAGTTGTGTTCACGCGTAGCCCACAATCAACACTCTCTGATGAACTCACTTCCGCCAGGCTCGCATCACCACGAAATACAACATCCCCAACCTTGACGCTCCGAAGTACCAGAAGACGAAGAAGAGGAAGCGAGATGGAGAGGAGGAGGCGAAAGACGACGCTCCCAGAGTTCCAAGAGCGAAGCTGGTGCTGAAGACATATGACCCGGAATCTGGCGTGGTGTTGAAATTCAGAACGGACAGGGCGGCGGACGTCGGCAGACTGATTGGAGGACTGGGGCGGTTAGGGAGACATATGGCAGCGTTGCCTGAAAAGGCAGAAGGTAAGAGTGCGGCGGAGTTCCAAAATAGTCGTTTAGGCACTGATACTGCGTAGCTCAGGATACGGTCATGGAAGATGCGACTATAGCTGACCAAGCACCCGGAACCGGTGCTTCGACAGCGGCAAAAGATGTCAGACCAACTGCACCAGATGGCAAGACACAACTGGGACCTGCTGGAGGTGGTGGAAAGAAGAAGAAGAAGGGCAAGAAGTGAAACATAGGCTCAGTATGAAGACGAGATCCAGCGAGGACGCCAGTATCCTGCGCAGACTGCTCGACCAAAGTCAGGCGAATGGGTCAATGGCTTGACATGCTCGCCTACATCTGCAGATGACGGCACCGCGAATGCAATCAGGCTCTACACAAAAGGTACCTTCTTAAGCCGCCGACCCGACCCAAATGCAGTCCTTACCTTTCCTCTCCGGTCAGACAAGGCGTCTCGTCCCGGGTCGCCTCCACGGTTCTACGCAAGTACGTGAGTACGCGCAACGAAGGACCGCCACGCCCAACAACCCGACACGGCGGGAACGCATCGGAGACTCGGGTGGGATCATTGGTAAAAGCAGGGCACGGCCGAAGACGTTGCATATCCGCCTTCTTGGCTGCGGCGTGATCGCTCGCGAAAGTGGATCTCCGACATCGCGAAGTGGCAACGCGAAATCTACCTGTAGTCGTTCGTGGTGTACATGTAACATAGGTACGCAGCGTTGCATCGCGAAGTTCTTCCAAAGACCTTTACGCCAAGGCGCCACCGGCGCTCAACATCACTTGCATGCAGCATGGCAGGCTGCAGGCCGTAGGCGCACATCTCGAGCCCGTTGAGGACTCGACAGTTTCCGAGTCGTACTGTATCGTCCCGTGTACTCTGGAAGGTCCTACATGCGTCAGCAACCGCAGAAGGCTCCGATCTCGGCTCCTGCTGTCGCGAGTTGCGAGGTCTTTCTCGCCGCTCTCGGGGCAAAGTGTGAAAGAGAAAAAGCCAACGATGGTATTGGTGGGGCATACTGTAGAAACGAAAGCTTCTCGCCACGAATGTGATGGATCGTCATATGTGAACGGTACAGACATGGATTGGTGTATTAACTGGCAAAGTACCTAGGTACCTAGGTATGCTTTTGCGGGATTGACTTTGCTCGTGGCGCCCATGCTCATGTCACTCATGTGCCTGCTTAAAATCTAGAGCGAGAACCCTCCATCGGCCGCCGATATCGTCGCCATGAAGTCGTTTCAATGCCATGCAAACATCCACACACACACCCGACCGGGGTGTGGATGTTATGGACCCGCTTCGACTCCATAATAATAACTGGGGAATACCGTGCTGCCATGCGGAAAGGAATCCGAAGGACATTCTTATTGCGTGAAAGCAGCGTGAACCGGTGCGATGATGATGTCTGTCACAGTTCTCGTGTACGGATACTGCTGTGTACGGGGTACGCATACGGGAGACGTTTGGCGAGAAGGAGACAGACAGCACCCGCGTTACCTGTTTACCTGGTGCGAACCCTGCGTACCGCATTGTCCGCCGAAGGACTTGAGTTTCGGCCTCTTTCATCACGCAGGCCAGACAAACCGATTGGAGCGTGAGTTTTTTCGATATTCCCGACTTCGGCTCACTTGCTCTGCCGATTGCGATCCCAGTGCGATCATCACAGGAACGATTTACTAGCTGCGTCTTCGACCGGCATCACCACTCTTGGACACTCGAAGCAGGTTACGCCACTGGGAGTCAGTTGTCACCACTTCCTGATGAATCCTGGATTCCTGGCATTCGGCGTGTGGGTCAACGTGAGAGCTTCTCTAGCGGGCCCTGCCCTCGTGTCTGCGATGCTGAGACCGCGCCAATGATGATATTCACTAGGCAGGATCCCAGGGTCTCCCTCCGATTGCCGCTAGTTGTGAGAACTGACACGAAAAGCCATATGATGTGAGAGCGACGATCGGCCCGCTAGCGAGAGAAGTGTTTCTCCGTTTCTCTCGCGGGGGAGTCAGGGACGAGTCCACCGCTGCAGTCCGTGGTCGAGAAAATCCATGGTTCTCGGACGGCTGCAGGGCGACCGCAATTACTGGAGACTCGAGTCGGCATCACATCCCCAAGCGACACCAACAGCGGCAAGCGGCATGCGCCAGAATGTTAGGTGGTCTCACGCGCTGCATCCTCTCACCATCTCGATTCTCATCGAGCATACTTGATGAAAGGGACTGCGGCACTGATCACTCGCCCCAGCCGTGGGCCCGAGCGATCGACGAGACCCCTGCTGCACACTGCACATTGGCCGGTATGAGATGATGACGACGATGTGGACTGGGGATCATGCTGCATGCAACAGCTTGGGACTCGTGACTTTTCTCCCACATCATCAGCAAGCGGCAAGCCACATACCAACCTTACAAGCTGCAACTGACACCGTTTCGGCCGTCCCAGCCGCGGGACGTCGTTCACCTAGGATGTTATTAAGCGTTCTGCCGCTGTTCGTAAAGTCAGAACTCCCGTTCCCGCAGACAGAGAGCGTTCGAGGGAACCGTGACAGTAAGCACATCTTCGCTCCCTGCGCGCACAAAGACGTACTGTACGTGCTCACCCATGCTGTGGTTGGCTGTTGACCTGGTGGAAGTACCGGTACGCAAGATGTGTACGTGCAATACAATACGAGACAGTGGTACTGGAGGCCCGTTAGCGGCCATGGTCTGTCGCCGCTGATGAGTCGCTAGCATACACGCTTGGTGTTGCGTGCGAGGCTTGCCCCAGATTACATGTACCTTATAAGTTATTCCCCCTTTCAAGATCCGCACTTAAAAAGAGATTCCCATGGGCCATGCGCATGATGATGATGAAGAACACTTCTCGTCAAACCTTCTCTCGGAAAGGTAGACATGACGAGTGGCGAGGGCGCTATGTATTCTACGATGCCCGCAGCCCACGACGGAACGCATTGCGCCGACGTCGTCAATGCGCGCGACTCTCGTACTTCCTCACAAAGTTCATGCAGCCTCCGCAAAAGCTTCGACTCCGACCAGTGGTACGCCTGTGTGCCTGTGACCCCGATCCACTTTTCCCGAATCACATGGTCCACGAAGCGGACTCGCGGGCGGCTGTCATCCATAGGTAGCATCCCAGACACCCGTACCTAGCGCTCTTCGGAGGAAGTGTCGCAATGTCGGCCACGGTGCCCTCGCACAGGTGACGGCCGCGTACAGCAGACAGTCGTGACACAAGGTTAAATGAGATTGCTGTGTGTCGACGACGATCTTGAGATCGGCCGAGAGGGGCCCCCGGAGCCTGTTCAGGCCTACATTGTTTCTCCCGTGTCGCTCACATGTGGGCCTGGCCAAGCTGCTTGATGATGAGCAAGCACGCACTTTCGCTCGCCTTGCTACGGCATAAAATAATAATAACAACTGCAGGAGGGCAAGGCAGAGTATGTAGCATGCATGGCAGCCACTGGGGGTCTAGACGCCAAGTTAGGTAGCATTTAGCGCTCTCGGGGTCCAGCCCGAGTTCATGTCATCATGCTGTTACCTTACTTTTCGTGTCCTATGGATCACCTAGGCACAAATACAATATACCATTATTTTGCTGAGCTAGTGCCATGCCTGCCACCGCCATGCCATGCCCATCCTGGCATACATGTACCCTGGTCCCTGGCCCATCGCAGGGCTCATCACTCGCGGCGCATGGACACGGCTCGAGGAGAAAGGCCATCCAATTCCTGCGCCAATCCTAGGCTTTGCCGAACCGGCCTGATGAGCGGCACGGCGGCGAGAGAGCTGCACGAAGCGCCCGCTCGCTCGCTCCCATGCTGCCATGGCCCATGCGCATAGAGTGAGGTAACTTCGATTTTGATCGGTCCCGCAGGCACCTGGTGACTGCCACTGCGGGTGGTGGTGGTGTACTATAGCTCCCGAACGCTGATCGATGAGAGAGAGAGAGACAGAGAGAGAGGCTTTTCGATCCTCTGTACTCCCCTTGCCCTGTCATCACTCCTGTTTTACCCGTAGCTAGGACAACCGTTCCTGTCCTTCAATTTATTGCACTCTCACGATCGGACCATGGCATCCATACCACGACCCCATTGAACCTGAAACACACCCGGTACGATACCAGGATCGAGAATAAAAAACCGCTTTCCCTCCATCTTGTCGCCCAAGCGTCGGGAAGAAATACCTGGCACCGACTCATCATCTCGGGTCATCATCCCACCTTTTGGACTCCCGCCTGCCGCCTTTTCTCCAGACCCCGGATTTTCTTACCCCAAGGAAGGACGGTCCATCGTCGAGTGTGAGAGGTGGCGGACGCCGTGAAAGCTTCCCGACCGACCAAACATCCCACTCCCTGCCCACGACTCTTCTAGTCGACTTTCCACCCGGTCTTTATTCCCTCGGACGCTCGCCATTGTGTTATACTATTACTGTACACGCGAAAAAGGGTAAGACCTAGCCCCCATATTCCGGAAGCTCATCCTCCGAGCATCGCTTCGCTTCGAATAGAGTTGCACGCTTGCATCGAACGGTCCTCGAGTCCGGACCAGACCTGCGCCCTTGGCCTATTCTCACCGTCAACCCTGCAAACCTAAGGTTACCTTACCGCATGGTCCAGCTGACAGAGGCCCGGCTTGCGCAGCATTATTGTTACACCTTCCACCAGCTCGCATACACCACACCTCAACTTCATAGACCATTCGGCTGTACCTGATCCTGTGCAAACCTACCCGGAGTTGCTGGCGTTCATCTTGGAAGACGCTGTCGGACGCTGTTAGGAGTTCGAATAACAGCTCCGGTGCGACGCCCCACAGCCAGCCGGATTGGCCGAGGACATCTGCCACGCAGTGCGAAGCCCGACAACAAGAGCTTGGAGTTTACCATTGTACATATCTATAAGCCTTCGGTACTTGAGAAGGCCTTGGGAACTGTCGCGGCTGCGGGTTCTTTCTCAGTGGTGCTTGGACGGTGTATAACGGTATCGACAACAGAAGCGCGCGCGAAGTTGCCGAAGTCGTCACGTTTGCGACAGCGTACACAATCGCAACGCTCCCGTGCACAGGCGGTTGATACGACAGTCGCGTTCGCCGCGAGCCTCTTCAGAGCATGCAGCCGGACGCTGCACTCAAAATCGACCCGGGCAAACAAGCTTCGGAAACGCAGACGGATGCGACGGGCACGGACAACATCAAGCACGGCAGGTTCTCTCCTGACCTCGCACATACCAACCTTTGGCGCATACTGACAACTGTCTGTCTCCAGTCCCGCCTCCAACGAACGCCAAGTCGAATGTTGCGCAAAATGGAACAGCGAACGGCCAATTCCCACCACCGAAGACGGATAAGCCTCGTCCACACGTATGTGGAACCTGCGGGAGGTCGTTCGCGCGGCTGGAACACCTCAAAAGGCACGAGCGATCACATACCAAGGAGAAGCCATTTGAATGTCCAGAGTGCACGAGATGCTTCGCAAGACGAGATCTGTTGTTAAGACACCAGCAGAAGCTGCACATGACTAACCCGACGTCTACGCGCCCGCGAAGTGGACGGCGGGAAAGCGTTACCGGGACCTCGACGACCACCGCGCGGGTACGTAAGAATTCGATAGCCAACAACAGCGCTAGCGGCCATGTTGGCACCATGAATCCAAGGCCACGAGCGAACACCATTAGCCACCTTGACCTATCATCGCTGGGTTTATTGGATTCAGCCAGCGCAGGCTTCAATCGGTTGGATGGCCTCGGCATAGATACCGGGAACCAGCTGCGGTTAAGTGGGCTGGCAGCTCCGATCAATTTCGACTATCGTGGGATGTCGACTGCGGTGGGCCAACATGGGAATCTACACGGTCTGCCAAAGTTGGACATGGGAGCAGTCAACAACCTAGACATATCCAACTCCCTTCGGACCGCACCGCCCATGGGGAGTTTCGCCTTGCAGACTGGCTTTGACCTGGATCAGCTGTTCAGTCAGGGCACAACCGTCAATCCAGCCCAATTGCATTTCGGTGGATCGATGACCTCGGCCACTTCGGCTCTCCCTAGCTACGAAGGCTTCTCGAGCCAACAACTCATGATCCCGGAAGGTGACGATTTCGGCTGGATGCGCGATTGGAACATGCAGATCCAGGGTCAAGACGGCAACGAGCAGGCCGTCGAAGAGTCATCTCCCTCTCGCATGAGCAGCGGCGACAGTCCTGGTGATCTATCCGAAAGCATGAACAACAGCAATGCCGCAATGCCCGTCCAGAGTCAAGCGTTTTATTGGGCACAGCCGGACGTGCAAACCCAATCACCATTATCTGCAGGAGGCACATTTCAGCTGGATACGCTCGGGACTGGTTTGCCCAATCTGGACGCGCCGGTCGCTACAGTCTCTCCCTCGGCTTTGCACGATCCTACAGTGAATGCCAATACATACTTCGACCAGGCTATGATGCGGCAACAGCTGCAGCAACAGCAGCAACCACAACAGCAACAACAGCTGGGCATGATGCAGGGTCAAATACAGAGCCAAAGCTCCAACTTCTTCGCGCCCTCTCTTTCCAATCTGAGCTCCGACAGCCCTAGCATGTCATCGTCCTCGATGACGGGCAGCGCTCGGCAGAGCTCCGTTACATCCGCTTCCACAGACTCGATCACGGATGCCACACGGCAAGCTCTGCTCGCGAGCCTGTCACAGCCGTCGGTGTTCGGCCACAACCACAGGAAATACTCCCAGCCAGTGGTGAGCTCTCCGCTGTCGCCAGGAGTGGGGCGAACACCTACGCAAGGACCCAGCCTCCCCAGCACGGCCGACATTCGGAGATATATCGATGCTTTCATTCATTTTGCGCATCCGCACATGCCCGTGTGCCATGCTCCCACGCTGTCCTTCGACATCAACGACCACGGCAGCAGCTTGCGTGGAAGCGCGGCCCAGTCGGGCGGATGCCTCATTCTCGCCATGGCCGCCATCGGTGCGCTGTATGAGTACGACCACCTGGCTTCGAAAGAGCTGTTTGAGGCGGCCAAGAAGATGATCAGCCTCTATCTCGAAGAACGTCGTAGGGCGGATATGAGTGCGGCGCTCAACGGTTCGAATACCGCCGGAGACAATGCGGCAAGTAATACACCGCTGTGGCTGGTGCAGGCGATGCTGTTGAACGTCATTTATGGACATCAGTGTGGTGACAAGGTGGCGGCTGACATTGCGAGTAACCAATGCGCGGCGCTGGTGAGCTTAGCACGCGCTGCGGAACTGGCTCAGCCCGCGGTGAATCCTTCGGCACCTACCAGCGATGAGGACGGGAACGATGAATCCCACACTCTGGACGATGTAAACATGTCTGACGGGACGGCCGGCTCTCATCCGGAACGGCAGGGTCGTTCAATAGATTTGCAGACGCAATGGCTGAATTGGAAGCTCGCCGAGGAGCGGAAGCGGACGCTTTTTGCTATCTTCATCCTGTCCAGCTTGCTTACGACGGCGTACAACCAGACACCTACGATCATGAACTCGGAGATCCTGCTGGACTTGCCATGCGAGGAAGAGCTATGGTCAGCGGAAACCGCACAGGAGTGGCACAACCGCGGCGGACTCGCGGCGGCCGAAGCCAACTCCATCTCCTTCGCCGGAGCGTTGAGCACACTTCTGACGGCCAACCAGCGACAAGGGGCCACTTACCGCGCAACAGCCGACAACAGCAATACCCCACTCGGGCCACTGCAGGCTGGTGACGGCTCTACGGACAACGAGCTCCGACCCAGCACTTTCGGTTGCTTGGTGCTGATCAATGCCCTGCACAATTACATCTGGGAGACCAGGAGCAGGCATCACGGCAAGCAATGGACGCCGCAGGAAACCGAGTCCATGTTCTCCCACATCGAGCCGGCGTTGAACGCGTGGCAAGCCGCGTGGAAAGCGAACGATCACCACAAGCTCGAACGCCCGAACCCGTCCGGGTTCGGACCGCTCTCGGCCGACAGCATCCCGCTCCTCGACCTGGCGTTCGTGCGCCTGTTTGTGAACCTCGGCCGCTCGAAGGAGGCCTTCTGGCAGCGGGACTTTGACGCCATGGCCGACGAGCTCGCCCGTGGCGCAGAGATCGTACAGCACGCGGAAGGCTGTCTGAAAGGCACCCCGGCAGACGACGCCAAAGACGTCGCGCCACCCACCGACTCGCCTCAGGACAGCGTCCCGCGCCGTCCGTCGCAGCTGACTCTCTCCGAGCAAGCCTCCTCCCGCCGCGAACGCCACCTCCGCAAAGCCGCCTACTACGCCGCCGACTCCCTCACCATCGCGTGCAGCCACAACCTGACGTACGCCGACATGGCCGCCGCGCACGAGCTGCCCGTGCAGTCCGCCATGTGCTTCTTCGACTGCAGCCAGGTGCTCGCCGAGTGGGCCTCGACGGTGCAGGAGCGCGTCGGCCGCTACCTCGGCATCCTCGGCCGCGGCGCCATCGAGTACACCCAGGTGCCCGCCATCATGCTGCTCGAGACCGAGGACGCCAACCTGCTGCAGAAGATCGAGGCCATCTGCGAGAGCCTCGAGGCCAAGCGCTACCAGCAGGACAACCTGCTCGCGCTCGACCTGCAGTCGATGAACTCGTCGTCCCTGCAGCAGATGAATTCTATGCATAATAACGTCAATTTGAGCGCTTGCGGCGTCGGCAGTCGGATTCTCCGGGTCACGGCCATGATGCTCGAGAAGGCTGTCGTCTGGCCTGGTAAGTTCCGCCTTTCAATCTCGACGCTCTTCCTGTCCTGTAAACTTCAATGCTGACGATGAGTTTGATAAACAGTCACGCACGTCATGGCCAAAGCCCTCGAGACCCAGGCCGCTCACATGGACCAGCGCGCCGAGACCTCGACCGTTCCATAACGACTGTTAATGACCCCCTATCTATGTCCACATCCTCTAACTCCGGAGACCTTTCCGAAAACTGTGTACTTACCCCAATTCTCCGAAAACCCCGGTTCACATTTGAACGGCAAAATCCAACGAACAACAACCCCGAATGCCCCCCAAAAAGCCACCCTTCCGGCAGAGGGGGACTGTACTTCTTGTTCATTTTCACTGGACATATTCGAACATATCTTCTTCTTTTGTTCATACCGCGAAAAGGAAAAAGAGAAAAAGCCGGGAACCCCTTGAGGCGGGCAGGCCTTTGTGGGTGGACACATCTTGTTAAATGACGATTCAAGAAAATGGGGGCTGACAAAAGTCGGGTGGTATGGTAGTATGATGGTGGTGGGAGGTCACGCCTGGCGTTGTTTGAGACTTGCGCTTTTTATTCTCGCTCTTTACCTGCCTCTCTCTCTCTCTCTTGCTGTGCCAAAAGCGAACGAATATCATGATGGAACGAAAATCTTTCCTTCTTTTTTCCGGGGCGGGCGTGCGGTAGCGGGTTTTGGATCTGTTCATTCATTTTCGGTGGGCGTTGGGAGGGCTGGATTCGCCGTTGATGCGATGGATTGTTTTTGTGTAGGGAAATGTTTGAGACGCATGGATGGATGAGAAACTTCATGCTTTTGGATAATCGTTGAATATACCTTACTTTCGTTATTCTACGGAGTGAGAGGCTCGTTCTTCTCACTAACGTCCACTTGTCGGAAGCTGTGGGCGTTCATGGCTGGGAGGTGAGGCTGTTACTTGTGCTGTCGGTCTTTTAGTGTTGTCCATCACGTGACAAGCTTGATGATTTTCTCCTTGCCCACACCCTCCATACGAAGCACGTTTCGCACTTCTTGTTATGTACATAGATCTAGTGAAATGTGCATGGATTAATGTACAAGTGTCTAGGCGTCAGGGTAGCTCATCTACATATACAATCGTTAGACTCCTCCCTCACTTTCGCTTATCATCCTTCACGGACGTGAAGCGCTTGCGCAACGCCTGCACCATTTTGCCAAACCAGTAGAAGTTCAGGCACGTCAGCGTGGTGTTGCTGAGCAGGTATGTGGCGAACAGCCAACGCGGGACCGGTCCCGACCGCCACGCCGAGAGCATGTCTTGCGTCAACAGCCAAGTCTGATAGCTTCCCCAGACCAGGCGGCTGCCGAAGAAGGTCGACATCAGTACGATGCCGTTGTAGAGTTGCAGGTTCGTGCCCGTCTGGCCGAGCTTGTCGAGCAGCCAGTGGATGTTCAGGAAGGGCGTCGACAGGTCGTATAGGATGAAGTTGACGCCGTAGTAATTGGCGAAAGGGCGCTGGGGGTTGTCCGTTAGTACGACTGATGAGGACGAGAGGAGCATGAGGCGACGCACGAAGCCTAGCATTGTAATGAACAAACCGCAGAAGGCGTGGACCGCCGCGCTGGGTCCGAATTGCTTCACGTAGCGGGTCGTGATGTATAAATCCCACAGGAAGTAGCCCGCGGTATACGCTTGCACCTTGCCGACCTGGCTCGAATAACCCCATAGTCTCTGATGGACTGTCGCATCCGGCCGGCTCGGATCGGTGAAGATGACGCGCAAGGCCAGGTAAGAGATGAAGCCGGCCTGGACGAAGCCGACGGCACGAGCATCCCAGTTCGCCCGCGACTCCTGGGACAATTTGTTGTAGGTTTTTGGGGCCAGCCAACGCGAAAGCGCCGGTGATACGACGGAAAAGAGGCCTTGGTATATTCCGGCGGCGGTCAAGATGTGCTCTGCGTGTAGCGGGAATGTTTGTAGATGAAGGTGCTGGGCGATGCCCACCGCCCAGAGATTGCGGGCATTGTGTAGCGGCATGGCATGTGGGAGCCTCAAAGCTCGTCGCCGGGTACAGAGCCGCTTCAAAGATGTTGTCGAAATGCACAGAGGACGGTCAGAGAAGGTAGTTCATACTGTTGGTTGTTGTCTCGGGCCTCGATACATCATACATTTATGATGTGAGACGTTGAATATCGTGGAAATCGGCGCTAGCATCGACGCTAACGTCACGCACCGGGCCGAGGCTTCCGTTCGATATGATTTATCTCGACTTCTTCCATCAATTGACACCTGATATTGATTCTTGGAGCAAAGCAATCTTTCCACCTGAATGTTGTTGTTGTTATCACGCGGGACTTACAACAATCCGGCCTGATTGCGGTGGGATACGCTTCACTGCTGGTGGCTACACAGAACGCGTACACCGAGCCACTCAAATTCCATTCGGGATGCAATGGCGAGCAATCATTGCGACAATTTCGAGTCCGATGTCGTTGGCCTCCCCAGCAGCGAAGAGACCGATGGAGCTACTACCAGGCGCACCCTACTCGATCTCATCTCGCGAGCCAAGACTCTGCTCTCCGAACTAGAGGCTTTTCGCCACCGCCTTCGGGATCTCAGGCAAGAAGGCAACGTCGAACTAGGTCACTTTCGAGGCACGGTCCAGTCAGAGCTCAGCATGTTGCAGCGCCTGTCTGACAAACCGGAAAGCGGATCAACACAACACATCGCTCGGTCATCGAATTTACCGTTCTTGGAAACCGTCTGGAATACCGCCAAGAATTCCAAGGAGGTCGCAGCGTTACAAAAGAAGATATACGCATCGTCGGACGCCAAATCACTGTCGCAGGGTATGCGGCAGGTCAGATTGAACGGCAGTGGTACGAGAGCCAGAAGCGCGAAGGAAAATGCCGTCATCGTCGATGCCATTACAGACGCTGGGAAAACGTGGACCAAAGTCTCTCTGATCACGAACTCCCGACTATTGTTCGATTTGGCCAAGCAAGGGTGGGACTCGGGCGGTTCGGATTCCGAGGACGAACACGGTACGTTCTCGACCAGCGATGGCCTAGACGATGATACAGATGTACCCTTGCTCCGGACTGCGAAAGAGCTTACGCGAGCCGCCCAACAGTTCCGTGTACGGACGCAGACGCCCAAGGTCCATATCGTCCTACCACGCATTCAACCTGGTGAGGTGCACGAAGTCGATGCTGTTCTGGAGGGTTGTCGAGCTGCAGGGGCTGTTCTACACTGCGGTGAAGGGCTCAAAGACGTGCCCGGTCTCGATATTGCGCTTCCCGCAATGGCCCCAGATCCATTCGAGAGTTTCTCCGACTCACTGAACATCGACTGCACCATCTTACTCGCTCTCGTCTCGGAGTTCTCGCATGCGAAGGTCTCCAAAGAACCTTGGTTCCACACCGCGCTGAGACGCCAGGTCGAGATCGAAGGAAACGAGAATTTACTCCCTTCGCTCTTATACCCAGCCATGGCCAACCATCCCCTCGTCTGCACGCAAGAAGCGGCGAGCCGCATGCGAGAAATCGTCAACACCATCGGAACAGTATCCGAGAAAGCTCGAACGAAAATCATGATGGGCGACGACACCAGCAAACCCCACACCACCCTGGTGGCCGAGATGCAAGAATGGTCGGCCTACGAAGTCCCTCTGACATGGCGCTTGCCCATCAAAATCATAGACCAAAACGAACACGCCTGCCAATCCTCCCTTCCGCCCGAGGCACAGCGCGTGAGCGAAAACATGACCGCCATCAACCGTTCTGTCTTCCTGCACGGCTGGGCCGCCGGCCGCACGACCATCACGTCCAACCGCACGGTGGTCAAACAGCTCGAGGGCGGACTGCAAGCCTTCCACGCCAGCCTGTCGGACACCGCGTGGCCACGCATCTGGCTCTGTCCGACGGCGCGGTCGTTGGTGGGGAAGGAGAAGCGCGGCGCGGCGAAGAAGGACGAGATCGCGAGGGGAGCAAAAGAGCACACTGGCGCGTGGCCGTTGCCGGATCCGCTGAGGAGGGAGGAGCAGCGACGGAATGGGTTGGATGTTCTGTCCATGCGCGAAGGGCATGTGGTGGAGGATTTGAGGCCGAATGGGTACTCGTATGACGATGTGCTGGCGGCGAAGAATGCTGCGAGGAGATGAGTTGAATTCGTACCGTTCCTGTAGTCTTAGTACCTGGCAGCACGAGCGGAGAGGCCTAGTGTCAAGATGCAATAGCGCTGCAGACAGTGAACGGCATTGTTGCAGTATCGTCGTCATCATGGCAATACTACGGGAGTAACGTTAGAACACCGTAACATTCTCATTCCTACACATATCCCATAAGTCTTGGGAGTGCTGCTTTGAGCCCCAATGCAAAGCACCAATGATGTTACAAGCATGAACGCCCCGCTTCCTACCCAGACTAACACCTAGCCGCTCAAATGCAAACAAGAAATACGGCGGCTCCCAAAACCCACCCTCATCGATGCGCCTCAGCTACAAAATCGTCGTCCCAAACATCCGATACAACCTCTTCCACCCAAAAGGCACTTGCCCTCTCTCCGGATCATCGGCATCCATCTCAACCCCATACTCCGCAATACAGCACTCAAACGGCCGATTGCTCAATGCCGTATCGCCATCCTTCTCCTCCAGGTTCCCCCACAGCGTGAACAGCTTCTCCTTCAGCTTCGCAAGGAGCTGCGGGTTGGTGCGCAGGTCCTGCGGATCGTCGATGTCGTTGCCGAAGAGGTACTGGGCGTCTTCGTGCTGGAAGTGCACTTTGATCCGCTGCTGCTCGGGGTCGGTGGTGGTGGTGATGGTGCTTGAGGAGCTCGCGCCGGCTTCTTCCAAGACGAGGGTGAAGAACCATTCGAGTTTCGGGGAGGAGGCGTCGTATGCTGCGTCGAGGGGCGACATTTCGACGTCCGAGTCGGCCGGGAGAGGATGTACGGCGAAGTCTTCGAGGGGTTTGGGTTCGTAGTCCACGACCCGGACGCGGGCGCGGTATTTGGCGTTGATGAACGGTAAGGGGTAGGTCCTACCGTCTGGCAGGGTGTTGGTGTGGCGGGTGTTATCCGGATCCAGGATGTCTCGCAAAGAGGTGGTCTGGACGTCTTGGTGACTGCATCGGATATGCTTGTTGAGGGTACCACGTGTAGGGTTGCCGTCCACGGCACCGTCGGTTCGTGCGGCCGCAGCTACTGCTCGTTCCTCTACCCTCTTCCGCTGTCGCTTCTCTTTCTTCTCTTTCTTTCTTTCTGCCCTGGTCATCTTCCGTGGTGCATCTTCCAACCGTTTCGGTGGGTGCAGCTTTTCACGAGAGGCCCAATACTTGTTCTTACGATCGATTATCTCCCTAATCTCAGGCAAGTCATGGTTCAGCAGCTTGATGACATGTACCCTGTCCGGATTGCGGTCGTCAGGCCACATATCACCCTCGAGCTTAGCGCCTTCGGTGGCTCTAATCTTCATCTTGACATTGCGGAGAAGTACGAAATCTCCTTCATTGACTTTAGTGTTGACATGGGTAGCGTGCGGGTCCTTGAGATGGACTTTCAAAACCAGCCATCCATACGGACCAGGGAACGTTCTCTTCGCCGGCCCTCCGGAGTACCCGAACATGTCACCGTCTCGCTCCTTGTCGGTATCCTCCTCGGGTGGGGTGTAGTACCACATGGCGTTGTTCGCTGTGTAATCCGTCACATACAGCTCGCATGAACCATACTGATTGGCGAATCTCTTCACTACCTGAGCGCGAATGTCGGCAAAAACACGGTGGCGCAGCTCCGATACCATCTGGTATTTGCTACCGGAAGCAGACAGCCTGGCATGCTTCTCGGCTGGCGCTGAGGGCGGCAGGTTCGGGGCGAGTCGCTTCCTCGTAAGATCAGCTGTTGTCGGGTCTGGCATCTGTTCGATGGTCGATTTCAGCTCGGCTCTGAGACGAATAACGTAATCTTGCTCCGCTAGCGTGAGGCTGTCAATGTCTTTTTCGACGCCATGGCAGTTCAAACGTCGGGTACCCTGGAACGCAATGCTGAAGCCAGGTTCCGGGATGGATACGGCCGGAAAGACCAGGACGACCGTGCTCCAACTCGCCAGAGCTATTCTTTGGCCAGAGTAAGTCGACATCTTGATGGTTCGAAGGAGCACGACGTCACCTTGTGAGCGTACCGTCGGCAGGCTTTCTCTATCAGCCTTGAAGAACCGTACCTGCAGACCTGTTGATCCATTGTACGAGTCGCGAATACGATGGTCCATCAGTTTGAAAGACATCATATGCTGTCCAGTCTTAGCGACGGTGGGGGCGGGCATGACGTCGACTGTGACGCCGATGAGGTTGACGAATTGATTGTCCGGGACGCTGTACGCTGCATGGAGGTCAGTGTAGCCTTTCGGCGGTTCTATCACAGTCATGGTTTCGGTTAGGCGTGGGCTGAAAGGTGGGCGGCGACTGGCGTGGGTTCGAACAGCGCAGCCTGCCGGAGTCTGCACCTGTCGAACACGGCGACCTACAGAAGTCAGTATTCTATCGATTCGGAACAGCTTCTCGATGTTTTGCGTGGAGGTGTGGTTGTAGCAGTTGCTTACAGTTGACCGAGGTTGACTCCAAGATCTAAGTTTTCAGACTGAAGCCTGAGGTAGCGGACGCAGTTCGATATCACAATCCGAATCAGGAAGGAGCTGTCGGCACGCTCCGTCTTCTACGCAGGACGAGACAGACTCCCTCGTGCTTCTTCGCCCGGCACGTCCCCAACGGGGACGGGGGGGGGGGAGGGTGGAGATCTCGCTCGATCGGACAATCATGGCCACAGGCTAGAGACGAGGTATGAGCAAAGCTGCCTGTACGAGATGAACGTGTAAGTTCATCCGATTCACTCACTCCAGAGACGCCATACAAAATCGCTTGGCTCGTTCAACGACCAGCCTCGTCCTCGTACGACACAGCGCACACTGTCCTTGTCGCCCTTTCACACCTGTACGGGGAGAGTTGGTAACGTTAATAAGAGGTACGCGTTTGTTCAGGGAAGACGCGCGGGAATGTCCCGGAGTCGTGCCGACAGGCGCTAACCGTGGGGCGTCCAAATGTACAAGATTCACCTGCCCGATGTTTCTGTGCTGTACCAGTATTGGGTGACTGCGGTCTGTCAAAGCTTCACTCAGCCTCACACCATTGTAGAACACTGGCAACCGAGACAGATTGACCAAACTTCCAGATCAGAACTTCTGTGAGTCTTGTACTGTCCGATTACCCAGCAAATCCGTGCTATCTCACGACCTGAAGTTCACAAGCGGCAAGATCGACGCACGGGCCCTTTGTTTGGTGCGAACGTCACAAACCCTGCATTCTTTCGGCCTCTACACGAGCAATTCTTTGCACCAACATTATCCACTTTACTCACTCCGTTCAGGTTTCCCGATCGTCCCAAGAGCCCGCGGTAGCAGCACCATCCTCCTCAGCACCACCACCGAAACTCGATCGACTGAGCGGTCAACATGGCAGAACGTTATATCCCCGAGCACCGCCGCACCAACTTCAAGGCGAAGAGCACCTTCAAGCCAGACGAGCTCCGCAGACGCCGCGAGGAACAGCAAGTCGAGATCCGGAAGCAGAAGAGAGAAGAGAACCTTGCGAAGAGGCGAGGTATCGGCAACCGCGGTGATGGTGCGCCGGGCGCTTCACTCGGCGCTGCGCCTGACAGTGACGACGAGGGTGCGAATACAGAGAGTCAGGTATGCCCACGGCCCCCTCCCCTCTCGACTGATCAAGCTGGCTGACCGATCGAATAGCTGAACGAAGACCTACCCCTCATGGTGCAAGGTGTCTTTTCCGACAAGATCGACGACCAGATCTCCGCGACCACCAGGTTCAGGAAGCTGCTGTCCAAGGAACGCAACCCTCCCATCGAGCGGGTGATCGACACCGGCGTGGTCGGCCGCTTCGTCGAATTCCTTCGCTCACCTCACACTCTCGTGCAATTTGAAGCTGCCTGGGCTCTGACCAACATCGCCTCTGGGTCTGCCCAGCAGACTCAGGTGGTCATCGAGGCAGGAGCTGTGCCCATCTTCGTCGAGTTGCTGAGCAGCCCCGAGCCAGACGTTAGGGAGCAGGCTGTGTGGGCGCTCGGCAACATCGCGGGAGACAGCCCAGCCTGCAGAGATTTCGTCCTCGCCTCCGGTGCCCTTGTGCCCTTGGTTCGTCTGCTCGGCGACAGCAGGAAGCTGAGCATGTTGAGGAACGCGACGTGGACACTCAGCAACTTCTGTCGTGGCAAGACGCCGCAACCGGACTGGAACACCATCGCACCTGCTTTGCCCGTCCTCGCCAAGCTCGTCTACTCTCTTGACGATGAGGTCCTCATTGACGCCTGCTGGGCCATCTCTTACCTTTCGGACGGCTCGAACGACAAGATCCAGGCGGTCATCGAGGCCAACATTCCTCGGCGCCTCGTGGAGCTTCTCATGCACGCATCCACTTCCGTGCAGACCCCGGCGTTGCGGTCCGTGGGGAACATCGTGACTGGCGATGATGTGCAGACTCAGCTCATCATCAACTGCGGTGCCCTCACGGCTCTGCTCGCGCTCCTCAGCTCCACTAAGGATGGCATTCGCAAAGAGGCCTGCTGGACCATCTCCAACATCACTGCCGGTAACAGCACGCAGATTCAGGCTGTCGTCGATGCTAACATCATCCCGCCTCTCATTCACCTGCTGAGCCATGGCGACTTCAAGACCCGTAAGGAGGCTTGCTGGGCCATCTCCAACGCGACCTCTGGCGGCTTGCAAAAGCCAGATCAAATTCGTTTCCTCGTGCAGCAGGGTGCTACCAGACCCCTCTGCGACTTGCTGTCCTGCCCCGACAACAAGATCATCCAGGTCGCTCTGGACGGACTTGAGAACATCCTGAAGGTTGGTGACATGGATAAAGAAGCTGCTGAGGGCAGCGGCGAGCCACCGGTCAACCGCTACGCCCTCTTCATCGAGGAATGTGGCGGAATGGAGAAGATCCACGACTGCCAGAACAACAGCAATGAGGAAATCTACATGAAGGCATACAACATCGTTGCGAAGTACTTCTCTGATGAAGATGGCGATGCAGAGGTCAACGACTTGGCACCCCAGCAAGGTCAAGACGGACAGTTCGGTTTCGGTGCTCAGCAACAGCAGCAGAACTTCAACTTTGCCAACGGTGGCGACATGGAGATGTAAGCACCAGGCACATGGCAGTATTTACAGTGACATGAGCCAAGTTCCAAGAAAGCCGAGAGAGGAGAGAGCCGTCCTGCCCCAAACTCGCAGCGTCGAGTCAGGACGAAGAAAGGTAAGTCAGCAGCATTTGGCGACATCAGGCGTAGAAAGCGCCACAAGAGAGAAGATTTCGCCACCTGCCGCGTCCCATATCACCCAGCACCGCGCACGAGCCCAGCATCGATCCAGCACAAGCACCCAAGAGCACTACGCCGCGATCCACTGCACAGCGTCTCGGTCCCTTGACCCCCACCCTCTCAGCACTAGCTTAGCCACCCAATGGATCCCTTCGACACCGCCTTCAACAACGACATCAAAGCACGCTCGCACCCATTACACGACGATCACGCGTTTACGGTCGGATCATCAGCACGGCGCGGATCGTCAGTACTTGTTCTTCGGTGGGTTTCTGTGGATTTTGGGGGACGCCCCTTGTTCCGCTCACGCAGGGAACGGTTGGCTGATCATCGACCGTAATCGCGATTGATAGACTTTTAACAAATCAATTCGCTTATAACCACATCGTCGTCTCAGCTAGCGATCATCAGTCTGTGATAGTACATGTTTGTCCTGGCTTTTCAGCCGCAATAATGTACTCCTGTGACATGTGACATCGCCGCTTGCCGTCATTGTTTGTTATCGATAAAGCACTGATTTCTGGCCGGACCCTTCACACGTGAGATCTTACTATTCTCAGACATTCACCATCACGTTGTTCACGTGCTTCACGTCGATCTCCATCTCAGTCCTAACGTCGCGCGTTTTACCACACTTACCGTCCAAGACCCACGCGAGACGCGATGGCGTCTTTCACGGGGATGACGGTCCAGATCACGCTGAAACACCCTCCCAACACCGTCGTGCATGGGCAGGTCAAGGAGGTGATTGCTGGGCAAACGCTCACACTTCAGGACGGTAAGTCGAAGTGAGGAGCGCAAAGGTCGTCCGCGAAGGCTTGTCACTGATGCGGTACAGTGCTGTTTCCATTCACGGGTACGCGATGGGAGGAATGGACTGTTCAAGGAACTGCAATCACCGACCTGCAGGTCATCGATCCCAATGCCACCGACACCGCTACGCCTACGTCCGCTGTACGAAGCAATGCTCCCGGCTCTGTTCCGCCCGGGGCCAACTCATCAATACCATCGGTCTCGGACCTGCCGCATGCTCCTGTCTCGCAGCGACAGTCTTCACAGTTCGTCGATCCAGCCATTCTTAGTTATGGCAAGTCGCCGCTTCAGACGCGTGTCGCACCACCTGATGTTCAAATGCCAGTCGAAGTGCCAGCGACACCGGCGAAGTCGATGCTCGCTAAGGCCGTAGAGTCCCTACCAGCGCACGGCTCGCCTTTCATTGCAGAGCCTGGAATCCTAAACGGCTCACGCGAGGCGTCGCACGTACAGGCGCTGAAAGGTACATCGTTGACACGTGATACGCGTGATCCGCAGCAAACTAGTGCTCTCGCAGGCCAGAAGGGCGTACAGGAAGCGCCGCAAGAGTATGGCGAGGTTGGGATGAAGAAGAAAGTGAGAAGGGGACAGAAGAAAAAGGCGGCGGCGGCTACACCTGCATCTGCTCAATCAGATCCTCCAACTGTCATGAACACTGAGGTGTCGCGGAACGGTAACGACATGAATGGGAATGTCAGGAGAGGTAAGGGTTGGCGGAACACGCCGCTGCTTCAGCCCTCTCCGCAGCCTGCCAGTCCGGGTGTCACAGCAACGCCGAAGAAGGATAATAGAAGACAGCGGGAGACGAATAAAGAGATGCAGCAAAATGGGTGGGCGACCGAGGATGCGACCGATGTGCAGGATATGGGCGACTTTGACTTTGAAGCAAGCAACAAGCTATTCGACAAGAAGGGCGTCTTCGACCAACTCCGGCAGGACGACACGACCGCCGACGAAGACCGGCTCGTCAGCCACAACAAAGTTGCACGACCGGGCACGTACGGCGGGAAGAATCTGCATCCTACTGAGAACGTGCTGAGCCCTAAGCTGGGGCCGAAGTATCTTAGCAACGAGGCTGACAGCACAAGTGATGCTGACACAGAGCTGAACCTTGCCAATGGACGCTCGCCATCACGACACTCGGTCTCGAGAGCATCGATTGCGAAGAAGCAGTCCAGTCGACAGAACAGTACTCATCTGGATGGAAAGCCACAGCCTTTGACTACCTCGATATCGTCCGACCGTGGTTTCAATCGTTCGGTCACTTCCGCCGCCACTCGAGGCGGGAAGCGAGCGCCGTCCATCGCTGCTTCGTCCCCGAGACCCGACAGGGGTCAATCGCCACAGTCTGCCATTTCCGCGTCGAAGACCGCACCACGTCAGACGACATTGACCGCGCAAAGGCCGGCGTTCATCATACAGTCTACAGACGCCGTCTGCCCGGTACTGCACCCGACCGCACTCGAGACCCTAGAAGTGGAGACGGTCTCACGCTTCGGCTTGACTCATGATGCGATCACGGAAAGTGCCGCTCGATGTGTGGCCGAGGTTGCCATGACCATGTTCAACGACTTCGGCACCAGCAGACGCGGATCGCGCGCCAACACGATGCGCGCGAGCATGACCTCAAGCATGCTACTGCACAGCGCCGGCACACCCGTGGTCGTCATCCTGGCCGGTAACCACAGCATCGGCGCACGGGCGGTCGCCGCCGCCCGGCACCTCGTCTGCAGGAAAACGAAGATCATCGTCGCCGAGGCGATGCACGAGTCGACGGAGACGCAAGCCGCGCAGATGAGCGGGCAGACAGCCACGCTGAAGCGCATGATGAGAGCCGGAGCCGACATCAAGCGTGGCCCATGGCGCAAGGCTTCCAATCACATCAAGAACCTCGCCGGCCCACCCGCCGTCATCATCGACGCGTTGCTCGCTGGCGCCACGTACGAGGGCTTGCTGGAAGCAAACGGCCCGCATGCGACCGAGGCGCGCACGGAGGCCCGCGAGATGATCGATTGGGCGAATCGGAGTCGAGCGCCGGTGCTGTCCGTCGGCTGTCCGTCCGGTGTGTCCGGGACCGACGGCTCGGCCACGGTCGTCGAAGGCGAGCCGTTGGCGGTGCGACCGGATCAGATCCTCGCGCTCGGCGCACCGATGTCGGGTTTGCTTGAGGCGATGAAGGGCGGGGAGCGGTGGGAGGTCAGTCTGGCGGATGTCGGGATCAATATCACGTTGAGGAGTGAGGAGGCGGTGGACTTTGGTGGACGCTGGGTGAGTGAGGTGAGGTTTGTGGATGACGAGGACGGGACGGGTTGATTGCTATGTACGTGTACTGTGGATCTTGGCATAATGGTAAAGGGGCGGAGGATGACCAAGATACGTCTTGCTTGTGGTGCGTCCTGGATTGGAAGACGTTCTAAGCAAACCGCCACCGCCTGCTTCTGCTCTGCATCAACCATTCGGATCAATAATCCGCATTGGAATTCTCATACTTACTACGTATTTGGGGTGTCGTACTGCAATAAACTTCGCCCGCAGCTCGATTCACCCCAGCTGTGCCTTAATTGAAGTTTTGCCTTCGTGATTGTCAGCCTTCGTCGACGCCTGAATGTCGTTCTTTGTTCTGGCAGTACTTTCACTAGCCCTCGTGTTTCACCCTCTGTGTTTCTGATCCGAGTCGTTCCCTCCATTGTACAATGCATTGTTCGATGCCCTCGGCATGGTGAAGATGGGTGTACAATGGCCTCGCTATGGTGAAAAATGGGTGTACAATGAGGTGTGTCGTCCCTGGTCGAGTATATCAAGTCGGTAAATTGCTCGAGTATTTTCATATTGCAGTTCTTACAGCAGAGCAGCTGGTCCGCTCATACACATCAACGCCAGTCAATACGTCCTTCGTCTTCCCCTACAGCAACGACAGCATAAATCTCTCCGTACCCAGCGCTTAGCCAGCATGTTTCCTCCACCAACCAATCCATCAGCCGCAGGGACGCCGCCACCCTCAACCATGAAAAAGAGGCCGCTGAAGAAGATACTCTGTCCATACGAGAACTGCGTCGACGCTCACGGCATCCCCAGTCGCTTCACCTGCGAGCATAACAAGCTGCAACACATCCGAAGCGCGCATACCAACCAGCGACCTTACCAATGTTGGCTGTGCCCCGAGGGCAAAGGCGCGTTCGCCCGTCCGTGGTCGTTGAACCGGCACTTGTGGATGCTACACAACGTGAAGGTCACACCAGACAAGCGTCGCACGAAGCCTGCTGCCAAAAAGGACCTTCCAGGTGTTCCATCCGACAAGGCGAGCGGTTTCGACGGTCAAGCACAGGAGGATCGAGGCGAATTTGACTTGGACCAGTTTGCGGACGGATTCGCCGACCTAAACACCGGAACCAAGGATACGAGCACGGAGGACGTCGTCTTCCAGCAGATCCAATGCCACCAGTGCAAAGCTCTTCTCGACAGCCAGGAGGCTGCGCTCGTCCACCTACATCAGCTCCACGACGGGCGAGCGTTTATGTCGAGTCCGTTCTGTGCGTGTCCGTCCTGCAATATCCTTCACCAGAGCACTCTTTCATCCGCACCGGAGAGCTTCGAAGACGGTGGCTTCCGCGTATGCGCCCAAGCCGCGGAGCGCTCGCTGTCCCCCATGGTCGAGATAAACGATCCTTTTCACGACTTGCAAGACGTCACATTCCCGCCCCAATTCAAGCCGGACTTCGATTCGAACAACGTGTTTGCGAAGCAAGTCTTCGACTCTCGCGCTCCTCAGTTCTTCGCGGACGGAGCAGAGCTCGGGAGCTTCGCACCTGAAAACTTCCGTAACCCGGCCGAGTATGACAGTCTTATGCGCGACCTGGACGCCATGGTGCAATGGGATGGGGTTCAGTGACAAACGACGAGTGTTCCGACAATGCGAAGTCTTTTGGTGCCGGGAAGTATCGATAGCCAGGCTGCGAGGCCCGGGCAGGGCAAGTGTCGTCAAGACAGGGACTCTTGCGTAACTGTAGGCGGACGTGTCTATTCAATACAGCTTGTTCGGGAAAGTCTAACGATGGACCATATTGCAGAAATCTTGTTATCGGAGATTTGGACCAGTACGCGGATGAATGTAGTGCTGCGACGAGGGTTCGGTGTAAACTAGTCATGGACTTGTTGGTTCGGTATACTTAAAGCGGCCAGGAGTACAGTTGTCGTCCCGATTGCGAGTGGAGACTCGTCCTAGAGATGGTAATGATTGACGAGTGTAGACCCTATAGTCTAATCCGGTCGATAGAGTACTTGCCGACCCTCATACTTTTCTCCTTTGCCCGCAACTGCTTGCTCTTTCTGGCATCCCTACTAGTGGACTTGCGCCCGACCCCGAGCCGCGCAAAAGGCAGCATAGCGTTTTTCTCCTCAGGGCCTTTTAAATCGCCGTCCAACGATGCACGTTCGAAACTTTGGCGGCGTGATCTTCCAGTCTGGGCAGCATATCTGCCCATCTCCCGCAGCGCCGTCTCCAGGACGTCAACTTCGTACAAGCCTTCCAAACCTGCACTGACTTCTGTGCGTAGACTGCTGAGTAGATCATGGATGTTGTAAGAGTCGGCGCTCAGACCGACGAGAAAACCAGCGGTACCGATGGCATCCATGGCGCATGTCATCAGATCGCCGATTGCTTTGATCGCCTGATCGCTAGGCCCGCTCGCTTCATCTGCACCATCCATCCACGGCGCGACGTCTGCCTCGTCGCGGTCACCTTCGCCTTTGTCGATATAGCGAGATGTCCATCCGCCGTCTGCGAGCTCGATTCGCAGGATGTGGATGAAGAAGACGAGATCCTTGTGCGACAACGTTTCACGCATAGCTTTCGTCACCAACTTCCGCGAGAAGGCGTGAAGGCGACCGAGAACGAGGCGTAAAGTCTGGCTGCGAAGCTCAAGACCCGAGGAAAGAGCCGACATGGCGAGATGCAGTTCCTTCTCTGCAGCAAGAGACTCGGACTCGATGTGTGACTCGGCGCCATCACCATCCATCATCGCTATGTCGTCCAGGCCGTCTGGTTGGAGTTGTGGGGCTGGTAGCGCCAAACGAGTTGGCTCGTCCTGCGCTTGGGTATCGAACGATTGAATAAGAAGCTGCAAGGCTGACAGGACATCCTCTATCTCCCAGTGCACGGGTAATGTGAGCATGTCGTGCATGAGCTGAAAGTCGTCGTCGAACCATCTGATTGAAGCCATGATGGAGCCCGGCAGAATGTTAGATGGCGAATTGTTTCCATTGGCATGTTGCTGCAAAGCTTGCTGGCAGTAGGCGGTTGATAAGAACCCAGAGAGCGCAAACATCTTCAGCACCAAACCCGAAGTTGTCGTAATTCTTAATCTGCTGTGATCACCATCACCCCCAACGCGGACACATCTGCTCAACAGGTACAACACCTTGCGATGGTCTGCTTGGCCAATGCTGATGGATCGAGGATCCAGGTCCCATGGCGCCCCGTCCGTTTCGTCAACATTGACCGAGTCCTGTTTGGATGACGCCTGCTGCAGAGGCGTCTTGTGATGCAGCCTCAGTGCGTGCGCCGTGAGGCTTACCAGCTCTTGAGAGTCACTACCATCGACCGCTTCGTCAACCTTTCGTGTCCATTCCTTCCATTTCCTCTCGCGCTTCTCGCTATTCTCTTGATTGCCCATTGATTTTGCGCCGGAGAAGTTTCCTTTGCCAAACACATCGATCAACATAGCGCCGCTTGCTCTGGATCGCTTGGTCTCCCTCATATTTGTAGCTAGCTGTAGGCCTTGTATTCGAGAACCCGACAAGGCCAACACAAGGCCAAGATCCGAATAGCTAGCAACAAGACAGAGAGGTGCGGTCATGAGATCCCCATCCGCATGCTTCCGCTTGCTTCCTGATTGTGAAGGGGCGCTTTGGAGACTTGGCAGGACCAACATCGCCCGCAGCGCACCATACCTTGTCTCGTACAGAGCGATGCGCTGATGGGAGACCGTGAGGACTGAAGATTGAGACAATCTTGCGAATGTCCTGATTGGACTTGCTTTGCTGCCAAATTTTGACAAGAATCGAGGGACTGTGGTTGCCAAATCGTACAGCACGAGATTGCCATCTAGAAGCTGATATAGCTTTCCTGTAGCGACATGCAGTTCGTACGATGCACGGTCAACGCCCTGCTTCTTTGTGGCCGGAAGCTCGTAGCTTAGAAGCTGCTGCAGTGTAGCTCGATGGCGTTGTATGCTATCCGCACTCGATACGTGAACAGAGTACAACCGCAGACGGCGACATGTTTGTGATCGCACTATTTGACACAGCAAAGTGTGGGCACTCGGTGTGGCTTGGCTGGTATGCAATGGGTCAACAAGAGTAAGAACATCGTCTCGATCTGCAAGGAGTCCTTTACGAGCAGTTTCAAGGTCTGTAATGACTGAATATTCCACTTCGTCAAGTGGACTGGTGTCTCCACCGACCGATTCCGATGTGTGTTCCCAAAGCGTCTTCGCGAGGTCTCCAGATATGCAGTCTACACTTCCATCTCGGTATGCAACAACAAGATCTGCATCTGCACTGCCGTCTCCGTGGCGGCTAATAGCATCCAAGCCGAGGACGTCTCCAGCTCGCAATTTGCGCTCCGTCTTCGCTCCAGCCGCGAGGGCACTGTCTGTTATAGCTGACCCACCAGCATTTTCGGCCAGACATACAAGTCGATTGTGGGTGTTTCTTGGGCCATCCTTCAGGGCGATGTACGTCCGTCGTTGTGCAGGAGCCGGCTTCGGGGCTCGGTGGTAGATCGAGCATGGGGGACAGCAGAGATAAGATTGTGGCGGGAGAGCATATGAGGCGATTGAGGATTGGTCCTGGATCTGCCACGACGTTTAGCATCTGTCCTGCGAAAGTACACAAACGGATATCATGGTGTACATTGTATATGTTCACACCCTCGCCATCAATGCCCACCGCGACTTCATGCCTTTTCCTCTTCCTTGAACCGCGCATGCCATACACTGGTGCGGCTTGTGTATTCCCATCTCGTACATCTAGTGGCGTTGGTAAGGACGCGATCGTATAGGGAGCCTCCATGCTCGTCGTCGTCGTCAGATATCTGCGCGGGCTCATATGTCCCGTCTCATGCATCTCAAGAAAAGTTCACAGATGAGCGCACGCGGAATCTTGGCGCGTGGCTTGCCGAAGCTGGAAGGCTCTCCCTCCCGGTCCCGTCCCGCAAAGCTTATTTCGACACACGCGCTGAGTGACCAATGACGTTGAAGCCTCATGGAGGTTGGTCACAGACCTATAGCGAATGCAAGACAATCCGGCTTCTTATATCATGCCTCGATAGCCGGACATCGACTGTTCGTGGCGCTTCTCTTCTTTCCACCTGAGTACGCATAGAATACATGGCTCCTTCTCGAAAGAAGAGCAAGCCGAGGAGTGAAGTCAAGGAGCCGGCCGACCAGCCGACGCGGTCACAGGACGAAACACCCTCGAAACCAGAAACCAAAGACGCGGAGTCTTCTTCACCTTCGAGAGTTACGCCGAAGACGTCGATCACCGGACCCAGCAATTGGTATTCTGGTGGATCATGGCGGTCAAAAGCCTCACCAGTCGCGCAGATTGCGCGCGAGAGCATATCAGTCGCCCAAGGCACCACGACTGAAGCGTCTGAGGAAGCGTCACGTCGACCGAATCAAAGCGTGAGCAAAAGAATGCGGGGCTCGAGTCGGAAAAGTGTCCCCCTGGTTGCCGAGGCGACCCGTGTGCATGCCACCAGCGATGCCAGCGATAAGAGTCGGCCACGCTTTCCGTCCGAAGAGAAGCTACAGGGTACTGATGGTACAGGAGAGGGTCAGGAAGAGACAAAGGATGCCAAGGTAGCGGAGGCACCGTTACCGCCCGACCCATCGGCTGAGGCGCATGAAGATGCTAAGAGCGTCCTAAGCGCGGACAGTACGACAAGGCCGCAGTCTGGCGCTTGGTTTGGGTGGTGGTCGCGACCAGATGGTTATGGAAGTGATGGAGAAAAGGTCAGGAATCAGAAACGAAAGCAGGACGCCGAGGATGCTGAGTATGCAAGCAATACGCCCCTGCCGGGTACTCCTGACCTCAAACCTGTCGATCCGGCACTCAAAGATGACACGCCCAAGGCTCCCGGCGAAGACGGACTGAAAGATGTTGTTGCGGAAAGGGCTGCACAGTGGGAAGGCTTGCATCCTGAAATGAGATCCAACCCCAATACATCGCGGTCATGGTTTGGGTTGTGGAGCAGTGCACAGAATCTGCAAGCAGAAGAAGAGGCACAAACGAAGGTGTTATCGGAGTCCACTGGGGTTTCAGCGCCAGAAATCACACTCACGGCCGAGCCGGGAGCGCCGGAAAATGCTGAAAAACCGGACCAACCTTGTCAAGACGTCAAGCCGCAACAGCAACCCGAAGGACGCCCCAGGTCATCAGGATGGGCTTTTTGGTCGTCAGGTAATCCAGCAGACGAAATGTCCAATGCTGGTGATACACAAAAAGAGATAGGCGAGCTTGCTGTAGCCGACACGCCGAGTCAAAGCCATCCAGAAGCAGCACAATTCAACGAGCAGCGTGAGCAGCAGAGAGCTTCTAAACTTGACGGCAAACGCGCGAGCTCCCTGCTGAGACCTGGGGGCCGCAAAGAAGCGAGGGGCAGGAGCTCGTCTGGCGAGGATTCGTCAGTGGCGGCGACACCAGCTGTTTCGCAAGCTCAGACACCCGCCAGCTCACATGTGCCTACTCCTGTCGACACGCCGCCTCGTGATGATTCGGAAGCTCCTACTCCGATCAAGCGTGGCAAGCTCGCACAAACACGGCCCAACCTGATCTTACCTTCTCTCCGCGATGTCTACCCATCAGCACCAAATCCATCGTATCTCGAACGGTTCTCGCAATACCTCGCGCAGACCTTACCATTTTCGAGTACGCAGCCGATCCCGGCTCCTCAACACGTTTACTTCTCCACGACACCGCTAAAGGTCACAAAGGCTATTGCGATCGGCATACATGGCTTCTTCCCCGCACAACTACTTCAGAAGGTCCTTGGCCAACCCACCGGCACCTCGATCCGTTTCGCAAACTACGCAGCGGCCTCCGTCAAAGCCTGGTGCCAGGAACACCAACCGGACGTCAAGGATGTTGAGGTGGAAAAAGTCGCACTGGAAGGGGAAGGCTTCATCTCCGATCGCGTCACGACCCTCTGGAAACTCTTGCTCAACTGGCTCAGCCACCTGCGACAAGCGGACTTCATCCTCGTCGCGTGTCATTCGCAAGGTGTGCCCGTAGCCTTCATGCTCATAGCGAAGCTGATCCAACTCGGTTGCTTGAGCCCACACGTCCGTCTTGGCGTCTGTGGGATGGCTGGCATCAACCTCGGACCGTTCATAGAATACAAGTCAAGACTTTTCGGCGGCAGCGCGTTGGAGCTGTTCGACTTTTGCGATAGCAACAGCAAGGTGAGCAAGTCCTACGCCGAAGCCCTCGACATCTGTCTCCGCCACAACGTGCGTGTTACTTTCATTGGCAGCCTAGACGACCAGCTCGTCAGCTTAGAGTCGAGCTTGCACGCCCCGTTGAGCCATCCGTACGTCAGCCGCGCGGTGTTCATCGACGGCAAAGTCCACGTGCCCAACTTCCTCACCCACCTCGTCGTCTTCGCACTCAAGCTGCGCAATCTCGGCATCAGCGATCACGGTCTGCTGCGCGAACTCTCCGCCCCCTTGGCCGGCAGCCTCGTGGGCGGTGACGGGCATAGCAGAGTCTACGACGACCCTGCCGTCTATCGACTAGCAGTTGACTTCGCGCTCGAGACCACGGATGCCCCCCTCACTTCTCCAGCAGCCTTGGCATCGCCGACCGCAGCCAACAGTCTCCTCGCGCACGACAAAGACCGCGCGAATGCTATCGCAACCGCTCGTCGCGCCAGCCTTTCCGGCTACCCAACCAGCGCCGCACAAGCCAATTCCATCCGTCGGGGTGATTCCGCCTCAACCCATTTGCCGGGCATAGCACCGCTAATCGCATCTTATGAGCCGCCCGCCGGCGGCGCCGCGGCAAACCCTTTCTACCTGCCCTGGGCGGTCAGGGGGATGCTGGAGGAGACGGCGGTCAAGCGGGAGCCGAAGATGCAGGAGGAGGTCGCGGAGCTGGTCAAAGAGTTCGAGGATTGGAAACCGACGAGTAAGGTGCTCAAGGACGTCAGATGGAGGTTGGAAGGCGTGAGAAGTATGGTGTGATGCGCAGAAGCTTGGACACAGGTTTGATGTATTCATTTAGCGTCGGCGCCTGGTGCTTGTTTACTATTCAGGATTCACACTTTCGCCTGGCATAGCTTATATTGATACAATACACAGACACTACCATCTCGAGCTGCGGTGGACGGAAGGTAGATTGCTACGTAACTTCGGATGCCTACCTGATTGTTCGATAAGGAGAACTTCGAGGACCTCACACCCAGGCAGTACACGACAATCGGCACGGAAGTATATGGATAGTGATAATGATGCTAATACCGGCCCACGCCACGAAGCGACACGTAGCGTCTATCACAACGTCGACGCGGCTCGACATGATCGCACCGATCGAGCGAATAATACTACGTCCTGCCTCCTCGAAGCTACGTGGATCTGTGATGCCTCACGAGTCGAACGCAGCTTGATCACAAGATCATCGATTGAGGGCTTGATGATGCTCGGTCATGGGGCGCAGTGCATGGCAGTGCCGTAGCATTGGTAATGCTGTCTCCCGGCCACTCGAAGCAACAGGATTCGGGGTGACTCACCAGCCTGATGCAGCTCGGTAGCAAGATCACCCTTTGGGCGCTTAACGGTTGGCCATGGGGCGCAGTATCAGTAACCACTTTCTCCTGCCGTGTTGGAGCTACACGTGGCGCCTCACGAGCTTGGAGCGGCTGGGTAGCAGGACCATCGATTGGGCGCTTAACGGCCGTCTTGGGATGCAATGCATGACAGCGGCACAGCACCTCCTCCTTGTTGGTGTGTGACCATTGGCGCTTCGCTGCAACCTCGGAGCAAGCGTGATACCAACACGACATGTATCATGCATGTGCTCTAGAGGCTCTCTCAGCGTGTGGCTGCTGCCTAGAGGATGGAGGCAGCCCAGCTGTGAGCGCAGTCTGTGCCGCTTCCATACTACGGTATATAGCAGCGGCAACTTGCCCACTTCCGTCTCACCACTGTCAGCAAAGCACCTCAGGGCATACCGTACGATCAGAACTACTCAGCTGTCAACACCTCGCACATCCGCCATCGCGACTCCCGCAGTCACTGTTACCCTGAAACTGCCACTCTAAGCCTACCGCCTGATTGACTACGGGTCGAAATTTCCACAAGGTATGATGACCTTCCTTCAAATTGTCTGCCTACGCTGGAACAGACCAAGAAGCGATGTGTACCCAATACGTACGCAAATACCTTGGCTGCGGCTGCACTTTTAAGGTTGGCGGTGTGAGACCTTGTGCAAATGTGGGCAAGCCAGGTTGCCCGGGAGTCATGTACTTGAGCCTGGCTGCGTACACTGTCAAGCGTGAGCTGCACAGAAATCGAGAAGCCGCCGCATAGCTACGGAAGACAATGGCTAGCCGTGGCGATAGAGTTCATTGTCGACGAGTGGCGGGGTGGTTGGTGTACCGACATAAAACAGTCGAAGCATATCTTCGTCAGCTTGTGCGTGGAACACGTCGCTGTGAAACACTTCTCGCGGTATGTGATCCGGAATGGCGGTGCCAAGGACGCCGGAGAAAGTGAAGTCTATCAAGACCAAATCGCCTTGTTGATTCTTCATGGCGTTGTTTGGTAACAAGTCGCCGTGTGCAAATCCCTGCTGGTGCATGCGTTCAACCAATAGCTTTATCTCGGGAGCATAGCTTCCCCATTTGGACGTTGTCGTCCGTTCCAAAGCTTCCATACGATAGCCGTAGAGACCGTCAGCGTCGATGAGAGGTTCGGGGCTGAATTTCGGGATGGGGAGATCGTATTTCGACATCTGGCCAAGTATTTCAAACTCGTGCTTCATCATAGCGCATCCGCGCTCGCTAAATGGGGCGAGTTTGATGATGGGAAAAGGCTCCTCATGCGTACACCTCACGCAGGCCTGAGCGCCAAAGTCGACCGGTGTTGAGGCCGCCCAGAGCAGAGCTATGTCCGAACTAGTCTCCACAGCTTTCACACTGGCGTTGTCCACGACTGGGAAGCGAGAGAGGTCGGGATGGTCCACGTCTCCTGACCAGTGTACTGTGAATGCTTTGCCGGACCAATCAACGTAGCAGTAATATGGAGGGTCGCCATCATGGCATTGCAGAGGCGAAACGGGCTGCGCTTCGGTCGATGGACCTGCTGTATATGCTTTACTAGAGATAAAGACAGAAGACGACGACAGCACGTACGACAGCATTTGTACGGACAATTCAGTGCCTTGCTCGCGGACGTGGCTGGAGACGGGCCAGCAAGCTCTTCCGGCGCATGATGATCTGTTGTCTTATGCGAAGCACCGGAATCTGACGTGAAGGAGGCTACCCAGGCGCGAACATTATGCCAGAGGTTTGAGGGCAGGTGGCTGCGAAGGGGTACAAAGTCCATGGCGCGGCGTTTGCAGAGGTCGGGCCGGGTCAGAAGACGGTCGATTCAGAGACGTGATGGCGGCACTAAAAAGCTCGTCAACGAGCAACGGTGCGAAGGGTCTGATCATACCACTGGTGAATATCCTCGTTGAACAAGTAGGTATGTACTTGGGAAACTTGACAACCCGTGCCACGATAACACATGCAGTCAATAGGCGCGCACCCCAGCCGAGCTTGTACGGAAGGCCGTTTGTCACGGAAGACTAGAAGGTGCTATACGTCACTAAAACCAATAACAAAGAAGCGGAGCGATTAGACCACACTGGATAGAAGTATATCTATCAAATGACATATGTATAACCTACGAAAGATATAGTATAAGAAAGCACGATAGGAGATTTGTATCCTATTTACTTATAAAGGTAGGAAGATAAAGACTAGAATTAGAGAATAATTCAAATAGCAATATAATATGCTGTAAAGTATGAGTATACATTTCCTCTTCTTCTAGAATGTATCTCATTGTGTTCACTTGAATCATCACACTGTACGCTTAAAGGCTTCTAAGAACCAATTCAAGTTTAGCTAAGTAGGAATTAGCACGTGTCATGTGGAGCCCCTTGGACTTACATCACCTTGACTGTATAGGGCAGCTGCCGAGCTGGCCGATCGGAAGAGCTGCGAGCCTCGAGGCTGTGTTCCAAGACTTCCATTCCATCTCAACCCCATCCGAACGAATCTCAGAAGCTACATGACCCGACTCTGGCCTGACGCACACAGCACCGTCTTTGAGCGCAATGTCACTATTCGGCGATGAAGACCCGCCCGCAAGGCCCAAATCCTCCCTGTTCGATGACGACTCCGCACCGCAATCGTCAAGACAGAGCTCGAGCATGTTCGGCGATCCTGCCTCGGACGCAAACGACTCTCCTTGGGGTTTCACGCCGAAGAAGAACACCGGCCGAGGAAGTCTGGTGAAAGCGTTGCTTGCGGATGCCGACGTACCGGACCTCTACGTCGACACCTTTGACGGTCTGCAGTCCGGGGGAACCGTGAGCGCGCAAGAGTGCCGGAGATTGCTCGGTGGCTGTCAAGTCAGCAGTGGTGATCAAGAGAAGATCTGGAATATCGTCTCGAGCAATGGTCAGGCAAGCTCGCTTGGCAGGTCCGAGTTCAACGTCTTGCTCGCGCTCATCGGGCTTGCACAGGAACATGAGGAGTTGAGTCTGGACGCGGTCGACGAGCGCAGGAGGAAGCTGCCGGTCCCTTCGCTACCGAAGCAGCAGGTACAGCAGCAGCCTCCTGCAACAGCCCAGCCATCGCAGACGCAGCCCGGCGCGCAGTCCACGCCAGGGCGGCAGAACGGAGGCGCACGGGAACAGCCGTTTGGGGCAGGATTCGGTGAAAGTGACCCTTGGGCTTCGCCACAAGTGCACAAGGGCCACGGACACGCGAACGGGGTCGGTAGTGCAATGCCGCAACGCACGACTAGCAGTTTCACAACCAGCGCATCGGAGCCTCCGGATAGCACACGGAGTGGGAATTACGATAACGGCTCTGCAGCACCGGCGGGCGAGAGCACCAGTTGGGGCGGCACTTCTTCGTTCGATGCTCCTAGCGGTGCTGGAGGGTTCGGTGAAGCCGGCACCAGCGGTGGTGGATTCGGCGAAGAAGGTAGTGGATCCGGCCACGTTCGTAGACCCGTCGTGCCTCGAAACACGACGTCGAAAGGTGCGGAAGAGGTTGTGACGGTCAATTTGCTGGGTGAGAAAGAAGGCGTGTTCATGTTTCAGCACCGGAACTACGAGATCGCCTCTGTGCGCCGCAACAGCAAAGTGATCAGACGCTATTCGGACTTCGTCTGGTTACTCGACTGCTTGCACAAGCGCTATCCGTTCCGTCAGTTGCCTTTGCTCCCACCCAAACGAGTCGCGATCAACGGCAACCACATCGCTGCTGACCAGACGTTCGTGGAGAAAAGGCGGAGAGGACTAGCAAGGTTTGCCAACGCACTCGTGAGACATCCGGTGCTCAGAGAAGAACAACTAGTTGTGATGTTCTTGACAGTCCCAACGGTAGATGCACGCGCCACCTCTGTCCACCGATGACAATTGTTGCTAACGAAGTTTCCAGGAGCTTGCTGTCTGGCGCAAGCAAGCGACGATCAGTGTCCAAGAGGAATTCGTCGGCAAGACACTGCCTCCCGGGCTCGAAGACAGCCTGCCGCAGAACCTGCAGGAGACTTTCGATACCGTCAGGTCTGGCGTCCGTCGATCCTCGGATCTGTACATCAACCTATGCAACCTCACCGAGAGGCTGTGCAAGCGAAAGGAAGCGCTCGCAGGCGAATACGGCCGCTTCAGCCTGAACCTGACGAGCTTGACGGAGACCAGCGCGGACACGTACGCAATCGACACGAACGACGTACCCCTACTGAATGAAGGCATCAACGGCACAGCGAAGCACATCTCGACCTCGCAGTCTCTCCTAGAAGACGAGTCGAGAGCCTGGGACGAGGGTCTCTTGGAAGATCTCAAGACCATGCGTGACGCGCTCGTCAGCATGCGCGACATGTTCGATCGCCGGGACAAGTACGCCCGCGACAACATCCCGCAGCTGGAGCGCCGGATCCAGCAGAACGAGCAGAAATTGCAAGGCATCAAAGCGAAAGGCGATGCGGCGAAACCCGGCGAGGCGGAGAAGGTGGAGAATGCTATCGTCAACGTACGCCCATTCTTTCCCGATGAAACCCCTCAAACACCTGTTGGTCAACTGACGTTGCCGGCAGGACAAACAAAACATCGTCGAGCAGCACGCGCGCGGTGTCTTCATCAAAGAGTGCATGCGTGACGAGATCCAGTCCTTCAATTCGACGCAGTCCCGAGTCTCGCGACTCTATCAGGACTGGTCGCAAGAGCGCGTCAAGTACGCGGAACTGCATGCCGACAACTTCCGTGGCATGGTCGATGCGGTCGAGGGCATGCCGCTGGGAGATTAGATCTCTCTGCCTTCTCAACCATTGCATCGCTGTGCTTGGCAGGAAGTCGTGGGGATGGAGCGAGTGCTACAGATTGATACGATTTAGATCGTCAGAGCGAGCGAGCGGACTTTGGAATTTTCATTCTGTATATGATGGCCTTCCCTTAGAGAGGGTCGGGGGTTGTCTGATGGCCTGTACACTGCATTGCGACTTCCCAATCTGGCAGTGGTGAAGCTTGGACGTCAGTCGTGATCGAGATGCACGTGCAAGTCCTGGACATGTATGATTTTTCTCAAGACATATGTCTTACTCTCCGAGACTTCTCAAGATCATACGTGCTTTTCACCTTTCTTAAGTCTATTGTGCTGTTTGCTCTCTGACACACTGTCGACTGGCTTTTTCATCCCGTGATCCTCCTGCTTCCTCTTCATACGCCCTTGCCAGCAAATCCCCTTCAGCGTGGGCCATGACCAAGCGCAAGATGGAAGATTCTGAGGCCGCCGTTGATCAGCCCTTGAAGGATCAAGTGTCGAGGGTTACGAAGAAGACGAAAAAGACGCCCAAAGGACAGAGTGATGGTGAGTTGGTACTATTTCACAATGAGGATCGTTCCCTCGTTCGTCAACTTGACCCTCACATTTCTTTCCCTTAATTCAGAGCCTAGCCGTATTGGGAAGCTTATCGATTGGCGCGTCGCACGTCACTTGCCTTCCAGACTCACTTACTGCGATACATGCACCTTTCCAATATTCCTCTTCCCTTTAACCGTAACGGATGCTACTCATGACATATATATGATCTGACGCCGCGACGATGCCAGGCCCCTACACCTCCACACAGAAAGCCGCGATCGGCGAGTACACCTCGGTCACTCAGGCCGATAAGAGCAGTGCGGCCAAGGCGCTGAAACAACACAACTGGAACATTGGCGCTGCGATCAACGGGTAGGTAATTGAGTTTCTCACATGGGACGGGCATAGTGTAGAGAGGTTTGGCTTTGGAGGGCCGGTGCGGTTGGATTACAGGCGGACATACAACAAGCCAGGTACAGCATCCTGGTGCTGAATGAGGACCGCATGGCAGATTGTCGTAGCGATGGCCGTGTATTTCTCCGGGGGCTGCAATGTCGAGTTCAAGATTACGCACTCGCTGACTGACTAGATTCTTCACCAATGCATCAAACACCCCAAACAACAACGCCATACGCAGCTCACTCAACAAAACTTTCGACAAGTACCGCGATGACCCCAAAGAAGAGCCGGACGAAATCAACATCGAAGGCGCGAGCCAGTTGCTCGGCGAACTACAGATAGCCCTCGACGACGTCGGCGCGCTCATCTTCAGCGAGATCGTGCAATCCCCCTCCCTCGGCAAGATCACCCGCGAAGGCTTCGTCGACGGCTGGACGGACGTCAACGTCGACTCCCAACCCACCATGCGCACCCTCGTCCAACAACGCCGCTCCGCCCTCTCCACCGACCCGCGCCTGTTCAAGCGCGTGTACGAACACACGTTCCAGCTCGCGCTCTCGCCCGGCGCCAAGACGCTCCCGCTCGAGCTGGCGGTGGAGTTCTGGAAGATGCTGTTCACGGCGCCGGCGTACGAATGGCGGACGGCGCGGACGCCGTGGTTGGACTGGTGGCTGGAGTTTCAGACGGAGAAGAGGACCAAGGCGGTCAACAAGGACCTCTGGAAGCAGACGCTGAATTTCGCCAAGGAAACGGTGGAGGACGATGGCTTGGGGTTCTGGAATGAGGAAAGCAGCTGGCCGAGCGTGATCGACGAGTTTGTCGAGTGGGTCAAGACGGAGAAGAGGCCGGGTGGGGAAGCCGGGGGCGATGCCATGGAGGTGGAGTGATGTGACACGGAGTGAAAGAGGCCGCGTTGGTTTATCACCTTCAAGCAACGTTCGCTCGGTGAAAGTGGCGATCGAGCTTTGAAGAGCGTTCAGTATCACCTTTGAAAGCACTGCCGCATCGACTACATTACAGGCCCATTTCCCTGATTTGTTCCGAGTGATGCTGCCGCCTGAACCATCTTCATCTGATTCTGCTCCCTATTCATCCTGATGCGGTGTGTGTAGTGCAAATGCTCATCACCGTGACCGAAGCAAAGTTATCCTTCTTAGGGCTTCCAACAAAGTTGGTCTTCTCACGATCAAGGGGTGCGACAGCAGGCGGTGAAGTATGTGCTTCCTTGTAAGAGATACGTGCCGAGATGTGCACGTTGATCATATTAGTTGAGATTCCAGAGACATCCGAACCTTACATCATTGAATTGCCATCCAGTCATACGGTCGTAGTTCCAGAACCCATTCCACCACCAAAAAGCCGATCTACTTCGACTTATACGTGTGCAAGACGTGGGCATTACAGTACGATTTGAACCCCTCCTGGCCCCACTCGCCCCCGAGCCCACTCTCCTTGTGCCCGCCGAAAAACGCCTGCGGCGTCGGCTTCTCGAACGAGTTGACGAAGACGGACCCCGCCTGCAGCCGTTTCCCGATGCGCTCGGCGCGCGCGACGTCCCGGCCCCATACGCAGGCGCCGAGGCCCGTGTTGGTGCGGTTCGCGCGTTGGATGACTTCTTCTTCGTCGGTCCAGGGTTGGGTGGGGACGATGGGGCCGAAGGGCTCTTCCGAGATGATGCGGGAGTCGTTGGGCGGGTTGTCGATGATGGTGGGTTGGATGAACTGGGAGAGCGTGAGGGTCAGACTGATGGTAGGAATACATTCACGTTCGGAGCTCACTTACGAAGCCTTTGCCCTTGCCCACGTCTGGCTCACCAACGGCGAACTTATAGCCGTTCTTCTTGGTGTCTTCGAAGAAACCTTTGACTTTCTCGTACCTGCAATCTTACTTTAGCGCGTGTTTCCGTTACTCCAACAATATTAGGGAACCTACTGCATCTCGTTCTGGATGGGACCGAGGAGCGCACCGGAGTCCGGCGCGCCAGTCTTGACGTTGTTCTTCGTGAACTCCACCATGGCCTTCAACATCGGCTCATAGATGTCCTGGTGGATGTAGATGCGCTTCGTGGCGACGCACACCTGGCCGGAGTTCTGGAACGCGCCCATGACGAGCTCGGGCGCGACTTTCTCGACGTCGACGTCGGGCAGGACGATGGACGCATCGTTGCCGCCGAGCTCGAGCGTGACGCGCTTGAGCGTGCTCGCGCACGCCGCGTAGATCTTCTTGCCCGTCGCGATGGAGCCCGTGAAGGAGATCTTGGCGATGTCCGGGTGCTTGGTGAACATTGGGCCGAGAAGGTCGTTGCCTCCGATGGCCTGGACCACACCGGGAGGGAAGATGTCTTGGGCCAACTCGACGACTTTCAAGGTCGTGTATGGCGTGTATGGGGAGGGCTTCACGATGATGGTGTTGCCGGTCAGTAGAGCAGGGACGACCTTGCCGAGAGATAGGATGATGGGGAAGTTCCAGGGGCAGATGGCTCCGACGACTCCCAAGGGGGTGAACCGCGTCAGCATGACTTTCTCGTCATCTTCCACGCGCTCCTCTGGCATGTCGAGCACGAGATGATGGTCAAAGAACCCGACGGCTCCCTTGACTTCCATGGTCGCGAATTGGCGCTGTAGACGAAATCAGTACTTGCATTCGATTTACCTGGATAGTTGGGAGAACATACCGGCTTGCCGGACTCGGCACACAGCAGATCGATCAGCTCGTCCGCATAGGAGACGTAGTGGTCTTTGAACTTGCTAAGGAGCTCTTTGCGCTTCTCAAACGGCGTCTCCGACCATGTCTGGAAGGCCTTCTGTGCCGAGACGACGGCATCGTCCACGTCCTCCTGGGTACCGATCGGGACAGGCCAAAGCTGCTCCCCCGTCGCTGGGTTGACACCATGGTGCTTGTCTTTTCCGCCGCGTGCTTTGCCGTCGACGGTGTTGTGGAACTGGTCCCAGGCTATGGTGGAGACTTTGGAAGGAGACATGGCGTGGGATATAGAGGACGGCTGGGTATTGTGATTGGGAATGAACGGGTTGGTATGTCGATACGAGAGGGAAATGGAAAGTGGTGGGGTAAATGCTCGATGGACGATCAGGGAAGAACTGCTTAGTTGAAATACCTTCCAATATCCAAGACGCCCGTCTCGTCCAGCGTCTCGAAATTGAAGTGTACGTCTGATGATCTACAAACGCCCGTCACGAACCACGTGGTGGTGGTGGAGGTGGGGTGGCGTTTCCCCGCCTCTCACTCAGCATAACAGCATCTACGTTCCGCGAGCCCGAGGCTCAGCCGAGAACAACTTCACCTCAATAATGCTGGTACGAATCTGGTAAGTTTTGCTTCTCAGCCGCACCTGAGTACCGGACTTCTGGAAGATGCTGTTGCCGCTCAACAGTACAGACAACTCGCCCATAGTGCGCGATATGGCTTTGACCAGAAAGTTTGTCAGACGACCAGACGCAGCCATAAAGGGGGCCTAACCGGGAATGCAGTCAGCTTCGGATGCGGGTCAGCATCTCGCTCGAAGCCGACCATATGCGCAAAGGAACCTGCTGTCCATGTACGTGTTTGACAGTGCACAGCGTTCAGGCGTCCGGCATGACAACATGCTGTTCTTCACCCGCGGCGAGAGTCAAAGACAATAGCCGGTGGAAAACTGGACTGATAACGCAAGAGTTTACGAAGATTGAGAGCAAGTTAGGTAACAGGCAGTACGGTTGTGCCGCAGCCCAAAGCGATTCCGAAGGCGAGCTGAGTCAGATGACACAGCATAGGTATGTAGTTACGCGCGCCCGGACCGTGAGATGTCAGACAACTCTGCCTTGGGTCTGCAACGCCGATTACTGAAAGGCAAGGTGACGCACCGTGCTTCCAACAGGACATCTCCTCGACCGTCGACTTCCTCGCCCAGCAAAGCCATCATACTTTCAGACCCATGAAGCGCTCACGGACGGCCTTCTCCATGTCTGAAACGGCGCGGAACCCTTTGATGCGCTGACCGTCGGCGCCGAGCAGGACCACTGGATTGTGTGTGCTCTTGATGACCTCCGCGATGGCTTTCTCCTTCTGCACGCTCCGCTTGCCTTCGGTATCCATCTCGTTCACAGACTTGACGCCGGTAAAGTTGCCCTTGACGCCGGACGGCTTCTCGTCCCAGATCTTGAAGTAAGGATAGCCGTGCTCCGCGTAGGTCTCGGCAGTGATGGGTGAAGGCGGCGGCGGAAGGCCAGTGACGTTGCGGAAGACCTCGGCGTTGATGATCTGGACATTGAAGATGGTACCGTGGGTAGAATCCCAAATACGCGGATGATGCTGGTCTCGAAGAACCGTCTGACGAATCGCTCCGCCTGCCGCGACGCCCATCTCGTTCACGGGAAGCCAGCCACCGCCGCGCAGCCTTAGTACCATATAGAGAGTTTTGCTATCCTGGATCTCGTAGGAACCCAGAGAGCGACCGTCTTCTAGCTGCTTCCCGAGAAGGATGAGGCGCTGCTGGTCCGGCGGAACACCCGAGATGTCCTGGAGTCTGCTTTTGAGGTGGTCAACTGTATCCAGAGAGGTCAGCCCGTTGACGAAGATCGTCTGACCGGTCAGCATTTTGACGTTGATCGAAAACTTTGGACTGTCTGCAGTCCTGTTGCGAGTGAACTTGATGTGGTCTCTGACGTGAAACGGCAGTATTGACGGCGTGACCTCAATCTGGATGCCGCCGACCGACTCTTCGCCCGCGACTTGCGCCTCCACCGAGTACCCAGTCCCGATCGGCATTGCTACAAATTGACGAACGCAGCCGTTCGTGCTGGCGATACCATCGAGCCAATGCTGTTCCGGCGTCACGACGTAATCTTGGATGCACTTCTGCTGCTGCATGAGCTGGATCCGACGCATCATGGTCGTCTCTGTCTCCCGCGCAGGCTCGCCGGAGACGGCGTTCACGCCACCAAGGTATATCTTGATGGCGAACGGCTCAGTCGACTTGAAGCTGATCCACATCGCCTCTCGCTCTGTAAATACAGATAGTCAGCATGCTTCCGCTTAACCAGAAGCAAACGAGACCGGTGGCACGTACGATACATCGGCATGAAGAACCCGCCCTTGCTGGCCATGGCTTCCGGCAGCTTGTCTTTGTACTGGCTACACGCAAAGAGCGGCAGAGCTCCGAGGTCCGGCGGCAAGTCGTTCACTTCTTCATTGTCGGCCACGCGCACGGTACGGCGGAAGCTGATGTCGAGCCGCTGTGTGTGAATCGAGCCGAAGTCACGGGAAACTGGTTAACACATCAGTTGAGTCTTCTGTGTGTTGCTGCCTGTGTACCAGGAACGGATGGAGACGCACCGTGGATCCGGTCGTTCACCTTTGCCCATGAGCCAGCACTCTTCAGGCAGACTTCCAGCTTCTGCGGCTCCAATGTGGAATCGACCATGTTGGCCTGTTGGCGAAATCGATGTGATGGAGGTAGGCTGTTGAGGGCAGAATAGCAGAGGGAAGATTGATGATGGTGCTCGTCGTCGCTCACGACGGCGAATCGGTCTGGGAGGTAGATGTAGGAAGTGTGGTGTGATTGACCAAGGAGAGTGAGAGTGAGAGAGGAAGATGGCGCAAGTAGATGTAGGTGAGGTGCACTGTGTTGTAAGTCACTGTGAAGATCGTGTCGTAGCGTGTGAAAAGCCAGCATGAGGTGGATGCCTACATACCATATGTAGTCACGAGAGCACGTGACAATGCCAAGCCAGGAAGGTACCGTGCGCGACTTTCCTCACTTCTCCTCGCTTCACGTACAGGCACGCGCAACGAACACCGTACGTTGTTTTTTGTAAAGAGAGATGAAAGACCAATGCAAACATTTCTTAGTGAATACACGCTCGTCTATCTAGATGCCATCCCCATGGACCGCAGAAGCAGATGGGTGAAGTGAACGCCATCCGCTTCTCCAGGTTTCATTTAGCAGGCAACCGCTCCACGTAAGCTCGGGTCAAGAACAGTTGTTGATCGAGCAATCGCTCCGGTGGTGAATGCTCATGCTCGTGCTCGTGCTCGTTTGCTGCTGTAAAGAGGTCTGTTTCGGGGGGAGAAAGAAGCACACAAACCCGCTTATGCCGTCATCCATCGCCGGGTCCAGTGAGACCTCTAGTCAAACTCCTGCTATGCCTCCTTCTCTCCCTGCTCGTACGAGCTCCGCTGTAGGGGTGCTATGGCACACAACCTTTTGCTCCTCCTCGCCTGCCTTTTCCTCGACCATTGTTGTTGCAAGCTGGGCAATCCGCTTACAAGTCGGCGTCGTCCTCGCCCGGCAGCGGCATGTCGGCTGCCTCTTGCATCTCCTTCTGGTAGGCCTCCATAGCCGCCTGGTCGACCTGGACCTCCGGAGGCGCGAGAGCCGGGGCTGCGACGAACTCCTGGGAAGGTTGTCAGTATAACTCGCCTTCTTCCACTTGTCTCGGACGGATGACGTACCAGGCTCTGGTTGCCGACCAGCTTCCTCGCAAGCCACAGGAAGGGCTTCTCGAAGTTGTAGTTGGACTTGGCGGAGATGTCATAGTACTGGAGGTTCTTCTTCCGGTGGAAGGTGATGGTCTTGGCCTTGACCTTCCTCTCCTTCACGTCCACCTTGTTGCCGGTCAGGACGATGGGGATGTTCTCGCACACGCGCACCAGGTCGCGGTGCCAGTTGGGCACGTTCTTGTAGGTGATGCGCGACGTGACGTCGAACATGATGATGCCGCACTGGCCGTTGATGTAGTAGCCGTCGCGCAGCCCGCCGAACTTCTCCTGCCCTGCCGTGTCCCACACGTCGAACTGGATCTGGCCGAGGTTCGTGGTGAAGCCGAGCGGGTGAACTTCGACTCCGAGCGTGGCGATGTACTTCTTCTCGAACTCGCCCGTCAGATGGCGCTTGACGAAGGTCGTCTACGCGGTGCATGTGTCAGTGACGCACTGGTTGCGGCTGCGGCTGCGGCTGCGGCAACCAGAGGTGTTCCGTGTCGCATGTGATGGACCGGTCACTCACCTTGCCAGTGCCACCATCGCCAACGAGGACCAGCTTGAAGGTGGGAGTCTGCTGTTCCGCCATCTTGAAGGTCGGTCTGTGTGGGTGTCTGCGTGTGTGTTTTGCGCAATCGCTACTGCGGTGAGAGGCTGATGTTGTGCCAGATACGACTGAGTCGAGAGCTCGGTCGAATCGGGGTGATCGGTTGGAGGGTGGGATATGAGTGATTGAGTGGTCGTTTGTTTGTAGTCGGTACTCAAAGGCGGTGGGGCAAAGGTCTCCGTCAAATGTTTTGCGGCAGACGCACGGACGATTTTTGAGTAGCAGAGAGGCAACGCCCGAAAGCTTGGCGCGTGAGGTTCCGCCTCATCTTTGCCTGAGGCCTCATAAGGCACGTGCCATCACATTACTGCCAATTTGGGTCGCAACTTCACGTGCACAAGCGGTCCACTACTGAGCACAAAATGAAGCGATGTTGATATGAAATTGTCTCGGAGAGTGTCCCTCCATCAACAGATCGGATCCTCCCAGCTCTCTCATATGAGTACAACAACACTGCTATCGAGCTAAGCCAGTTGCTTGTTTGTCTGGTGGCTGCAATGTTCTGGTCATGACTCCAGCCACTGCTTCAGCTCTGGAGACATATGCTGGTGCTTACTGCACAAGCAAGAAGCGCCCTTTCATCGGAACGTCCTTAGATGAGACGGCGTATGTCACCACGTGGATTGTGATGAGCGCCAAGCGCGAGAGGAGGCGGTGCTGGTACACTGTTGCAGTTGCATGCTCTCGGACCATCGGCTTCGAAGGAAGACGGGTCTGAAGTCGTGATGCCGAGTTATTGCAGCGGAATCCGACATTTCGCAGCTGTTGTTCAGCAACTGACGATCGGACCAGCAAGCGGCGCGAGTTGCAGGCATTGAGGACTTCAGCCGAACGAAGCATGAGTCCTGCTGTCGGCAGCTACAAAGCAAGCGGAGGCAGCGCCGCACTGTCCGAGTACACTGATCATAAGACGAACCCGTGGTAGTCGCTATATCGGTAGCAGATGACACCCTAGCAAACCTCTGCCGCCCCAATCCCGTCGTGGTGTGAGTCGTAGATCCAGCGTGTGTGATGCAGCATTCGCAGAGGTATCTCGAAGAACTTTGACCAGGATCGTGTGCTACGGGCGGAATCAGTGGTGTTCATCACGGCGTAGTCGTGGTATGTATCAAATACTTACGTTTTCGTTCTGCTGGACGACCTGAGCGACCTTGGATAATCTCTCATGATTGGTCCAATTAGCAGTGCCGAATCTGGTGACTTTGTCGCCCACTTTGAGACCGGCTTGTTCCGCTGGACTGCCTGGGACTACTGTATTGACTCTTGCGAAAGGCGGCTCGATGGTCGAGCTGGAGGATGCAGACGCTGCTGATGCCGTGCTGTCCATGCTGGCTTGCACAGCGGGTGCGCTCGAGGTCGCCGAGCCTTCTGCGGCCTTCCCAGCTGCAAAGCGCTCCAAGACTGCCACCTCCAGTCGCGACATCACAGCTTTGTGGTCGTTCTTGAGCCGTATGATCCTCGCTCGTGTAGTTCGTATTTGCGCGACGTCGATGTCTGCTCGGGGGAAGCCGTCGAAGGTGGTGAGGGTTGTGTTCATATGCACTCCGTGCTGAGGGGGCAGTTAGTGATCATGCTATCTGAGTGCACCGACGGACCACATACTGAGTCCAAGACGGAGCCGAGAGCAGACAACTCGGCCTCGAGATTCTCTTTCCTTGCGATCAGCTCTTGCAGTGACAATTGCCTCTCGGTGCCGTTTGTCGTTGGCTTTGACGCGGGGCCGGAAGCCACTGTGGGCGCGTGCAAGTCATCCATCCTGATACCCATGGATGCTGCTATGTCAGTTTAGTAGCAGGAGGGTGGTGCTCAAGGAAGTTGTGGCGCATGAGCGTGGTGGGGCAGCGTAGAGATGCGGGGGGAACCCAAACCTCAGGCGGCGTTGCCAAGACCACGTGATCAACGACATGTTTCCGCAGCGTTGATGGCTCAACACACCAGCGACAACAAGCGCTCGTAACAAAGCGAAGCTCGCGCTGCGATGGAGGTCCATCAGCAACCACGTTCATCAACCGTTCCAAGTGTTCTACGACGGCGGCCCCCATACTTCCGCCTCCACATGAACGCTGTACAGTATGAGTGGACAGCAGCAAATCTCATCATTCTCCGAGACGAGTTGTTGCCACAGTGTGTGCCTCGTCGGTCGATCGATCAACGATTCCCTCCGTAGTGACGTCGGCAGAAACATTGGTGTCGCATCAATTACCGGTCGGACTCGGGGAGTGACTGGCATTCTGGGGGAGCTCCGAGCACAACAGCAAGCCTCATGACTCTCGACGATGAGGCAAACGTTTTCGCCCTTTTTCCCAAGCCAAGTCTTGCAGGGTGCCGACAGATGGTAGATGAGGTCGGGGTGGACCGCCGGTCATCTCGTCCGATCTCATTGGGCGATACCCCACCAACGACCGATGTCCGGCTAGCGACCGGGTCATCCCACGCGGTAGCTTCAGAACGTGTTCTAATAAAACGCGTGCCGATCACCGACAGCCCTACCGCTTGCCACGCCCACGACCTCACAGATGGAGCTGTCGTGGTGGCGAGACAAGGAAGCTCCCGAAGGTGAAGCATATATTTCTCTTTCACCCCCATTCCTCTCCATTCCCTCCTCCCTTCACCACCACCACTCTTTCCCACCACCATATCGACTGCAGTCATGGCTCAAAACGCTCTCTCAACCGGCGTCGAGAAGCTCCAGCAGACTCTGAACGGCTCTTTGGAAGGCGCCAAGGTCGCCAGCATGGCCAAAGACATGAAGGATGTCCACGATCCTCGCGCTCGCATCACGACCGACTTCGGCGTGAAGCAGAGCAACACAGGTATGGTTCGAGGGGGTTGTCCGTCACCAGCATCATTCACAATACTGACTATGTATCAGACGACTGGCTCAGGGTTGCATCGGAAGACAAGACTGGACCCATGCTACTCGAAGACCACGCCGCTCGCGAGAAGATCCACCGCTTCGACCACGAACGTATTCCCGAGCGTGTCGTCCACGCTCGTGGCGCCGGCGCCTTTGGGACTTTCAAGATGCACAAGAGCTTGGAGCAATACACTTCCGCGGGTGTTTTGACCGACACCTCCCGCAACACGCCTCTCTTCCTGCGCTTCTCTACCGTGCTTGGGAGCCGTGGCAGTGCCGACACTGTTCGCGACGTCCGTGGCTTTGCGGTGAAGTTCTACACGGAGGAAGGCAACTGGGACATTGTGGGCAACAACATCCCTGTGTTCTTCATCCAGGACGCCCTCAAGTTCCCGGACCTTATCCATTCTGGTAAGCCGGAGCCGCACAACGAGGTGCCCCAGGCCCAGTCGGCGCACAACAACTTCTGGGACTTCAATTACCTGCATTCTGAGGCAACACACATGCTCATGTGAGTACCTAATGCGTCACGTCTTACGTCTCTGGGTGTGGTACTAACTGTACTCGCAGGTGGCAGCAGAGTGACCGTACCATTCCCCGATCCTACCGCATGATGCAAGGCTTCGGTGTGAACACCTTCAAGCTCGTCAACAAGGAGGGCGAGGCTTTCTTCGTCAAGTTTCACTTCACGCCACAACTTGGTGTACACTCCTTCGTCTGGGACGAGGCTCTCAAGCTTGCCGGCCAAGACCCCGATTTCCACCGCAAGGACCTGTACGAAGCCATCGACAACGGCTGCTTCCCGAAATGGGACTTTGGTGTTCAGATCGTCAAGGAGGGCGAGGAGGACAAGTTCGAGTTCGACATCCTCGACGCCACCAAGATCTGGCCCGTGGAAGAAGTCCCCATCGAGTATGTCGGTGAGCTCGAGCTGAACCGGAACGTGGACGAGTACTTCACCCAGACCGAGCAAGTCGCCTTCTGCACCGGGCACCTCGTGCCGGGGATCCAGCATTCCGACGACCCATTGCTCCAAGGCCGAAGCTTCAGCTACCTGGACACTCAGCTTTCTCGTCTCGGCACCAACTGGCAAGAGCTGCCGATCAACCGCCCGGTGTGCCCCGTGATGAACAACAACCGCGATGGTCAGTTGCGTCACACCATCACGAAGGGCACCGTCAACTACTGGCCGAACCGCTTCGACGCTGCGCCACCGGCCAAGCCGGAGGAGGGAGGCTACGTGGATCACCCACAGAAGGTTGAGGGCATGAAGACTCGTGAGTTCACCCAACCAATCAGGCCTGTCGCTTTGTCTTTGTCGTTCTGGTCGCTAGTATTGCAAGGAAGACACACTAACCAACGTGATCCAGGTCTCCGATCGAAGAAGTTCCGCGAGCACTTCAACCAAGCCGAACTCTTCTACAATTCCATGTCGCCCCCCGAGAAGGCGCACATGACCGCCGCCCTCGGCTTCGAGCTCGACCACTGCGACGACCCGATCGTCTACGAGCGCATGTCCGCCCGCCTGGCCGACATCAACCTCGAACTGGCCCAAAGCGTCGCCGAGCTCGTCGGCGCGCCCCCACCCCAAAAGGGCAGCCGCGGCTACCACCACAAACAAGCCAAACTCCTCTCCCAAACCGAGATCCAACCCAAAGAACCCACGATCCAAACCCGCCGCGTCGCCATCCTCATCGCCGACGGCTACGACCCGGTCGCCTACAACGGCATCGTCGCCGCCCTCAAAGCCGCCAAGGCCTTGCCCTTCACCATCGCCCCGCGCCGCAGCCCCATCTTCGCCGCCGGCGAGGCCAAAGATCCCGCTAAGGGCGTCAAACCCGACCACCACCTCGAGGGCATGCGCTCCACCATGTTCGACTCCATCTTCGTCCCCGGCGGCGCCGACAGCGTCTCCACCCTCCGCAAGAACGGCCGCGCGCTACACTACATCCGCGAAGCCTACGGGCACCTCAAAGCCATCGGCGCCGTGGGCGAGGCCGTCGCGTTCGTCAAGGACGCCTGCGACCTCCCCGGCATGGAGTTCTCATCGTCCGCGGACGTGGTGGCGTCGTACGGGGTGGTGACGGCGGCGCAGGTCCAGCCGGAGAGTTTCCGGGAGGTTGTGCGGATGGCCAAGGGGGCGAAGGAGTTTGTCGATGCGTATACGTGGGAGATTGCGCAGCATAAGAATTTCGAAAGGGAGTTGAAGGGGTTTTCGGAGATGGTGGCGTACTAGAGTAGAAGAGAGATGTGATGTTGAAGGGAGTGATGTGTGGGGATAGGATAGAATAGATTTTGTCGGTTGGTATGTGAGGCTGGGAGTGATGAAATGTCCGTTCTTGGGTACGTACTCATCGCTACCGATCGATTCGTGCCAACGCACAACGAGTTCGGACCAGATGATATACCAGTCTGGGAATCCTTGAATTACTTTCTTCTCATCAAATCATCATCTTCTACCGCGTGGGGAAGTAACACCACATGTGTGCACCTACCGTTGAAACCACATGCACCGTGAAGAAACCCCGTGATCCTGCTGTCAACGAGCCCCGCAACCAAACGCTCTAGCCCTCCCTCTTCAACCGACGCCCGAAGTACCCAAGTACAATGCATCACACACACGAAAAGATCATCAACAGAATCGTCGGCGGTGAACACCCCCACCTTTTCCTTCCCCCCGGAGCCCGCCGATTCCCAACTCGCTGCCATCACTCCACCCCATGGAAATCCAGTCTCGCCGTACTGCTGTCCTCTTCGACGAGGTGTCTTCAGAGCCGAAGTCAGAGGTCCGGTGACTGTTGTAGATGGTGTAGGCGATATTGATATCGATGTGTGAGTGAAGCTCGTTCGTCCTAGCGTTTGACGGTCGTTTGTTGTTGCTTCGTCTGGTCCTTCTCCGCCAGGATGAAGAGGAGTTTGAGGGTTTGGTAACGCATTTTGTAGATCGAGAATTGAGAAATCGAGAGGCAGGCGTTCGCTTGTTGTTGGAAGGTTGTTTCGATATCTCTTTTCTAGGACAACTCGGGAGGGAACGAAGCTACTGATAGATATATACGTACTCATTCGTGTAACAATCAGCGAGGGTCGTTACGTAGCAACAGCTGTCTAATATAAGTATGTAGCTGCTCGTCAAAGGTCGGGTGACGGGTGAAACGTTGTAGCTTTGGTATTAGCGATGTTCCTCCCATCCACACGACGAACGATTGCTCTCGATGGGCCTATGAGGTGCTGTCCAAGTCGGCGTGGTGACGAGCTTCCTTTGGTCCAGGACTCCAGGAGGCATAGGGACGAAAACGGACCGGGAGGGGATGGATCCAAACAAGGTACGTATCATCAACTGGGCCAGCGCAGCGGGGGAATGGATCTGGAGACGCCTCGGCAAATCCTGGGGCATCAACAAGGTTCTGGCGTTGTGTGGAGTTCGATGAGGGGAGAATTGAGAACATTGAATGTGAGGACACGGATTGAACGCAGTGTCGCCATTGTGGATGGAACCGAGCATATCTTACATTACTGGTGTTGATGAAACGGGATTCGCGAATGGACAGTCAGGCCAAGCATTGTGCATCTTCTCATCACATGAAAATGGAAGAATGGGAAAGGCGATATGATGATACTCACGGGTTGAGGTTCCGGATGTTTCCGCCGGTCGAGCCCGGCAGCCACGTGGTGAAACACTTGCCGATACCTTGGTGCATGATGTAGGGATTCGACCACTTATTAGCATTCGTTCCAACGAACCAATGTTATGAAAGTCCCAGTAATAAGCTTGCGCAGGCTGATGCGCATACATACCTACATGGTAGACAATGATGAGCTGATTCAGCGCCGGCAACGCAGCTGGCGCTCATCATATAGTGCCACTCCAGCTCCCGTGTAGCAAGCCGATAGAGTAATCCATGTCCTCATCAATCAGGTACCTTGCGAAGCGTTTGTTCACAGCATCAATGAGTCACTTCGCTTTGCCGCAGAGGGTCCTGCTGTCGGAGCGATGACAAGAAACCATCGAGGGTACCCCGGCAAGTCGGTACGACGCAGGTGTCAAAAGACGCAGTGTTGTCCCGTCGGGTGTCACGAAGGGAAAGGGAATGCCGTGCTTCATCCGATGCGTTTCTGACAGCTCGGCCTGCTGACCTTGATGTTGAGGTATGTAGGTAGGGTATTGTCGAAAGCTGCGGCGAGGATGGACACCGGCTGACCGCTGTTACCTGTTACATACCGCGGTGGAGGCACGCAAGGCACTTTGGCTGACTGGTCTCCCAAGTCGCCTGTGCTTCGGTGTATTTGCTGTCTTGACTGTTTGCTGTTGGTGATGCTGCTGCTGCTTTCGAATCGTACTGACCGCCTCCCCTGACGTGCTCGGCATGGTATCGTGGCTAAATGGCGAGTCTTGAGCTTGTGCGCAAGCCTCGTTAGAGGATCTCTCTCATGGACTTGAGCGTGCGTCGATTCGTGCGGTGGCGAACTCGGCTTCAGGTCCATCGTCAGTACAGTAGTGTGTGGACTTCATCCGCAACATCCCCGCGAGCACTGTGGGAATGATGAACACGGTCCATGGATTAAGCGACAACAGAAATTGATATGAAACGTTCGACTAGGTTGCCCCTCCGACCCTTGTTCGGCAAAGGGAAGCGGAGCAAGCTACCGACGGCACTTTGCAGGCTTGGCAACGGTCCAAACTTCTGCACCTGGCTGCGGTGCTACAGGTACGGTACATACACACATACATCAGTACATTGATCCTAGGTACACGACGTCCCGCCCGTTGACCACGAGCCTTCTGCACCGTGTCGCAGAGTGGAGGGTTACCTACGCTGTCGACGTCCTTCCCGCAAACCGTTTGCCTCGCTCACGACTGCACATCTTCATCTTCCGGCTGAAAGTCCGCTGGAATGAGGGGTCTACGGCGATCAAGGTTTGCGAAGATGGGCGTGGGGTGGGCTGAGCTGTTCCCGCATGGTGGACATGCAAGAAAGCAAGCCGTAATTAATAACAACGCTTGACAACGTGTCGACAAGCATCTGTGCAGCGTGCTGCCGCTAGCTGGCGGGGATCCTCTCCCGACCGCCAGATCAACCGAAGCCCCCACGCCCCAGTACCGACGGAGATATACAGTCCCGGGCGAGGGAGAGGGAGAGGGAGGAGAATGATTTGACTGTCAAACGAACGGATGATGACAGACGACCTTGCTTCTCCCATCCTGCCCACGTTCCAAAACGCTGCCACCCGTTTCCCGTCACGCAAAAGACGTTTGCTCTTGTGAAGGAAGGGGATGTTGATCTGTGGTGCGACGAACCTCTCCTTGCACAAGCGCGTGCCGGTGAACTTTTCGAGCATATAAAGGACCCGGCGACCATTCGTTCCTGACCGCACCTC